>Ga0180432_10000856_pt1 | contig 49357 bp, 44 predicted proteins | sample SS_ome_10_FD_132414 | JGI IMG/M metagenome (GOLD analysis project Ga0180432, IMG submission 132414) | Hypersaline lake sediment archaeal communities from the Salton Sea, California, USA - SS_1_MS_2 metaG | ecosystem: Environmental > Aquatic > Non-marine Saline and Alkaline > Hypersaline >...
ACTACATCGGGGAGAAGGCGTTCTTCGCGACCTGGACCAAGCGGGACCCTCCCCCCTGGTTTGTCACGGCGCTCCAATAACCCGGCCCCTCGTGCGCTCGCGGGTGCGTCGGTGGGAGGGCCGGTAAGTCCGGGCAGGTGCGCTCGCTGCTCGTCTGGCCGTCCGCATCGATACGCAACTCTGGCGCGCCGGAGGACGGCTGACCACGGGTCGGAGCACGAAGTCGAATACTGAGGAGCAGTATGGAGAGACAGATATCAACCGTGTGCGCTCGTGATTGCTACGACACCTGTTCACTGAGGGTCACGTTAGCAGATACGGGGCGGATCGCATCGATCAAGGGCGATCCGAGCCATCCGGTCACCCAAGGCTTCACCTGCCCTCGCGGGGCCAAGGATCACGAGAGGCTGCTCAAGAACCGGGTCGAGGCCCCCGTCCTGCGCCAGAAAGATCGCCTTGAGCCCACCGACTGGGAGCAGGGCTTGAGCGTCGTGACCCGAAAACTGACTGACGTTCTCTACCGGCATGGCCCCGAGGCAGTGCTATACCTGGACTACGCCGGAAACACCGGTCTGCTGACCGAGCAATTCCCTCGGCGTCTATGGAACTGCATCGGCGCCACTCTGACCGACGGCGCGCTGTGCACCAGGTCGGGGCGCGAAGCTCTGGGCCTCCACTACGGTGACAGCTACGGCCTGACGCCCACCCAACTCCTCTCCATGCGAGTGATCGTATTCTGGGGCTTCAACGCCGCCGCGAGTTCGCCCCACATCTGGAGGCTGGCGAAGCAGGCCCGCGTGCAGCACGGGGCCCGAATCGTGGTCGTCGACCCAATCAGGAATAGAACCGCCGAGGGCGCCGATCTCTGGATCCGGCCCAGGCCGGGAAGCGACGTTGCCCTGGCCTACGGCCTGGTCAATCACCTGATCGAACGCGACCTGGTGGACCGGGAGTTCGTGTCGAAATGGACCACCGGCTTCGATGAGTTGAAACTGAAGGCCGGAGAGTGGAGTCTCGAGAAGACTGAGCGGACTACGGGAGTCCCGCGGAGACAGATCGAAGAGCTGGGCGACATGTACGGTATCGCAAAGCCAAGCGCAACGATGATCGGAATCGGGCTGCAGAAATGTGATCGCGGTGCCGATCAGGTCCGGGCCGTGTCGTTCATTCCGGCGCTCCTCGGCCTGCACAGAGGCTTCTTCTACACCAACGGGAATGGCTACAGGGTCGACGTGCCTATGCTCTCCGGAGAGACGCTCACGACCAACCCCCCGAGGATCGTGAGCCAGGTAGCCCTTGCCGACCTGGTCGCACGTGGCGAGTTCAAGTTCATCTACGTCAGTGGCATGAACCCCGCCGTGACGCTGCCCAACCTGCACGCCTTTCGAGAAGGCCTGTCGCGACAAGACGTGTTCGTGGTGGTCCACGAAACCCATTGGACCAAGACCACCGAGTACGCCGACGTGGTTCTCCCCGCGCCAACCTACCTTGAGAAGGACGATCTGGTGGTTCCGTGGAGCCACAACTACATCCGGTATTCGAACAGAGCCGTTCATCCCGTCACCGACAGCCGAAGCGAAGTATGGGTCATGCGCGAGATCGCGAAGCGACTTGCGCTGAAGGAGGAGTGGCTCTACCAGGACCCCTGGGCCGCCGTCGAGCTGGCACTCGAAGACGCGCTGGAAGATGGCAGCTATCAATCTCTGAAATCGGGCGAGATGCTGCGGCTCAAGATGAAGCCCAGGAACCACTATCCCACGCCCTCGGGCAAGATCGAGTTCCATTCTTCCCGGGCCGTGGCGTCAGGGTTCGATCCGCTGCCGGTGCAGGCCCCCCTCGACGTCGAAGACGGACGCCTGGTGCTGCTCACCAGCGCCACGCCCAGGTATACCAGCACGCAGTTCCAGGAGGTCTACGGTCCGATCCCTGCCGTCATCACTATCAACCCCCGTGATGCCGAGCGGGGCAGTATCGCAGAAGGAGATGTCGTATCAGTCGCCAGCGAACTCGGACAGGTACAGATGAAGGCGACCATCTCCGATGCTGTTAGTCTGGGCGTCACCTGGGCACCCCGTCAATCCGAGGGCTTGGCCGGAGAACCGCTGAACTGCCTGATGAGCGGCGAACCGCAGGAGATCGGCAGCGGGCCCAGGTTCAATTCGACCAGGGTGACCGTGACCCGGCGCCGAGGAGCCAGCCCAGGGTGAATCCCGGACCTGGTACACACGATGTCTTGGTGTGCACTACTCTCGACACGAATGCCACGAATGGACCAACGGCCCGGATGTGAGGACCAGGGTCGACAAAGCGGATTCGCGAGCTCTTCATGAGAGAGGAGCATAGTGAAGCTACACTTCGCGATCGTCTCGTGCCTTCTGCTGATCGTCCTGACGTGCTGCGCATCGCCCGAAGGCCGCCCAGCCCAGGACCTGGACGCGGACGTGCCTCCACAGATAGTGCTGCCCACCCCAGACCCCGACGAGGCGCTGCCCTCCCCGCTCTGCCCCGATTCCCAGCCGCCTCTCATCACCGATTTCGAGGTGCGCAAGCCTCCATCCCTGGACCAACCGCTGCCCCGCCTTCCCTTCCGCGACCCCATCTTCGGCACTTGCCTGGTGCGCGTGACCGATCGCCAGGCCGACCTCTCGCCGGAAGACGAATCTCGCGGCCTGAAGAACGAGTACTCCCGAGTGGGGTCCTTCAACGCCGATGGCAGTCACATCTTGGTGTTCGGCACCGAGTTCGAGTGGTTCCTCTACGACGCCGGTTCGCTCGAGCCCCTGGGCCGGCTGCCCCTTGGCGCAGAACCGCGTTGGGACGCGCAGGACCCCAACCTGATCTACTTCAACGACGAGCTCAGGCTGATGGCCTACGACGTGGCCACCGGCCAGGAGCGCGTGGTGCACGACTTCGAGACCGATTTCCCCGGGCAGTCCGTGGCCGCCGTGTGGACCAAGTACGAAGGGCGACCCTCGATTGACTCCCGCTATTGGGGCCTGATGGCCGAGGATCAGGAGTGGCTGCCAGTAGCCTTCGTGGTCTACGATCGGCTCAACGACCAGGTTACGGTGCGCGACATGCGCGGTGTCCCGGGCATCGAGGACGACGTGGATCACGTGACCATAAGCCCATTGGGGACCTACTTCCTGGCCGCCTTCGACCGCGCGTGCCACCGCGGCACGTTGGGCGATGACGCTCATCCTTGCGGCCTGATGGTCTACGGCAGCGACCTGACCAATGGGAGGGGACTGCTGCGCACCATCGGGCACTACGACGCGGCTCTGGATGCCCAGGGCCGCGAGGTGATCATCTACCAGGACATCGACACCGACCACATCGCCATGCTCGACCTGGCAAGCGGATCGATTACCCCACTGTGGCCCATCGACTACAGCCACACGCCCATCGGCTTCCACTTCTCAGGCCTGGCCTACGACACGCCCGGCTGGGCCCTGGTCTCCACCTACGAGGGCGGTTGTCCGGAGGCCTTCACCTGGATGGATGACCAGGTATTCGTGGTCGAACTGAAGGCGGAGGGGCGCGTGGCGCGTCTCGCGCACACCCACTCGGCCGTGAATCCCCTGGTCGAGCACGATTACTGGGCCGAGCCCCACGCCAGTGTCAACTCAGACTTCACCCGCGTCCTGTTCACCAGCAACTGGGGCCGCTCCGGCACCGTGGAGGTCGACATGTACATGATCGAGCTGCCGGCCGACTGGATGGGGCGGCTGCCTTGAAGCAACTTGCGCGCGAACCCTAGATGTCGCGAACCGGTAGCGACGGCCCTGGATCACCGGAACCCAGACTAGAAGCGCTGCCGCTTCGAGATTTCTTGTTGTGCCCGGATGTGTGCCACTCCTTTCAGTCTGGCAGAGCCGGCACCCGGCACTGCTCAGGCGCGGGGCACTTCGTTGTTGTCGTGGGTGATGCTCTGCGACACAGCAGGCGACGTGTAGATCGCTTGGCAGCGGACTCCAACACACGAGAAAGGGCACATGATGGAGAAGATAGTCTGGTCTGGAAGGATAACCTCCGTACAGCCTCGCATCCGTCTTACCCGGTCATTCGATGAGAGCAGTCACAGTTACCTGGGATACTGTCTGATCCTCGACGGGGTGGTCGGAGACGAGGCTCGCGAATTCTCTGTTGGCCTTGGGAAGGCCGCCTATCGCAGACACCTGTTTCGAGTTGGGGACCAGGTGAGCGGAGAATCGCTCCCGGTTGCCGATGAACGGAAGGAACCGGTGGAGTTCTACCGGACGAGCAAGCTGAAGGTACTGGCCCGACACGAAGGCGAGTCCGAGCCTCCTCCGCCCTGGCATGGTGTTGCTGAAGAGCTCCAGAGGTACCGCTATCGCGGCTATCGGCGCTTGTCGGCCCGCACGTATGCGAGCAGATGCAGAAGCTGCGTGTGGGGATGTCGCATGCCGGTAACGATAATCCTGGATAAGTGGAATCCAGACAAGAAGCGCTATCGCTTCGAGACGTTCTGTTATGGGCCGAAGTCATGTCGCCTGTACAGACCGGGCCCACGACGGAAGGTGCCGGGGCGGGGCGGCGTGACGTGGGAGGAGGACGACTGGGTTGACGAGGAAGCGACGGCGCATCGGGGACCCGACGAATAGAGACGACCGTGGCCCAGTCTGTGCCCGCTGCATCCCAGCGGCCCTCGTCTGTTTGGGGACGAGAGCACAGACGTGGGTCCGGCCGAGGGTTCGAGGCTTCCCGGTGAAGACACGAGCACGATCGGCACGCTGAACCAACTTCACCGCGAAACGGACACTTGCGACGTTTCTGGCTCCATCGTGAAGGCCATCCTGAGGAAGAGGCAGCCTCGCATGGGCCACAGGACGGCTCCTGAACCCATTGTGCAGCCAAGAGGTATAATCAGTATGCGGGCGGCCGGGCCTGGACGGCAGTTGCTTGGCGGGGGACGGTAGGTGTGCTATACTTGAAGGAGTCCTTCTTCTGGATCGCCAGCCCCTGCCGAGAACACGTCGCTTGAGAGTGCCCCCTACTGCTGCTGTTGTGGCCTCGGGCACCCGGAACCTCGGCGAGGTGGGCTTTCAGTGTGGGGATGAACACAGGCCGGAGCGTGCTGACGCAAAAGGAAGGTAGTCACCATGTCCAGCAAGAATAGATCCGTCGGTCTCGTATTGATCCTCTCGGCTGTGGCAGCGCTGCTGGTTGGATGCGACCTGGGAGCAGAGAAGAGCATGCGCGCGGCGCCTGTCTGGAGCCGTGGGGAGCAGATAGGTACTGCCGCGCTCAACAATCCGGTCGGCATGGCGGTGGATGGCAACGGAGCCCGGATCCATATGGCCTGGGTGGCCGAGGGCGAGAGCGGCGAGTTGCTTCACTACGTTCAACTCAACGATCGCGCCGAGATCGTCGTCGACACGGACCTGCCCGTCCAGGTGGCACATCCCCAGTACGTGCAGCTACTGTCAGACGGCGGGGGCACCAGCCACCTGTTCTGGCGCGATTCTCGCGAGGGCGCTCTGGCTCTCTACCATCTACTGATCAACGCCGACGGCAAGGCTGGCACCTATCCTACTCGTCTCTCGCCAGTCGGAGCAATCGTTGAGTCCTTCCACGCCGGATTCAACGCCCAGGGGCAGATCGAGGTCTTCTGGTGCTGTGAGAACGGCGACCTTCCCGGTGTCTACCAGACCAGGTTGGACCCTTGGGGAGAGATCACGTTGCCCAACACTCTGGTGCGAAGCGGAGGCGTCGACCCCTGGTTTGCCTTGGCCGAAGATGGGACCCTGCACCTGACCTGGGTAGAGAAGCCTTCTCGAGATGAGTACGAGGTCTACCACGGCACTCTGAGTCCCGTCGCGGCGACGCTGACGCGGCCCACCCAGGTGGGTTTCTACAGCGCACCCACCGGGTTGACGGCTCACAGCCCACGCATAGGGCTGGCGAGCGGCCAAGCCTACATCTTCTGGTCACTGGAGCGGCGCGGCGGCGGCCTCACTCCACCATCGGCGGACTCGTTCTACGTCACCTTCCCTCAGGGGAGCCCCGTGCTGGGTCCGGCCACACAGATCGGTATTCCCGGACAGGCCAGCCCGCGCTATCACCCTGTGGACGGAGACTTCAACTATCGCGAGCTCGCCCTTCCCGTTGAGGGACCGGAAGCCATCTACACCAACAGCGCCTTCGTGTACCAGGTCTGCTTGGCGGGGGGCGGAGAGTCCGAGCTAGCGGCGGCATTCGCTACCCAGCTCAGTACTCGGGCCCAGGATCGAATGCAGATCGCGCTCACCATCTGGAGTGAAGGACGGCTCAAGGGCTACCAGGTAGCTGCCAGGACACGGACGAGTTCTCTGCGTCCGCAGTTGGCCATCGATTCCGCAGGCGACTTCCATCTCGCCTGGATAGACACCGCCGGGTTCGGGGAGTATTCGGTGTACTACGCCACTACCTCTCCGACGGCCAGGGCGCTACTGAATCGAGTGACGACCAGGGACGTGTTCAGCGGTGTGTTCAACGTGCTGTGGGGGTTTGGGCAGGCGGTGAGCTTCTTCCCCGTCTTCCTGTTCTGGGTGTTGCTGCCCCTGGTGTGGATCAGCGTCTATAGCTTCATCCGAGTGGACGATGATCTGACCAGCACCACGTCGAAGGTGGCGCTGGGAATCAGCTACGTGATCTACTTCTTCGCCAAGTTCTTCGTGCTGCCGGCGGGCTTCATGTCCTACGTGCCCTTCATCGACAAGGTCTCGCCACCGTACGACGACTGGATCATGATGGGTATCCCGCTGGCCGTAATGGCACTGGCCATCCTGGCCGCAGCCATCCACACTCGGCGATCCGAAACCAAGTCACTCTTTGCCGCCTTCGCCATCTTCGCTGCGGTAGACGGGGCGATCTCTTTGCTGATCTACGTGCCGGCGTACATGGGTATGTGACCGAGAGCACGGCCGTCCCAGCGGAAAGCCTCCGACGGGAGATGGTGATCGCCTACAGCCGCGGGCTTTCAGCGACTTGCATCGCAGTCCGAGCGCCAACGAGGAAGCCCCCAATCCTTGGGATTGGGGGCTTCTCTTCACATACGGCGTTGCAGACCGTCCGCTCAAGCGCGGGTCAGATACTCACCCGTACGCGTATCGATCCGAACGACGTCGCCCTCATTGATGAACAGCGGGACGGTGACCCGCAGACCCGTCTCGGTCACTACGTCTTTCGTGGCACCGGTGGCGGTGTCGCCGGCAAAACCCGGCGGCGCTTCCACCACCTGGAGATCGACCGTGATGGGCACCTCGACGCTGACCGGCTCGCCTTCGTACAGCTCCAGCTCGACCGTCACCCCTTCTTTCAGATAGTTCACCACGTCCCCCAATACCTCGGCTGAGAGAGCGGGCTGCTCGTAGGTCTCCACGTTCATGAAGTGGTGTAGGTCGCCCTCGCTGTAGAGATACTGCACGGTCTCGTGATCCAGACGCACGTCCTGGACCCGATCGCCGGAATTGAAGTTCTTGTTGATGGTCGCTCCCGTGCGAAGGTTGCGCAGCTTGGTGCGGATGATGGCGCCGCCCCGTCCGGGTTTGTAGTGGTCGTAGGATAGGACGCGGTAGAGTGATCCATCCAACTCACACGTCACGCCCTTGCGTAGTTCCTGTACTCCGATCATGCGTGTCCCCCATGACTGCCTGTCAACTGACCTATCTGGTCCCGCGCCGCGCCATCCCCAGAACAACTGACGCCCTCATCGCGCCGGGCTCTACGATTATAAAGGCAGGGGGGAAGCTGTCAAATCAGAGGGCGGTCAGTTGGCTTCCCGACCTCCTGCCTCTCGTCTCGTAGCCGTTGCAGAGGTCGGAGTGGCGGCCATCACCTACCAACTGAACTTCTTCCTCACGGTCACGGTGCCCAGGAGAATCCGGTCTCCTGCTGGTGTACCATCCTCCGCCAGTACGGGCAGCCGGGGCAGACCTGGCTCCTCCAGCTCGTACATGCCGACTTCGATCAGGTACTCGCCCGGCGGGAGATCAGGGGGAATCGTCAGAGGGTGCTTGTCGCTCACGATTTCCGGAGGCACCCAACCACGGGTTGGGCGTTCCCCCTTGGCGGGTCTCGAATCGTGCTGAGTCACGACCCGCTCGTGGGCATCCAGAAGGTGGGTGAAGACGGTGAAGGATCGCTCCGTCATCTCATCGGACCGCCAGTGCAGCATCAATCGCAGCTTGTCGCCCGGAGTCAGCTCCTGCACATCCAGGTCGGCGCCGATCAGCGTGCACACTCCTCCCAGGTTGGCCCCACTGGGGCGCTGAACATCCGGCACCCGGTAGATGCGCTCGGGGGCAGTGAGCTCCACTTCTGCCAGGAACAGCGGTGCTTCCAGGGCCTCTCCCTCTTCATTCCCCAGGCTGACTCCCAAGGTAGCGCGCCCCGTCGGTGCCGAGAGAGGGACACCCAGCCGGTACTTGCCGTGGACGATGGCTCCCTCGGGCCATTTGTCGGTAGGGTAGTGGACGTTCGCCGGTTCGAAATGCTTCAGGGCGACGAAGTCGCCGGCCGCATCGCGCATCTCGAGCAGGATGGTTTGATGCTCGGCTATGGGCCCGGTCGCCGACCAGAACAGCGTCACCGGCAACGACTCTCCCACGTGTATCGGGCGACGGTCGAGGTCACTTCCCAACAGGACGAAGTTCTCGCAGAGTTCGACTCCCAGGTACTGCGACATGTCCAGGGAATCTACTGCAGGCCATGTGGTCGGCTCCTCGACGGGAACGGGACCCAGCGCGAAAGTCCTCCCGCGCGGTTCGCCGGTTCTCGAAAGCACATCAAGGCCCTTTGCCTCAGCGAGGCTGTACGCCCGTACCTGCACGAGATACTCCCCGGGCGGCGCTGCGCGCACGACCGGGATCGTGGTCTCTCCGAAGAGTATCTCACCGGGCCGCCACAAGGAAGTGGGGTAAGCGTAGGCAGCCGGCCGGCGATCCAGCCATCCCCATTCGTGGCCGGACCGATCCAACACTCGGAGGGATACCTGGTACTCCTCGGTCATCTTCTTCAGGCCCTGCCAGTAGAGCACGATGTGCATTGCCCCGTCGCGTGGCGCAGCCTCGGGCACGTCGTATCCCAACAACCGCAGGCCACCTTCGAAGCGGACGTCGAGACGGCGTTGTATGCTCGGGAGGTCCCGGAACTGTGCGTTTCGCGGCAAGGCGAAGTGCCTTACGCCGATCTTGTGGAACGCAGCCTCCACCGGGACCTCACTCCCGACCGTCTGCAGCATGCGCAGGACGAATCGATTGGGATCGATCACCTCGTCCTGCCATAGAAGCAGCCACGCCCCGTCGTACCCTGTAGCAGCTTTGTTCAGATCGGATGCCACCTGATAGCCGACGGTGTGCTCCAATCGCAGAACCGGATCATCTGGTATGGGGAATCTCCTCGCATCCGGGTCGTAGTAGTCGAAGATGGGAAAGAAGTGACCCGATAGGAGTATGGTGGACTCCTCGGGCTGCCGGTGGTCGCGAACGTGCCGGACCGCCCCTCGGAAGTCCGGTCGTTGGTAGGCGGGGTCGAAGTAGAGACACCGCAGGGAGAGCAGCGAAGGTCCGAGCACGAGGATCATCGCGCTCACAGCCAGGGCCCGCCACGCCCAACGGAGGGCCTGCCGTCGGCTGAAGGCGCCGTGTTCCCACAGCGCCGCTATTCCGCCCCCCAACAGGATCAAGAATGGGGGCGACGCAACCATGGCGTAGCGTGAACTGGCCTTGGGTCTGAAGTAGTACACCAGGACGATCAGTCCCAGTGGAATCACGAGATACGAGATCAGAAACCCCAATCCCCTCTTCGACCGGTTCGCTCCCGTCTCCTTGATGGCCGAGTAGACCCTCAGAGCAAGTCCTATCACCATCATGATTAGATAGACTCGTGCCGCCTGGATAGCAGAGGTTCTCGGGAAGGTGTCCCCGGTGCTGAAGGAAGCAAGCATCCGCGAGATCGACTCCTGAGGAGCCATGGACCCGCCCCAGTAGCCGGTATCGGACACGTACCGGTTCAGCAGTATCGGCACCCAGGGGACATAGGCCAGACACCAGGCACCTATCGCCAGAGCACCGGGAAGCAGCTCCCGTGCCTTCCTGCTCCGCCTCAGCCACCACAGCAGGTAGTAGAAGCCCTGGAAGGCCAGCACGAAGAAGGAGAAGTAGTGGGTATAGGCAGCCGCCACGTCCGCTGCCACGAAGCCACACCAGAGGTAGAAACGGCGTCGCGGTGTCGCACGCCCCTCGGTAGTCAGTTCCAACAGGATGTAGCTGGATAGTAGGGTGAAGAGGGTCACCAACGCGTACATGCGGGTTTCCTGGGCGTAGTACACGTAGAAGGGAGAGACGGCCGCCAGCAGGGCCGCCACCAGGCCAGCGACCTGGCTCATGGTCTTGCGAGCCAGGTGATACAAGACGGGAATCGCAGCTACGCTGACCAGGAGGGAAAAGAGTCTGGTGGCCAGGGCGTGATCACCGCACATCCGAATCCAGAAGTGCAGCAGCAGGTAATACAAAGGGGGGTGAACGTCCTGGGCCGTCCAGTCGATGCACTCGCTCAGGCCGGACCGCGCCAGGGCGATGCTGAACCCTTCATCATACCAGAGGCTCTGGGCGTCTATCCGGTAGATGCGCAGAGCAAACGCGGCCAGCACCAGCGCACCCAGAAGCCAGCGGTGGCTGCCCCTCCAACGCCGCTCGGTCGACATGATCCTCCACTGCCTTAACAGAGAAAGGACCCGGCACCAAGAGGCTTGGCTCACGGAGCCTCCCGTGTCCGCGTCCTCTGTGTTCTCAGCGAACCCGGCGAGTGCATCCTGCGCTAGAAACCCATGACCTTGCTGAGATCTACGATTCCCCCGGCAAGCCCGGCGATACGCTGGAGCAGAGCCAGTCGGTTCTCTCGCGTCTTCTGGTCAGGATCCATCACCAGCACCTCGTCAAAGAAGACGGTGATGGGCGGGATCATGAGCGTCAGCGCTTCGAAGAGCGAACCGATGTCGCTTGTGGGTGTGATCGTCCGTTTCGCCGCCTGAAGGGCCTCGTACAGAGCCATCGACGCAGGCTCCACCAGCGCCTTCGGGTCGAGAGGCAGAGTATCTGGTAGTTCCCTCGTGATACGCACGCAACGCGAGTAGGCGTTGAGCAGGTCCATCCAGTCCGCTCTCTCCACCCAGGGGGCGAACTCCTCCACGGTCTGAGCAGCCAGATAGGGGTTGTCGCCCCGCTCCGCTACCACCGCCTCGACCAAGTCGTGACGAGAACCCTGGTCCAGAAGATGACGTTGGAGCCGTTGGCGTATGAACCCCTCAGCTCCCTCGATCACCTGGGGCTCTACCGACACTGGGAGGAGGGCAGCCGCCTCTCGGAGCGCATCACCAACGGACAGCGGTATCTCGCGGCCGATGAGTATCTGCACCACGCCGAGCGCCGCTCTCCTGAGTCCGAATGGGTCTGCCGACCCGCTGGGAGATAGTCCTACGGCGAACAGCCCCATCAGGCTGTCGAGCCGGTCGGCCAGGCCCACCGTGAGGCCCGCCGAGGTCTCGGGCAGGTCGTCGCCGGCGTGCCGAGGCAGGTAGTGCTCGTAGATCGCCTGGGCGACGGCGTCGTCTTCGCCGGAGTGGAGCGCATAATCGCGTCCCATCTGACCCTGCAGCGAGGTGTGCTCCACGACCATCTGCGTTGCCAGATCAGCCTTGCACAGATGTGCCGCCCGCGTCGCCACCCGTAACTCATCGTCCGATAGCTTCAGCATGCCCGCCAGACCAGGGACGAGCCTTTCCAGACGCGCGGTCTTGTCGAGCACGGAGCCCAGGTCTTCCTGGAAAGTGAGCGTTCCGAGGCGAGGCAGGAACTCCTCCAGCCTCACCTTGGTGTCTGCCTCAAAGAAGAAAGCTGCGTCGGCGTAGCGGGCTCTCAGAACCTCTTCGTTGCCATGTCTCACCGCAGGGATGTCGTGGCCCTGTCCGTTGGCCACGGCGATGAAGTGGGGCAGCAACTTGTCACCTTCGACGATCGGGAAGTAGCGCTGGTGCTTCTTCATCACGGCCATGAGTACCTGCTTGGGCAGACGCAGATACTCCTCGCTGAAGCTGCCACGAATGGCCTCGGGCCACTCCACGAGGTTGGTGACTTCCTCGAACAGTGCGGCATCGTCCAGCAACTGGCCGCCAACCTCTTCCGCCAGGCTCGCGGCCTGGTCCAGGACACTCTGACGGCGCTCGTCGATGTCTACCATGATGCCCGCGCTATGCATGGTCTCCGGATACCCCTCGGCATCATCGAGGACGATATCGGGCGCCCCCTGCGTGCGTATGCCTCTGGAGACCCTCCCGCTTATCACGCCAGCGTACTCGAAAGGCACCACCTGGTCGCCCAGAAGTGCGACCAGCCAGCGCAGGGGCCGGGAGAAGGAGACGCCACTCTCGTTCCAGCGCATTGACATCGGGAAGTGAAGCGAGGCCAGCAGGCGGGGCAGGAGCTCGGTCAGGACTTCCTGAGCGCTGCGCCCCTCCTCCAGCTTCGAGGCAACGACGTACTCCTTGCCCTCGAACTCGCTGATCTGAAGATCATCGACCGCTACCTCTTGCCTTCGGGCGAAGCCCTCGGCGGCCTTGGTAGGCTTGCCCTCGGCGTCAAAGGCCACCCGGGCAGGCGGTCCCTTCACCACTTGCTCCTGGGTCTTCTGGGCACCTACCAGATCGTCCACGTACAGAACCAGACGCCTGGGGGTGCCGCTCACTCGCAACTCGCCGAACTCCAGCCGTTCCGCCGCGAGCATCTTGCGAGCCTGGCCCTCCAATTGCTCCACGGCCGAAGCCAGGTCACCCACAGGCAACTCCTCCGCCCCGATCTCAAGAACGAACGCAGCGGTGGAGGGCTGGGCCACACTCGCCGGGTGGATAGGTTCGGCCATCTCTCGAGGCTTGGCTCTTGCTTTGGCCTTCAGCAGCGGGAAGCCCATCTCCTCGCGTTGCGCCAGATAGGCCTTGGCCACTTCGCGAGCGATATCGCGCATCCGCCCGAAGTACCGAGCCCTTTCGGTCACGCCGATGGCCCCTCGCGCGTCCAGGACGTTGAATGTGTGGGAACACTTCAACACGTAGTCGTGAGCCGGCATGACCAGGCTTCGCTCCAGAGCGTTCCTGGCCTCGGCTTCGAACAGCGTGAACATCTGCGTCAATCGCTCGACGTCGGCCTGCTCGAAGTTATAGGTGCAATGCTCCACCTCTGCTCGAAGCAGGATATCGCCATAGCCAACGCCCTCGCCCCACCGCATCTCCGTGAACGCCTGCGCACCCTGGAGCACCATGGCGATGCGTTCGAGGCCGTAGGTGATCTCGACCGAGACCGGGTCCAGCTCGAACCCGCCCGCCTGCTGGAAATAGGTGTATTGGCTGATCTCCGCTCCGTCCAGCCAGACCTCCCAACCGAGGCCCCAGGCTCCGAGAGCGGGTGATGCCCAGTTGTCTTCCACGAAGCGGACATCGTGCGCCTGCGTGTCGACGCCCAACGCTCGCAGGCTGTCCAGGTAGATCTCCTGGGGGTTCCCTGGATCGGGTTTCAGGATCACCTGGTACTGGTAGAACTGCTGCCAGCGGTTGGGGTTCTCGCCGTAGCGTCCATCGGCCGGCCGAATGGACGGCTCAACGTATCCCACGTTCCAGGGCTCAGGCCCCAGCACGCGCAAGACGGTGGCGGGATTCATGGTGCCGGCTCCCACCTGGACATTGTAGGGCTGCCAGATAAGACAGCCCTGATCAGCCCAGAATCGCTCGAGGCGCATGATGACTTCCTGGAAATCCATACGATAGCTCTTCTCCCTTGGCTGTGATTCCCACTAATCTACTAGCTTTGCGGAGGAGTGTCAAACGAGTGGTAAACCGGACCCCAGGCTTGTGCGACTCGCAACAGCGAGGATGATCTCACGGGACCCTGCTGAGAGGACAGCACGCACTCCCCAATGGTAAGGAATCTGGGGTCCTGGGACGAGGAAGTGTATTCTGCCCTCTCGGCGAGTCGCGCTTGAAGTCAACGTCATCGTCACGCGTATGGGAAGTCCAGGACCTCATGGCTCCGGTCTGCCCCCCAACTCTCGCATCTCGCTGCGCAACACCTTGAGGTACTCTATCGACTTGAGCCGGCGCTCCAGCAAGTAGGTGATGTAGTCGTGCATGATATCCTCCATCCCCTCGCGCACTTGCCGGGAGATAGGCTCCGTCAGGCAGGTCTGATACTTCCCTTTCTGGAACAGACGAAGCGTGCGAATGACCTCTTCCGACGCGGACCTGGTTTCAGCCGAACCTTCCCCGCAGCGACGGCACACGATTCCGCCGTAGGCCGAAGCGAAGAAATGGGAACCCGGTCCAAGCTCAGCTTCGCAACGCACGCAGTGCTCCAACTCGGGACGGTATCCAACGCTCTCCAAGAGGTGCAACTCGAAGTACCGCGCAGTGCGCATGAAATCACGTGTGGTGCACAGCCAACCCAGGCCGTTGCACAGAAGCCGGTACACCACCGGATTCTCCTCGTTCTCGCCCATGAAGCGGTCTACCAGCTCGCTCACGTAGTAGCCGTAAGTGATGCGGCGCATGTCCTCACGCAGAGCGCGATACGTCTCGATCACCTGTGCCTGGGTCACGATGTCCAGGGAGCGCCCCACGGCCAGGAAGAAATCCGTGCGCATGAGAAGCTCCACGTGACCGGCCTTCCGGCTCTTGGGTTTTCGCACCCCCTTGGCCAGACCACGTATCTTGCCCCTGTAGGGCGTCATCATGGTCAGTAGGCGATCCGCTTCCCCGAAGTCGCTACGTCGCAGGACGATGCCCTCAGTACGATAGGTCTTCTCCCTGCGTCCCATGTCACCAACCACCCGATCCTAGCACAGAAGCCAGCACCCACGCTGGCCTCCTCGCACCTTCTGCTAGTCTTCTAACCGATTCACACACGCAGCGGGCTATCCCGTGCCCAGTTCTCGTGCCACGGCCCTTGCCACTATCTCGGCGATCTCACTGCGATCCAGAGACGTTTGCGAAGGCTCTCCCTCGCCGGCGTCCTCGCCCTTGCCGCAGGCGCCGCACTCGGCGCAGAACTCGCTCTCGTACGTCGCGGGCAGGCCCAGCTTCTCTCGCCGTTTCTCGATCAGCTTGCGTACCTCGTCTTGCGGCAGGAGGTTCACCTCTCCCAACTGCCGAGCGGCCAGCGTGATCATCGCCGTGTGTTCTACCTTCTCCATCTTCATGTAGGCCTCGAACACGCTCTTGCCCACCGTCACCGCCCCATGATGATCCAGTATCAGCGCATCGTGGGAGCGAATGAGTTCCCGGACGACTTCCGAGCCCTCGGGGCTGGCGGGCGTGGCATAGGCCGTAGTCCGAATGCTTCCCAGAGACACGATGACTTCGGGCAGCACGCACTGGGCCAGGGAGATGCCGGCGATGGTGAAGGCCACTGTCACGGGAGGATGAGCGTGAACCACAGCTTGCACGTCGTCACGCTGTCGATAGATTTCCAGGTGCATTGGGATCTCCGAGGATGGTCGAAGCCCCTTGCGCGCGCGCTCGAATGAAGGAATGACCTTCCCATCCAGATCCGTTACGATCAGTTGCTCCGGATCGATGAATCCCTTACTGAACCCACTGGGAGTGATGATGATCCTGTTGCCACCAACACGCGCCGAAACGTTGCCATCTGTGGCCGCGACGAAACCCTTCTCCCACAGCAAACGGCTGACGCGGACGATCTCGCCCCTCAGCTCGTGTTCCTGCAACCTCTCGTTATAGCTCGCCAGACAACACCCCCCGTTCGCCACTCGGCGAACCGGCCAATAGCAGATCTGAGCGGCTCAGGAGCCTCAGCAGTCACTCCCAGATCTGCCGCTCATCGCTCGGCACGAAATCCGCAGCGCGCAGTCGTGTGTGGGCCTCCTCCTCGAGCTCTACCTCGTCCACGATTCCGACGATGACAGCTCGTGCTGCTCCGTCCTTTCCGAGTCCCAGCAGTTGCCGAGCGGAGTTGCCTTCATTGACGTACAAGACGGTCTCTCCGGGCCCCGCACCGACAAGATCCACCGCGATGAGAGTGGTCTTCCAGGGGGCACCCTCCGGAGTCACCGGCTGCACGAGCATGAGCTTGTGGCCCTTGTAGTCCTCATTCTTGATGGTCGACACTATGTTGCCGATCACCTTGCCTAGAAACACTCTACCCCCTGTCTGCGAGGCCCCAACAGGATTGCCTCTTGCTTCCGAGCTCAGGACGATCCCTTCGATGGGTCGAAGATGGCTACTTCGCGGCTCCCGAACCCAGCATCCTGACAAGCCCATTGAGCCTGTCCCGGGGAGACTGAGGCCAGATCCATACGTTCTGGCGCTCTCCACCAAGACCCCATGCCATGAGCCTAGAACTCCACCTTCCGGTGCTCTCGATCAACCGCCACGTACACGTCGTCCACTATCCCCAAGATGCCGTGATCCACCGGGGTGAACCAATCCTCCAGTACCAAGGCTCCTTCGCGACCGGCGATCATCCAGATCAACTCGCCGGGGCCAGCCATGGCCGTCCCGTCCACAGCCACCACCGGCTGGTCTATCGGCTCCTCGTACTCGTCCAGCGGCTGTACGATGAGCAGTTTGATTCCAGCCAGTGCCTCATGCTTCTCGGTAGCCACCACAGTGCCGATCACTCTTCCCAGTTGCATCTTGCCACGTCCCTTGAGGGGCTGCCACGGGGACCGTCCCTACGTGCTTCCCGCGAACTCGCCCATACAATGCATCCATTAGGCCATCTTCTGGCGCATATCCTCGTGCAGTTGTGGGATGATCACCTGGCGAATCAGCAGGCCCTCGTCCTTGAGCAGGTCGACACCGGCCTCGACGGCAGCCTCCACATTCGAAACGTCTCCGACGATGAGCACGAAAGACTTTCCCCCCAGCCCATTGGCCAGGCGTAGCTCTACAAGCGTCACGTCGGCGGCCTTGGCGGCGGCGTCGGCCGCGATGATGGTAGAGGCCACACTGATGGTCTCGATGATGCCCAGAGCCTCGACCTCATCCGTTTCCACCGCCCCCACGATCGCCGGGAAGACTGAGGGGTGCACGTTGGGCAAGAAGAGCTTGTCTACGACCGTGTCCGCCCCAACCTCGATGCCCGACTCCATGGACTCTCCCACCGGGCCCGTGTCTCCGCCGATGAGCACCATGTACTTGCCGGGGCAGATGGTTCGAGCTTCCAACAGGTCCACTTCAGCCCGCTTGACCATTGCATCGCCGCTCATGATCCCCTGGGCAATGCTATTGAACTCGACCAATCCGATGGCTGGTTTCACTTCCGGTTCTCCTACTCTCGCTCAATCACCACGCGCTGTTCCGTCACCTGACGCACTCTTCCGGCAATGGAGGCATGCACGTTGGCACCCAGTGCCTGCTCAGGGATCTCCGCGACCAGGTCCCCTGCTTTCACCGCGTCGCCAACTGTCACAACCGGCCGACCAGGGGCACCGATGTGCTGTCGCAGAGGAATGCTCACCGATTCTGGCGTGTGATCGCTCTTATCCAGAGGAACATCGATCTTCCTGTACGCCGTCAGTCCCAGCCTGTCGATCAGCCGGTGCATGGGGACGCGCCGGAACTCGCGCATGGTGTGTACCGTGAGATCGCTGCGACGATGCACATCGTTCTTCCAGCCCTGCTCTGCCAGTTGACGCTTGACCTCACGGTAGTACTGCATGGGCGACAACCCCAGTGGGCACGCGTAGGCCTCGCAGAGACGGCACTCGCAGCACAGGACCGCCGCGGTCACGATGCTCGTCGGCCACTCCAGACCGTAGTTGATGGAACGCATGATTTCGTGCGGCCGCAAATCGTGTCCCAGTAGAAATCGAGGGCACAAATCTGTGCAGTCCCTGCACTGATCGCAGGTCGAACGCCCACGCCGAACAGCCAGGCCAACCGGCGTGGTCATCCAAGTGACGACCGGGCCCTGCCGCGGCAAGGCCAACAGCCCGCTGGTCGTCTTGGTGACTACATCGTCCGGGGACGCGACATGCCCCATCATCGGCCCGCCCGCCACCAGCGCCAGCTCTTCCTCCGAGCCTGCATACCCACCTGCCCAGGCGATCACTTGCTCGAACGAGGTCCCCAAGGGCACGGCCAGGGTCTTGGGCTCTTTCACCTCGCCGGTGACCGTGAGCAGGCGGTGTGTCACCGGCACGTCCTGCTGCGCTGCGGCTATGTTGCAGAGCGTTCCCACATTCTGCACCACAACGCTGACTTCCAAAGGAATACCACCCTCAGGAACGAGGCGACCGGTCGCCTCGTACACCAGCAGGAACTCGTCTCCGGCCGGGTAGTAGCTCCCCATCAGATGTAACGAGATGTCTGAGGAACCTTGCACCCTTGCGGTCAGTGACCGAACCGCGTCCTGGTACTCGCGCTTCAGCGCGATGATGCCTCGCGCGGCCCCCGTGGCCTGCATCGCCAGGCGCAGACCCTCGACCACCTCAGCCGCACGGTGTACCATTAGAGACTGATCGGCCTTCAGGAGGGGTTCGCACTCCGCTCCGTTGGCGATCACGGTGTCTACCCTGCTATCTAGTTTGACGTGTGTGGGGAAGCCAGCCCCTCCGGCCCCCACGACTCCCGCTGCGCGAACTTTGGCGGCGATTCTGTTCATGGCATACCATGCATTGTCAGCAACGTCAATCCCTATGAAGTCGGGTGCTGGTACTGGCTAAACGATTCTGAAGGAGTCCACCAAGGTACAGCGACGGATCCGCGAGAAACTGATGGGATTCGTGATCCCCTCTCCGGTGGGGCTGGCGATACTGAAGGATGTGAACCCTTCCCCGCCGAAGCCCAGCCCCGCCAGTGACGGGCCGTTCTTGATGAAGATGCTCGTGTTGATCTCGCGCGCCATCCGGCTGAGATTGTCCAGATGCTTGGAATGCATGACGGCCGTGTGGCCGCGTCCGCCCTCCGCCTCGATCGCCAGGTCAATGGCTTCGCCGGCGTTGCGCACCCGGACCAAGGGGATGACCGGCATCAACTGCTCGGTCCACACCAAGGGGTGATCGCGATCAACCTCCACCAGCGCCAACCGCACGCTGTCGTCCACCGATATCCCGATCTCGCGAAGGATCACCGAGGCGTTCTTGCCCACGAAGGCCTTGTTGATCACGCTCTCCTCGTGGCCGGGGCGGATTTCCTTGAAGATCACCTTCTCCAGGCGCTTCATTTCCCAACTGGTCAGCTCCCGCACCCCGTTTGCGCCTAGCGCCGCCTTGAGCTGGTCGGCGACGACGTCCACGACGATGATTTCCTTCTCCAGCACGCAGACAAGGTTGTTATCAAATGATGCTCCGGTGACGATGTCCCTGGCGGCCTGATCTAGGTCCGCCGTCTCGTCCACCACCACCGGGGGGTTGCCCGGCCCCGCGCAGATCGCCTTCTTCCCAGAGTTCATCGCCACTCGGACCACTCCGGGCCCGCCGGTCACCACCAGTATCCGGATGCCGGGGTGCTTCATGATGTACTGGGCGCTCTCTATCGTGGGCTCGGGGATGGTCGCGATTAGATTCGGGGGACCGCCCGCGCCGACGATCGACCGGTTCAGCATCTGTATCGTCTTCACGGTGACGTCCTTGGCCCCGGGATGCGCGTTGTAGACCACCGAATTGCCTGCGGCAACCATCCCGATCACGTTGCAGATGATGGTCGAGGTAGGATTGGTGCTGGGACTGATGCCACCGATGACTCCGTAGGGAGCCCACTCGACCAGCGTGAGGCCCTTGTCCCCGCTCCAGGCCTCCGGTCTCAGCACCTCGGTGCCGGGCGTCTTCTTCGCTGCCAGCAGGTTCTTCTGAAGCTTGTCCTGCCAGCGCCCCATGCCCGTCTCTTCCTCGGCCATGCGTGCCAGCGACTCTGCGTTCTCCAGCGCCACAGCGCGCAGGGCGTCAACGATCTCCTGACGCTTCTCCAGAGACATCGCGATCAGGCGCGCGTGGGCCTCTTGAGCCGCAGCCACGGCCGCATCCACGTCCGGGAAGACGCCGGCGTCGCCACTGGCGGGTATGGCCTGTCCATTTCGGCTCGGTCCGGCGGGCCGTGCTGGAGCCGCCACTTCCACCGGCTCACCTTGCCGAAGCTGACTCACGACCCGCTGCACGATAGCGTTTATGCGTTGCTCATCGAGCGCCATCAGGTCTTGTCACCCTCATCCACATCCTGATACTTGTGGTATTTCATCTCGCCGTTGATTTCCCACAGATCGACGATGGCCATGATCGCTCCATCGATGGGTCGACGATCCGTGAGGACCGTCTGACGGGCACTACTCCCGGTGGCATACAGCACCACCTCTCCAACACCGGCACCGACCGCGTCGGCCGCGATGACGTAGCTTCCCGTCTCGACTCCCTCCACATCGATCTGCTTGACCACCATGAACTTCAGGCCGGCGATCTTAGGATCCTTGCGCGTGGATACCACCGTACCAACCACTTTGCCCAATAGCATCTGCTTCTCTCCTGAGGGGAAAGAGGGGCCCACGGCGCACGCCTCAGCACACGAGATGGGGCGTGCGCACTGCTATCTAGCGGGCGAACCGGGGCTCGCCCGCCAGGACCCAGGTTTCCCTGTCCTGCGAAGCTAGCCTCCCAACTCTCCCTTGACCTGCTCCGCGCGACCCAAGGGCAACACCAAGTCGATGTTGACATGCGGCCGGGCGATAACGTGCACGGAGACCACCTCGCCGACCTTCTCGGCACCCCTGGCCCCGGCTTCTACCGCGGCCTTCACAGCCGCCACGTCCCCTCGCACGATGCTGGTCACGTATCCGCCACCGATCTTCTCGTAGCTTACCAGGTCAACCTTGGCCGCCTTGACCATGGCATCAGACGCCTCTACCATCGCCGCGAATCCCTTGGTCTCGATCATCCCCAACGCTTCTGCCATTCGCACATCCCTCCTTAGAGTCAGTTGCACTACTCAATCAGGCCTTCTTCCTGGATTTCTGGACAACGCCAGAGACGCCTTCTATAGCTCTCACGGCAGCTTCGCTGCCCACCATGATATCTCGCTCCTCGCCCCCGAGCCAGATGCGCCCGTAGCTGCCAAAGGGTCTCACCTGCACGATGGTGATCTCGGCCGACTTCTCGGCCTCGTTGGCCGCCAGCGCAGCGTAGCCAGCCGGTTCCACCTCCATCACGAAGAGCGTCTGATCGGCGATGAGCATGGAACCCTTACGATTGCGGTTGATGATCTGGGCCTGATGGGCGTCAATCTTGCGGATTACCTGGCTGGAGCGTATCTCTGGTTTGTAGCGCTGCTCGGGCGTCAAATCCAGCGCCTCCAGTACGGCTCGCCCGGCATCCCGCACATCGGCCTGCGACCGAGAGTGCACCTCCAGCAACCCAAACAACCGCTCCACCACCTGCAGGGCAGGCTGCACGTTCGTGGCCTTGAGCGCCACATCGGTTACGCGATTGATCTCGATCCCAGGTGAGATCTCCACCCATAGGGAAGCATCGCCAGCCAGAGGCAGGAACCCTCGCGCTGTGGAGCCAATGAAGGCTGCCATCTGTGGCTGCAGGCTGTCCAGGAATATGTACGTTCGCAACTCCACCAAATCACCCCTCCTTCGATGAACTGTGCCGCTTTCAGGCAGTACCCCTGTCGCCGACAAGATCAGTGAAGCGGCCCGCGTCTCCGTCCCAGGCCCAAGGCGCGCAGACCGGGATTGGCTCCGACTTCACGCGCCTGCCTCTCCTGAGACCACCCAAGATCTCACACCGGAACTCTGCGTTCCCTGTTACCGTGCTCCACAGGTACACGCGTCATCCCTCACTACTGAGCCTGCTCGGCTTCTTGAACAATCCGTACCCCGGCGCTGGCTCCAATCCGCGTGGCTCCTGCAGCGACCATCTCCGCCGCCTCTCGGAAGGAGTGAATACCGCCGGCAGCCTTAACCCCCATCTCCTCACCCACAACGCGGCGCATGAGAGCAACGTCGGCCAGGGTCGCCCCACCCGGACCGAAGCCGGTAGAGGTCTTCACGAAATCGGCGGCCGCCTGCTTCGCAAGCGTGCAAGCGATGACCTTCTCCTCGTCTGTGAGCAGCGCCGCCTCGATGATCACCTTGCAGTGAGCCCCCCCCTGATGGCAAGCCTGAGCCACCGCTGCGATGTCTCTCCGAACCAAATCATGATCCTTGCTCTTGAGAGCGCCAACGTTGATGACCATGTCGATCTCGGAGGCCCCATCACGGATGGCCCTCTGGGCCTCAAAGGCCTTCGCCTCCGGCGTCGTCGCGCCCAAGGGGAATCCCACCACGCTGCAGACCCGCACCGGGGAGCCGCGCAGAGCCTCCGCGCAGAACGCGACGTTCGCGGGGTTGACGCACACTGTGGCGAAACCATGCTGCTTGGCCTCGTCACACAGCGTGGTGAGTTGCTCGTTGGTGGCGTCGGCCTTCAGCAGCGTATGGTCGATCATGGCCGCCAGAGCCGCACTGACTCCGTGCACTCCCGGAGAACTGCTCACCCGCGATGCGCCCGCGTTCACCAATTCCTGAACCTGGTCGGGGCACTTCTCGACACAAAGCTCGCAGCTCAGGCAGACGCCGTCAGCGACCAGCGCGCACGCGGAGCCGTTCTCCTCCGCGTGCAGGACTGCCACGACCTCACGAGTGATCTGCTCCACCAACTGCTCGATGGCTGCCCTATCCATTTCGTCATCCTGCCTTCAGAAAGCGCTTCTCGACATCCATGATCTTGTCAACCCTGCGCTGGTGTCGCCCGCCCGCAAAGGCAGTCTTCAACCATGTCTCCACGATCTGGCGGGCCAGGTTGATGCCTATCATCTTCCCGCCCAGAGTCAGAACGTTGGCGCCGTTGTGCTCGCGACTGTTCCGCGCCGTCGAGACGTCGTAGCACATAGCAGCTCTGACACCCGGCACTTTGTTCGCCACCATGCACGAGCCTATGCCCACGCCATCGATGATGATGCCCCAGGCGGCGCGTCCGTCAGCGACCAGCTTCGCCACCGCGTACGCGAAATCAGGATAGTCGACCGAGTCGGTGCTTTGTGTGCCGCAGTCCACTACCGCGTAGCCCAGTTCTCCCAAATATCCTGAGAGATCCTGCTTGAGCTCGAAGCCACCGTGGTCCGCGCCTATGCCCACCGTCCGCTCGGGGGCCGCAACGACGCCCGACGAGGTCTTCGGCGCCGGGGCGCCACCGCCGGCAGCAGACTTCGTCTCCCCACGGCCCTCGAAGACCACCCGAACTCCACGCGCCGTGGCCTGTTCCCTGGCCAGAGGCGTGATTATGGCCCTCTCCGGTACGAGAACCTCCGCGCCACGTTTCACTGCACTGATATCGCGCTCGGTGATCAGCGTCTGCCGCATCGTCACGGAAGCGCTCTCTCGGGGCGAGGTCTCCGGTGAAGGCGAGGGAGAAGCCGGAGCAGGCCCGGCCCCCAATGTGCGCTCAACCACCTGCTGAACGATTTTCCTTATTTCGCGCTCGTCAACCACTCCATTCACTCCCTGGGATTGCGAAGAGATGGCAAGATTATACACAATTTGTGGTCAAAAGGCAACGACTCCTCCGGCTTCTGCGCCGAACCGGTGTGCCCGCTTCCATTTCCTGCCCTTTGTCTCGTGCCCATGTCAGCAATCTGGCCTGCAGCACCGCCGTACACCCTGCCGCGTCCGGGTCACCCCCGGTCTCAGCGAAAGACGGACAGGTAGTGGTCGAAGAACAGCTCGCTGTCGACTCCCAGGGCGACTTCGTGACGCGCGCTCGGTCCATCTGGTGCCCAGCGAGTCATTCCCAGTGACTCTTCGTCCGCAAGCTCCACTTCCACACTGCCGCTCTCGAAAGAGCAGATTCGCTCATCGAAGACGGTCGCCGCTGCTAGAGGGTCGTGAAACGTGATCACGCGCCTTCGCTTGAACCAGACTTCAGCGAAATCGAGCACAGGTCGAAGCAGGCCGTGACGGAACCTCTCCCTGACCGCTCTGGCGTCCATGGTCACCTGGCAGGTCACGTCCAAGCCTATGGAACGGTGAACGGCAACGCCACTCCGGTAAACGATGGCAGTCGCATGCGGATCCAGGATGGCATTCCACTCAAGGGGGCCAACACCTGGCTGGTGATCGGTGAAAACCCCACACATCATCACGAGGCCCTTCAACAAGGAGGGTATCTCTGGAGCCACCCTGAACAGAAGCGCCACATTGGTCAGCGGGCCGATTGTCAACAGGACGATCTCCCCGGGGTGCTTCGTGATAGTCTTCCTCATGAACTCGATCGCCTGCCCGCGAGGGAATTCCCTGTCGTGATCCCATCTACGCAAGGCGGCAGCCTGTGGAGCCTCCTTCTGTCTCTGAGCAACGAGAAGTGGCTCTTCGGATCCCGCGAAGATCGGCACCTGCGTGCCTGCGGCCTTGCATAGAGCGCTTGCCAACATGGCCCGCCTATCGGCCTCACCGGTGACGGTCGTGATACCCAGCAACTCGCATCTGGGTTGCGCCAGCAGATAGGCCAAACACACCGCATCATCGATGTCGGAACCTATGTCTGTGTCCAGAAGCACTTTCGTCGGCACCGCAACCCTCCCCTACACGCCTGTGGAAGCCGCCCGGCGCTGTCACTTCCTATTCCCGCGCTAAGTGGACAAGGTACTTGTATCGATCGGCACGATAGAGGGTCCTGACAAACTCAACGGGTTCCCCTTCCAAGGCGTAGGTGACCCTTTCGCGCAGAAGCAGCGGTGCGCCTTTCCTGACGCCCAACAGTCGCGCCTCGCCGGGATCGGCCAGGCTAGCCTCCACGGACTCGTTCGCCTCATTCAGTTGCAGATTGAACCTGGACTCAAGCAGGCCGTACAAGGAGGCTTCCCCTCCAATGTCCTCCTGGGTAATCACCTGATCCGGCCCCACACGCACGTAACTCTCTTGAAGGCCGACAGGCTCGCCGTCGGCCAACCGCAATCGGACGATCCTGTAGACCTCCTCTCCTGTCTCCATCTCCAACATGGAGACAACCCTGCTGCAAGGCACCACCCGGCCAAACTCGAGCACCTTTGATGTGGGTCGCAAGCCACGCGAGAGCATGTCCTCAGAGAAGCTGGTCAGCTTTCGCAGCCCGTGCTGCATCTTGGGCCGACTCACGAAGGTCCCCTTGCCTTTCCGTCGGTAGATGTACCCTTCTCTGACCAGCTCGTTGATGGCCTGCCGCACTGTGGTGCGGCTGAGACCGTATTGCTTGACCAGCTCCGTCTCGGAAGGAATGGGGCTGTTGGGCTTCAACTCGCCGTTCTCGATCCGCTCCAAGATGACCGATCGCAACTGGCAGTAGAGTGGAACCCGTTCGTGCCGGTTGATGATCAATGAACTGCCCTCTTTCAGCTACAACGCCAACGACCAACTGGTGCTCCTGGTCAGAATGACGTCCGGTGGTCATGATGACCATACGAGCTGCGTCCATTATACCACACTAAGAGACGAAAGTCAACACATTCTGCAAACTCGCACGCTACAGGCGGCTAAGGAAGCGCCGCATTCGGACACCTGAAGCCCTGCGCACATCTACACAGGAACTACATCGAGCCGCCGAGCGGGCCCTTCCCGTCATTCCCAGGCATACGTCTGATGCGCTCAGGGCCAACGCGGGGCCCTCGTAGCGGAAGCGTCCATCTCAGAGCAGCCTCGTCTTGACAGCAGGAACCATGGTCAAACAATCACCCCGCAGGCATGTGTACCGACGAAGCGCCCCGCTCACAAAGACCCATCTCTCTCACCGTCACGGGTCGAAACGAAGAGGACCCGTCATCGGTTGAGAGCGAAGAAGTCAGGCCATTCCCAACAGAGGCCGAGAAAGGATCCCTCAGGTCTTGGCCCCCGATCAACAGCGGACGGTGATACTCTGATCGGGCCAAGTCGGGCGATCTGTATGGCAGAACCGTCCCCGCAACACCACGGATGCCGGACCCGAGGGCCCGGTACCAGATGTCATGCTCCCTCCGGACACTATGCTTGCACACACCATGTATGTCCGGCCCCCAGGGCAACGGCGGCCGAAGACACAGTGCCGACCCTTCCGCTCAATAGGGCCAAGGCCTCGTTCAGCCGACGCCAGGAGGTGATCCCAAACTCCAAGCGGATGATTGCCCAATCAGCGCCGAGCCGTGCCGCTTGATCTGTACGTCCCATGAGCCCGTTCATCGTCTATCGCAGCCATCACTTGCCAGGAGATCCCAGAGCGACAATGCGAGTAGCTGCGGGGCACCTCGTCACCGAAGATCGATCACAACTCGGACTCGACCCGTCGTGCGAGTCCCTGACGGGTGGCCGCGGAACAGGCATCGAACACTTCCAGACGTCCGGCCAGGGCGCGCGTCAGCCCTGGGATACAGCGATACTTCTTGGGTAGGGACAGACACTCATCCTGGCCACGCAGCCAGCGCAGTTGTTCCATGTCCAGATCGGCGTAATTGACTCCCTCTCCCGGAATCTCACTCACCAGCCCCTCTGGACCAAAAACACAGCAGAGGCCCTCCTCCACGCCGAAGACGTTCGCGCAGCTTGCCGTGTAGACTGTGTTCTCGGCAGCCCTGGCAGCAAGGACAGTCCGCCAGGTGGTGCGCAATCCTCCTACCATGCCTCCTGTGGGGTACAAGACAAGGTCGGCTCCCTCCGTTGTGACCGCTCGAGCCAGCTCCGGGAACCACGCTTCCCAGCACAACAGCAGGCCGATGCTGATATCCTCAGTGTGCACGACAACGATATCCGATCCAGGCAGGGAAGGCTCTCGCACCCCGGGTATCATCTTGCGATACAAACCTGCGATGTCGCCATCTTTCCCAAGCAGGCAATAGACATTGCTGAAGCCTCCGCATCCTTCTTTCAGCGCAGCCCCAAACGCAACGTAGATTCGGTGCTGCCGGGCTCTCGCCCCGAGTACCCCGGCCACCTGATCGAGCGTCAGACCGGGCGTGCGAGGAGAGGGGCCTGGATACCCTTCGGGGAAAGCGACGATATCCGCACCGCCCTCCGCCGCAGTATCTATGTACTCGAGGGCATCAGCTACTTGGTCCGCCTCAGGAGGCATCTCGTCGTCGAAGAAGCGCTGCTGGACAAGAGAAGGGACTCGAGCATAGCATCTGCTCTGAACCATCGCCAGTCTGATTCTATCCGTCACTTGAAGCCTCCTAGGCTCTTGACTCTGGCTCGACCGAGAACCGAAACGTGCTATGTGATCCTGGCTACTCCTCTGCCCTCTTGTCCGACTGTCTCGACAGGATTCTTCACACCGAGCGCCAGTCCCAGAGTGCTGATCGCCTGTGCCCCGCCCGCTATCCAGAAGACGGCGGAATAGCCCACTGACTGGGCCACCAATCCGCCCAGGATGGGCACCAGACAGGAAAGGGGCGACAAGACGCTCGCGCTGAGGGCGATCAGGGTCGATGTCTCATCTGCGATGCCAAACTCGTACAGAATGTTCAATCCCGCCAACTGCATACCACTGAGCATTGCCCCAGCCCCCCAGAAGACAACATAGAACACGGCAGCGCTTTGCGTCACGGCAGCCAGGATCGCCCCCACTGCGCCAAAGAGAGAAGCCAGGACGAAGACGTTCAGGTGACCCCTTCGGTCACCAATCCAACCCCATATCGGATTCATTACCACCTGCGATATGGTCAGCACAAGCGTGAAGACGCCGACGTGGCTGGCCGACAGCTCGAACTTGCTCATAGCGTGAGTCAGATAGAAGGGCAACGCCATCTCCCCCACAGTCATGAAGGCTCGCCAGAGCAGGTACTTCCGGAAATTGCCGTGGTGCTTCAGCAGTGACCTGACATTGCCGAAGAAGCTCCTCCAACTGCTGTCTCTAGGTTCCCTGTCGCAGGGTGGCTCGCGCCACTTCAGTACCACCAAGAACGAAATCAGTGAGGCCAGGAATGCAATGCCGAATGCGTATTGGGCATCTCGCGGGTAGTCGTAATTGGTGAGAAGGTACGTCAGCAGGCTCGATCCGAGCAACCCAAGCAGCCCGCCCAGGAAGTACGATGTGCCCAGGAGCATCCCTTTGCGCTGTGGTATGGCCTTTCCAACGAAGGACCCGTACGCGGGGTAGTAAATGCCTGAGGCACCACTGTACACTATGAATACCGCGAAGAAGAGCACCAGCGTGATCTCGGGTGCCAACACTGGCTGCACAGCCGACAGAACGAGCAAGCCAAGTATGCCCAGGCGCTGCAGGGCCGCGCCCGCCAGCAGGTACGGTCTGACCCGAGGCGCCCATCGCAGGCGCTTGGCCGTGATGAGCTGCGGGACGAAGAATCCCCCTACGCTTATGGCTGGCACCAACCCAATGAGCACTCTCGAATCACTCAACTGACCCACGTAGTAAGCCAGGACAGTGTACACAGAGAGGAGACTGCTCACGAAAGAGTAGAGCGAGCTCTCCACAAGTACGCCACCGAAGTTCCATCGGTAGTTCTTGGAGACGAACTGCTCGCAGTCATCTTGGCTCACCGCCGTCCGTTCCTCACGTCCATCCTGCGTTCCATGCTCACGACTCAGAATATCTAGCTCCAATGCTTGCGTCTCCTCAACGGCGATGTTCGTGCCTGGTATTGCGGTGCATTGTGATGCCCCGGTGGAACTCAGCCCTTGATCCCCGTCAACGTGATGCCCTGAATGAACTGACGCTGCATGAGCGCGAACACGATGAGCACGGGGACGATGGAGTAGACCGTGCCAGCCATGAGCAGATGCCACTGCGCTATCTGCTCGGATTTCAGCATAGCCAGACCCAGCGGTACGGTGCGAAGCTTGGGGCTATCGACCACGATCAACGGCCACATGAAGTCGTTCCAGGCGGTCATAAAACTGAAGATCGCCACGGAGGCGAGAGCTGGGCCCAACTCTGGCAGCACGATCTTCCCGTAGATCTGGAACTCCGAAGCCCCATCCACACGTCCGGAGTCAAGGAGATCGTCGGGGATCCCCAGGCAGAATTGGCGCATCAGAAAGAGCGTGAAGCCGGTGGTGAGCAAGGGCAAGATGAGCCCCTGCAGCGTGTTGGTCAACTTCAGGGTGCGCAGGACAACGTACGATGGCACTATCGTCACCTGTGTCGGAATCATCATCGTGGCTACGACCAGCAGGTACATGAAGTTCCTGCCACGGAACTCGAACTTCGCTAGGGCGTATCCTCCCAACGAGGTGAAGAACATGTTGCCCGCGGTGGCCAGCACAGCCACCATCACGCTGTTCAGATAGTACCTCCCGAACAGCGCTTTCCTCAAGATCATGACGTAGTTCTTCCATTGTGGAACAGCAGGTAGCCACTTGGGTGGCCAGGCGTACGTTTCGGGCAGACTCTTCAGCGATGTCAGAACGATCCAGATGAGCGGAACCAACACTGACAGGGCTGCCAGCATCAGGACGACGCAGACAACTCCTCGAGCCAACCATCGCCCCGGCCTCATTCGAGCGGTGCTACGCAACGCGTGCGTACTCATGGCAATCTGTCCTCTCTTTGTAGTCCGGTCACCACAGGGATTCCGTACGGACCAGGCGCAACTGTATCACAGTCAGTACCAGCAGGAATGCGAACATCAGGATCGCAAAGGCACACGCGTAGCCGAAACGCAACCCATCGAAGGCATGTTGGTACATGTAGGTTCCCAGCACCATGGTGGAGAAACGCGGCGCTCCCTCAGTACCAGTCATGACATAGATCTGATCGAACACCTGGAAGCTACCGATCGCGGTGGTGATGAGTACGAATAGCAATGTGGGGCGCAGAAGAGGCAGAGTTATGTGCCGGAATCTCTGCCAGGTGTTGGCCCCATCCACCGCTGCAGCATCGTTGTACTCGTCCGGTATACCCTGCAGACCAGCGATGAACAGGACGATGTTGTAGCCGGTGAACTTCCAGATGCTGATGACGATCATGCAAGGCATGGCAAGTCTGGGGCTGTTGAGCCATGGCTGGGGGGGCAGATGCAGGAACTTGAGTGCGATGTTGATCAGCCCAACTCTGGCGTCCAGCATCCAAAGCCAGATCAGCCCCACAGAGACCATGGAGAGCACCACGGGCACGAAGAACACCACTCGAAACAACCCCTTCGCCTTGAGCCACCGCCTGGTGAGCACCAGACCTCCCGCCAGACCCAACGCCGTCTGTGCGACTGTGCAAACAGCCATGTAGTAAGTGGTGTTGCCCCAGGCCTTCTTGAAGATCTCGTCGCGGAACAGGGAACGGAAGTTCGCAAGGCCCGCGAACTTGGGGGCGCTAAGCATGTTCCAGTTGAAGACGCTCAGCACCAAAGAAGCCAGTGCAGGGACGACGTAGAACACGAGCAGAAGTACCATCGGCACCGCCAAGGCCAGATAGGCGAATCTCCGTTGCGGCCTCTTGAGACGTCCATAGCGCCTTGCCGGCAAAGACACAGATACGGAAGCGCCAGCCTGCTGCATGTGGTATCCTCCTTGACAGGGAAGGGCCTCTCGTCACCTTTCCGGTGCGGGTGTGAACCGAAGAGACAGCGTGGCCCAAACCTTTCGCCTAACTGGGCAGACAAACTGGTGCCTGTCTGCCCAGCTAGGCGGTGGCTCTAGATCCGATTTGAACTACCTGTACTCTAGCTTGCCTATCTCTTCGTTGGAGGCTGCTTCGATATCGGCGACGCCCGCTGCCACGTCAACATCCTCAAGACCCGAGATCGCGTCTCCCATCCAGAACAGCCAGTTCGAAGTCAGGCACTCCCACTGCATGGCGATCATCAGCGTGACTCCGTTCTCGGCCTCGTCCAGGAACGCCTGTAGCGGTTCGCTCCACGACACTTCCGCCAGGGCATCCTTGCGAGCGGGGAACACAACCTGCATCTCGCCCATCTCTTTCTGGTGCGCCTTGCTGCACAGGAACTCTATGACCTGCCAGGCCTCATCCGGATGCTCGCTCTTGGCATTGATACCGAGACCCATTCCCTCGAAGTAGTTAACGCGCCGTTCATTCTGCGGGAGGGAGACGGCGCCGATGTTCAGGTCGGGCGCGATCTGGGACACAGCCCAAGGCGCCCACGAACGGTCCACCTTCATGGCCACTATCCCCGCTGCGAGGGCATCGGGTACCTCACCCAACTCCGTTGCGGTAGGGGCGATGTGCTCCTTACGGACAAGGTCTACGTAGAACTGAACCGCCTCGAGCCCCTTCGGTGTATTGTAGGTCACCTTGGACAGATCCGGGGCGAGTAGATCCACACCGTTGGCAAGAATGAATGGGAACACACCCGTGTAGGGCCAGCTATCCAGCAGAAACCCGAACTGGTCCAGAGTCCCGTCGCCATCCTTGTCCTCGGTCAACTGTTTGGCCGTATCCAGGAAGTCATCCCAGGTCCAACCGCTCTCGGGATAGGCAACACCTGCGGCGTCGAACATGGCCTTGTTGTAGACGATACCCAGCAGGGTGAAGTCGTATGGGATGACCCACGTGGTCCCACGCCATGCAGAGGTGTCCCACACCCCGTCCACGAAGTCCTCTGCGTTGATGACTGCCGAGGTCTCGATGTAGTCATCCAGGGGCAGGTACATTCCGTGGGTGGCGAAGGTGGAGGTCGTCTCCGTGTTGGTGCAGGGCAGGATGTCGGGCGCCGTCCCTGCAGCGACGGCCGCGGGAATCTTGATCCAGTAGTCTGGAGTTTCCTCGTAGGCTACCTGGATGTCGGGATGGGTCTTGTTCCACTCGCTGATCGTCTCATCGAGCAGGTCGCTCACCGGCGGTGCCATGTCGGCGTACATCGCGAAGCGAAGGGAGACCTTCTCCTTGGGGGGTTCGGTCGGCTCCTCCACCGCCTTCGTGGGCTTCGCCACAGGCTTGGGGGTAGGCGTTGGCTTAGTACAACCCGTCAGGATGGGAGCTATCACCAACGATATCACTATGCCGAGCATGAGAACCCAGGCTGCTTTGCTGTTCACTCTGCTCCTCCTCAAGTAGTGATTCATATGCCAAGAGTAACTACCAAACATCTACCGCCCTGCATCGTCGTTCTCCCCGTTTACCTCCCTTCCGGCCACTCGTGCCCCATCGTCGTGCTGTAGACGTCGGATCCTAAGCTGGACCTTGTTTCAGCCAGTGACGAGAGATGTATCCCCAGTTGTCGCGACTGACGACCGGAGGCAGGTCCATTCGCTTCGACGGGTAGTCCTTGGGGTTCACGTCCGCCCGGCGCATGGTCTCCAGGATCTTGCCCACGACCTCTTCCTCATCCATCCCTAGCAGCTTTCGGTCCCACATGAGAGGCCGCCCCCCTACGAAGACCGCGAAGACGTCCCCTCCCGTGGCGTTGAATACCACATTCGACAACAGCCGGTGCTCATCGATCAGATGTGGGGCCGGATACTCTATCACCGTGATATCGGCAAGCCTGCCCTCTTCCAGCGCGCCCAGCTCATCCTTCCAACCAGCCGCGATGGCCCCTCCCATGGTCAGCATGTGGTACACATCCTCGGCCTTGAATACCGTGGCGTCCATGGTCCACACCTTCTGCAGCAGGCTGGCCAACCGAGCCTCTTGTAGCATGTCGTACGTGCCGCTGCTTGAGGCTCCATCGCATCCCAAAGAGATATTCACTCCCAGCCCGTGAAGGTCGGCCATGGGTGGAATGCCGTCCGTGATCTTCGTATTCGTGGAAGGGCAGTGCACCACGCTGCAGCCGTGGGCCGCGACGATCTCCTTGTCCCTCTCATTCAGCCATACCGAATGAACCAGAGCCACATCCGGGGCCAGCACCCCGAACCGTTCCCACGCCTCAACCTCACTGCAACCAAACCGGTCGTAGGCCGTCTCGGTCTCGGTCGGCCCTTCGCAGCAATGGGTCTGTATGGCTGCTCCGAATTCATCTGCAAGGGCCCGGCAACCCCGCAGCAGCTCCTCAGAACACCCTGGCAGTCCAACGGGCGCCACCAGAACTCGGATACGCCCATCGCCAGCGCCGTTCCAGCGCTCGTAGAAGGCTCTGGTCAGCTCCAGCGCTTGATCGGACGTCATCTCAGAGGGGATATTGCCCTCTTGCGTATCACCGACCCCCACGCACACGGACGCTCGCAAGCCACTGTCGATGATCGCCTGCGTAGCGACCTCCCGAGCACTTCCCATCTCAGATACGCAGGTAGTGCCGGACTTGAGTGCTTCCAGGCAACCAAGCATCACGGCGTCGTGAAGTTCCTCATCGCTCAGCTCGAAGTTGAAGACCATGGCCTCCAGCCACTCGTGGAGGTGAAGGTTATCGTAGATGCCGCGCCCGAACGACTGTGCCAGATGCGTATGCGCATCCACGAACCCAGGCACTGCCAGGCGACCACCCAGATCGAAGACTTCCCAACTAGGTTCTACCGCAACGGGCTTGCTCACAACCTTCGAGATCACCCCATCCTCGATGAGGATGTGAACCGGGCCAACTGTGTACTCCGGTGGCCAGAATGTGATCCCATTTGCCAACAGCCTAACCGTCATGTCCCATCCTCTGTTCCAGAAATGCGGAGGCTTAGCTTCCCAGCTTCCTCGCTGCGTACAGCGCTATCTCCGTTGCCTCCGATACCAGTTCGCGCATCCTCTCGTCGGATACCGACAGCTCCGGGTGCTGGTGACTGCCGCTTACGGCCAGGATAGTGCCCGCTTTCTTGCCCCGAAGTGAAGCCAACGTGAATAGGGTGCCGGACTCGTTCTCTACCGCCAGCACGTTGCTCTCGATCCAGGGCTTGTCCTTGGCCAGATAGTCAACCCTGGCAAGAGTCGATTCGATGTAGAACGCGTCGTGCGACCGGATGATGCCCACGTAGGGCTTGATCCCTCGCTTCTCCGCGCCCTCCACCAGCGCCTCCACCACCTCGAGACTGGCCACCGCAGGATATTCGAGCGGGATGTACTCGCGACTGGTCCCCTCTCCCCGAACGGCGGCACTGGCTATGATGATACTGCCCGGCGACACCCACTCCTGCAAAAGACCGCCCGTGCCCACACGGATGAAGTTCTCGGCACCGACCTTGATCAGTTCCTCGATCGCGATGGCCAGGCTGGGACACCCCACACCGGTCGACGTCACGCTCACCTCAACACCCTGAGACTCCCCGGTATAGGTCACGTATTCACGGTTGCGCATCACGAACCTGGCGTCGTCAAAGTGCTCGGCGATGATGGGAGCTCTCCCAGGGTCACCGGGCACAAAGACCGTCTTGCCTACGTCTCCAGACTCCAACTGAATGTGATATTGCTTCATCGCCCGCTCCTCCTCTATGCCAACCCACGCTCATCGAGCAGCACCCCGGCCCGAATCGCTACCCGTAGCATCATCTTCACGTGCCTCTCCCAATCGAACGCATCGGCATCTGGCTTCCAGATAGCATTACCTGCAGCAAGGATCGTGCCTGCCCGGATCTTGGACATACTCGCGATCACGAATATCGCCGAGGATTCGTTCTCCAAAGCCAGCACGTTCGCATCGGTCCATTTCTGGATCCGCGCCCGGTAGTCCCCAAATGCTTCCGGCGACTCCATGTAGAAGGCATCGTGACTGCGGATGATGCCCCTGTGATAAGGCACCTCTAGCCCCTCGGCAGCGTCGATCAGTGCCCGAACGATGCGGTAATCTGCCACCGCTGGGTACTCCATCGAGATGTACTCCTCGCTGGTGTGCTCACCCCTTACAGCTCCCGTGGCGACGATCATCTCACCTGGCTTGGTGTACTCCTGAATCGAACCGCAGGTCCCAATCCGGATCAGGTTCTTGGCTCCGATCCGATAGAGTTCCTCGGCCGCGATGGATGCGGAAGGACAACCGATGCCCGTTGACGTGCAAGACATCAGCACGCCATTCTTCCGCCCCGTGTAGGTCACGTACTCCCGCTTCTCCGCGACCTTCCATGCCTCGTCCATGAGTTCAGCCCAGACCGGCACTCGTCCGGGATCGCCAGGCAGGAACACGGTGGGGGCGACGTCCCCTGTTCGACAGTCAATGTGATGCTGTGGATACTCCTTCGTCATCGCAACCTTCCTTCCCTTCTCATCGAGTTGGTCCGTTCACACGTGTAGCAGCAACGCAGTGCCAGATCAGATGCTGTTCGGGTACCCAAGAGGCCGGTGTTCAGGGACGTGGGTCTCGGGTGGCGTGGAAGACACACTGGTACCGGTCCGCGCGATACAGCGTCGTGACGAGCTCGACCGGACGACCGTCTGCCAAGAATGTCGTTCTCGTCCTCAGCAAGAGTGGCGCACCGTGCTTGATGCCCAGAAGTTGTGACTCCTCCGGCCAGGCCAGCACCGCTTCCAAGGCCTCATCGGACTCTCTCAACGGAAGCTGAAACCTGCGCTCCAGCAGCTCGTACAGGGAGCCCTCTCCCTCCAGATCAGCCATCTCGATTGTGTCCACCAGTCCGGTCGGAATGTAGCTGGTCTGAATGCACATGGGCTCACCATCAGCGAGCCGAAGACGTGCTATCTTCCACACTGAGGAGCCCTTCTCAACCTCCAAGGGGTCGGAGATACGTTCAGACGCTTCGATGATCTCTAGCTCGAGGACCCTGGCGCCCGGGGTCATCCCCCTGGCACGCATGTCCTCCGAAAAGCTCGTGAGTCTCTCCAGTGCATGGCGTTCCTTGGGCCGGCTGACGAAGGTCCCCTTTCCTCTCCGCCGGTACAGGTAGCCTTCTTTCACAAGGTCGGCAACCGCCTGCCTGACTGTAGTGCGGCTCAGCCCGTAGCGCTGCATCAGCTCGCCTTCCGTGTAGATCGGCTCGTGGGGCTTCAGCTCTCCGGTCTCGATTAGTTCCATGATGATCGCCTCGAGCTGAAAGTAGAGTGGGAGAGGGTTCCGTCGGTCTATCTGCACTGGAGCCTCCTTTCGCATTACATACCTATATAGGGACATCGTAACATCCCTATTGTATCACCTCGCCACGCATTTGTCAAGGGTTTCGCGCCTTTTCGTGCGAGACTGACCCTTCATCTGTTGCTCCTCCAGATGATAATCGTACCGGAGGGACCAACGGCTACTCGCGAGAGGACGATGGCACACAAGTACTACGAGGAGACGGGGGACGCTAATCTAGCGTATCGAGGGGCGTGCTGGCCGAAGAGGAGTCAGATTCTGGACCTGCTCGTCGAGGCTACGGGCAGTGGGTTGTAGTATCTCGTTGCGAGACAGTACAACCCCGGTGCAAAAGAAGAAGAGAACGCGGCTGCGGTAGATGATGCCATGCGGATAGTCGGCGGATCAGCGGATTGGATCCGCGCCCAGCGATCGATGGCGGCGCCGACAGAAACAGCCCTGCACCTGGCGAGACACAGCGAAGTGGTCCTACACGACGGCCTGGTGGGCACCATCGACGGACGGAGGTTCCGGTCGGTCCTGGACGCTTCCCTCGACGCACTGACCAACCAGGAGGATGGCCCGGAGACCCCGTACGATCGTCAAATGGGAGAGCCTTGCGGCTCGGGTGAGACCACAACCTGATAGGGCGGGGGAATCGGGGAGCCCATTCGGGCAAGACCTCGTGCGTCGAGCAAGATTGGCACGTCGCTGAGGCACAAGGGAGCACAAGGCGACTCCTGTGGAGCACCAGGAACCACCCTCGAGAGCGAGCGACCAGACAAACCGAGGCGATCAGTCCGTGACCTGCCTGGGGGTATGGTACAGCGCGAGGATGTTGTCCAGCGGTGTATCTGCCTGCATGTTGTGAGCCGTCGCCATGATATAGCCCCCACCCACCCCCATGGTTCTGCACCGTTCTCGGGCCTCGAGCCGAACATCGGCGGGCTCCCCGTGAGGCATCGTCTGCTGGATGTCGATCGCCCCGTAGAACGAAAGGCGATCCCCGTAGGCTCGCTTGATGCACGCGGGGTCCATTCCCTCCGCCCGGGGCTGGATGGGATTCAGAACATCGATGTCCATCTCGTCGACAAACGCTTCTATGAGCGGGAACACGGCTCCACAGGAATGATACATGATCTTGACGTCGAACTGACGGATGGCCGCGTTCAGGCGGCGATGACGTGGCAGGATGTACTGCCGCCACATGCGGGGCGACAGAAGCAATCCCGCCTGCGTCCCCACATCATCGTACGTGTAGACCATGTCGATCTCGCCCGCGGCCGCCTGCAGAACTCTCGTGACGTTGGCGATGTAGATGTCTGTGATGCGATCCATGATCGCACAGGCGATGTCTGGTTCCACTGCAAGGTCGGTGAGAAAGCGCTCGTACCCGCGCAATCCCCAGGATAGCTCAAAGATGCCGCCCACCTCGTAGCAGACGAAGTGCTCCTCCGCTGAGTTGAGTGCTCGAATCTGGTCCGGCAGCGCGCCCGTGTCCCAATACTCCGGTCGTGGCCACGAGAATCCCTCCACGTCCGCCGGGCTCTGGGCTCCGCCCAAGGGAGAGCCCGCGTACTCAGCGTAAACGCCGTACTGGTTGTGGACGTCTCTCCGATGGGTACCCCACACGTCAAAGTAGGTGCCGTCGGGCAACCGCCTCGGCGGCGGCCCCGCGTACTCCGGTCGTACCCAGCGCAGATCCACGTGCAGCAGATCCAGCACTTCCTCGCCCGTCCCGACGCCGCAGAAGTCGCGCAGCCTCTCCCAGACCTCAGGCACGGCCCAGAAATCCACCGGAACCCGGTCCGGCTCCTCATGCCCAAGGGCGCAACGTACCCGCTCGCGGCAGCTCATCGCCCCCGACCCCACATCCACCAGCCCTGACGCGACGTCACGCAACCGTCGCATGATTGCGTCCTTGGCCTTCATCGGATGTCACCTCCTCGAGTTAACAGGATTCACACACCGATCGTGGCTCGCCAGATGCGGCGGAAGACCCTCTACCCGTCCGACGCCATACCTGCGGCGTGGGATTCTAGCCCAACCCACGCATCATCCTTCTGCAGCACCCGCAGCGTCCGCGTCGAGGACGCACCGGAAACCACAGCCGACGAGCCCATCCATGCCTGAGTCCTCGGGTCGTGTGAAGCAGCGATAGGCACACCGAGCGTGATTCTGAGTGAAGAAGGATGATCCCCCACGAAGTGCCTTGAACTTCTTCCCGAAGGCCTTGCCCTTGTACGTGGAGCCGGGGTAGGCATCATACCAGTTGGCGCACCACTCCTCCACATTGCCCACCATCTCACAGGCCCCGTAAGGACTGGCGCCGCCCGGGTGAGCGTCCACCGGAAGCGTCATGAGGAACTCGCCCCGATCCCAAACCAGGGCCAATGCCTCATCGAACTCGTTGCCCCAGGGCCAGCGCCTCCCGTCCGTCCCGCGCGCGGCCTTCTCCCACTCGGCCTCTGTCGGCAGCCGCTCGCCGGCCCAGTCGGCGTACATCACCGCCTCGAACCACGAGATTCGGTGGACCGAGTGATTCTCCAGACCAAGGGGCACCTCGAAGCCATCCCAGTGGCGCGGCGGCATAGCGCAAGTCTCATCCATGTAGCGCTTGTACTCCGCGTTGGTCACGGGATACTTGTCTATGTAGTACGCCGGCAGGTACACCTTGTGCTGTGGCGACTCGGGGCCGAACTCCTCACTGCCCATGATGAACTCGCCCTCGGGGATCAGGACCATCTCCTTGCCGTCGCGACCGCTCATGCTTTGACGCAACACAGTGACCTCCTTCACTCACGCTTCCAGATCGAGTTCACTTCCCAGATATCCAGACGACTGAGATCGACGTGGCCTCCCGTTGCATACAGACTCAACTCAAGGCTGTCCTGGCGCGCAGGGTAGACTCGGGCCGTGATGCAGACCCGGTCGTTCGCGAACACCTCCACTACTGAGCGGTCGAGATAGACATGCAGATCCAGAGCCTCCTCGACTCCCAGGTCCAGAGGAGCCTCATGGACCTCCCGGCAGACATCGCTACACAGGCTCGCTCGCCTGCCGTCGATGGACAGTCGTCGAGACGCCCGATTGTACGACACGACTGTCTGTTCTTGCCCATCTGGCGAGCAACGCAGATTGAGGCCGTACTCCTCTGCGTCCCCCGGTTCGAACCTCCCTCTGATCTCCAGGCAATCCCCGCGAATGCCTCTCAGCAGCGCACAAGGCCCCGGCCCGACGACCGCATCCTCGTAGCAGAAGTGCCTACCGCGCAACCTTTTCAGCTCGTCAGCAGGGGCCATCTTCAGCCGACCGTCGGCCCCCAATGATAGGACACGGGGCAGAGACATCACCCCCGCCCATCCTGCCTCCCTCTGAGCCTCGTCGCTCCTGCCCTCCTTGATCCAACCCCACATGATCCGCCGACCCCGGTCGTCGACGAGAGTCTGCGGAGCATAGAAGAACGAATCCCCGAAGTCGACCTTGTCTAGGATCGCCGGACTGAACCGGTGGTCAGCGTACGTACCGCTGAAGTACGCGGTCCAGAGAGGCCTGCAGTTGTCGCTATCGCAGACCGAAAAGACGAGGATCTGTGTTCCATCGAGAGGGAAGAAGTCAGGGCATTCCCACATCGTCGAAGTCGAGAACGGGTCCGTCCGCTCCTTGTCTCCGATCAGCAGCGGATTGAGGTACTCCCATCGGATCAAGTCGGGCGACTTGTACAGAAGGACCGTACCTCCAACGCCTCGGATGCCGGACCCGATCACCTGGTACCAGGTGCCTCCTTCCTTCCAGACGCTGTGGTCGCGAAAGCCGACCACATCCAGTCCGGCAGGAGGTGAGGAGATCACGGGATTGCCGCCATACTTGTCCCACGTGAGGAGGTCATCAGTACTGGTGGCAAGGCACGGTCGTTCCGGGAGGACGCCGGTGTATACGAGAGTGGGAGTGCCGCCGTCAACTACGGCGCATCCCGAGAAGCACCCGTCTTTGTCCGGTCCGCCCGGCTCAGGAGCCAGAGCGATCGGAAGATGGCTCCAGTGCACCATGTCCTCGCTGACGGCGTGCCCCCAGTGCATGTCACCCCAGAAGGCCCCGTTGGGGTTGTGCTGGTAGAATAGATGATACTGGCCTTTCCACTGGATCAGGCCATTGGGGTCATTCATCCAGTTGGCCGGCGGCAGGAAGTGATACTGAGGATAGTGTGGATCTTCCTTCAGCCTAGCTCTGTTCTCGATATGCTCATCATCGGGACAGGACATCGATCTCTCCAGTGAGCGTGTCATCATTCAAGCCCGGCAGATCATAGCTACTCCCTCCAAGCCACCCTTGAGAGCCTGTGCTACTGTATCGCCATCGCGTCCAGGCTAGTCATCAGTGACGTCGGCCTGTTGCGACTCCTTCCCGGCGGCGGCCCGTCGGCGCACAATCACCACGCCTACCCCGGACAGAATCAGCACGCCGACTACCCCATACAGTATGAGCAGTGGAGTGAGATTCCCCTCACCCCCCAGTTGGGCCTTGTCCGCCCAGTATGCCACCCTGGTCATGATCTCCGGGTCGGCCTTGAGCTCTGAGTCGTTCACTTCGGTGAGTTTGTGACTGCTCACGACGAGTTTCTGAGCCGAGGGATCAACCGTGACGTCCAGTCGCCCAACACACTCCGCATAGCAATAGGCCTCAACGATGACGGTATCCGTACCTTCGACGACCTCATAGTTCCTGATGTGGGTGTGGCCGCCTATCATCAGATCGACCGGTTTGCCGGCAGCCAGGAGCTCCTGAGCGATCGTCCTGAGACCCTTGAATCCTCTCTCTTCGTCTGGAGGCCGATGTGCCAGGACAAGCAACACGTCCGACTGAGTCATGACTTCGTCGTAGTATCGCAAGATCGCCTGACTCGGATCCCCGAAATCTAGCTCCCCAAGACCCCGCTCCGGCGCATAATCCTTGTTGCTGATGCCGATGATTCCGACCGCTACCTCGCTACCCGGATCACCCACCGGGACCACCGTGTAAGGCCTGACCCAGTCCGGGTGCTCCTGGGAGCCGGAGACCGTGACGTCGGCCGCAAGCCATGGAAACTCAGACCACTCAACGCACTTCTCGAAGCCCGAGCGGTTCTCGAATTCGTGGTTGCCGATGGCTGCTGCATCGTAGCCCATCCTGTTGTAGATGTCGACCACGGAGTACCCAAACCCCTGAGGACAGTTGTTGGAGATGCCGTGACCCCAGAACGTGTCGCCTCCATCAAGCAGCAGCACGTTCTCCTCCCCAACCTCCTCGCGAACCTGATCGACGTATCCCGCGACGTAGGCCATTCCCCCACCCGTCCCTGGCGTGGGTAGCAGATGACCATGAAGGTCATTGGTGTGTATGATGGTCAACTGTTTGACGGCATCTGGAGCTGCCAACTGCTCACCCAACACAGGAACACAACAAGCAACCCAAGCTGCTAGAGATGCTACGGTCACAGCGAGGCAAAGCAACACACGGAAGCAACGCGATGACTCTCGCACGGAATCCTCCCTTGGACGTACGTGGTTCACTCACCTGGGATGGGCCATTCTACTGAGCAGCGCTGTCACGATCCTTAGCGATCAGGATACGCAGACCCTCCACAGACGTGGCAATCAGATTCTGCATGGATTCCGGACCCAGCCCGGTGGCCTCGGCCTGTAGCTTGGCCAGGGTGGCCTGGCGCTCCTTCTCATCCATGCGTTCCAGGATCAGCCAATCCGGTGCGGTCCCGGCGAGCAGCATGATGCCACCGGCGCGCACCCTCAGATAGCTCGACACCACGAAGATGGTCGCCGCCTCCATCTCCGAACACACCGCCCCGCCCGCAACCCAGGCATGCCAGCGTTCCTTCAGGCGGGTAGCGATGGGCATACGGTACGGCTCTACTTCGCCATAGAAGGAATCCTTCGACTGGGTTACGCCGACGTGATAACCCATCCCCAGTCTTCGGGCCGCCTCCCGCATCGCACAGACCACATCGACGTCGGCCACGGCGGGAAACGCCAGGGGCATGTAGTGGGACGAAGTCCCTTCGTCGCGAATGGCCGCGGAGACGATGGCCAGATCCCCGGGCCGAATCCCCGGCTGCATCCCGCCAGACGTCCCCACTCGCACAAAGGTGTCGGCACCGATAGCCACCAGTTCTTCCACTGCAATGGCCGTCGACGGACAGCCGATTCCAGTGGACGTCACCGACACCTTCTCGCCCATCAACGTGCCGGTGTAGGTAACGTATTCTCGGTTCTGCACCACGAAGTGGGCGTCGTCGAAGTGCTCAGCGATGAGCTCGCACCGACCTGGATCGCCCGGTAGCAGAACATAGCGTCCGACATCACCCTTTCGGCATTTGATGTGATGCATCACCTCTTGCGGAATCATGGTCCCTCCTTGTGAGAATCTGTCCTCCGCGCTAGCAGACTTCGTTCACCATCGCGGCCGGCCGTGCCGCCTCCGCGGGACGCGGATCCTCCAGTATCAGTCGAGTCAACAGCAGGGCTGCCAGGCTCAGGGAAGCCGCCATGACAAACAAGGCACCGTACGATACTCCGTCCACCAGCCATCCTCCCACCAGCGGACCGATGGTCACAACTGGAGCCAACACCGTGTTGGCAATCCCCACGAAGCGCGCCGTCTCCTTGGGTGGACTCAACTCCATCGTCAGGTTGGACTCGGCAACCGCCAGAGCGCTCGCCGAAAGGCTCATCAGGGCGAACGCCACATAGGAGACGATGCGATCGGGGAACACCATGATCAACACAGGGGCCAACCCCCCCAGCAACGCTGCGGCCTCCAGCACCGCCTTATACCCCATTCTGTCGCCACACCATCCCGCAACGACAGCAGCAGCCATCGTGGCCACCGTCAGGATCAGAGTGAATTCGCCTACTGCCCCGGACCCCAGCCCGAAACTCTCGATGGCATACATGGTGAAGAAGGGCATGGCCACACCGCCCAACCTCACCAAGGCTCGAACGAGCACGAGTCGCCGGAACTGACTCTCTCCTCTCAGCACCGCAGGGATCTCGCGGAAGAACTCCGCGAAGCTCTTTCTCTGCGGAGTCTCCGGGAACACCTCCTCCCGGTAAGCGGTGATGGCCACCAGGGAGATCAGCGCCATTCCCAGTCCCAACAGGAAGAGCACGCCGAAGTTCAGCGGGAAGGAGTAACTGGCCAAGATCACCTTGATTGCGTGCGTTCCGGCCAACCCAAACACCCCAACGGCGATACTGGTAACCCCGTAGTAGACGCCGCGGCGGGCCGGTATGCTCTTGGAGATGAAGTCGGAGTAGGCTGGGCCAATGAGTCCTTCGGCTGTAGACTTTATCGCCATGGCCACGAAGAACAGTACCAGAACCCACGTTGCCGGCAGCCGGTTCACCAGCCCAATGGTGCAGGCCAGGATCACGAGGCCCAGCCGCTGCAAGATGGCAATCCCAACAATCACAGGTTTGCGCCGCGCCCTGCCGTGGGCCAGGTATGCGCCCGGTAGCTGCGCCGCGAAGTAGCCCGCAGACGAGATAGCAGAAATCAGGCCCACGTAGACCGAGCGGTCGCTGAGCTGTCGCACGAAATAGGGCAGTACTGTGGTGTAGGATAGCAGAGTGAGCGCCAGCCCGAAGAAGCTCTGGTCCAGCAACAGAGCCCCGAAGTTCCAGCCGTAGTTCCGCTCCATGGCGGCAACGTAGTCGGGATGATCCCGTCTCAGTTCGTAGGTGTCACGGCTTTCCGTGCGCAACCGGTTGTCCCTTGGCCCGGCAGCACCTTGTCGCAGTCCGGGGCCAGTCTTGCAGGTGTTCATACCATTCTCCTGATCTCGTCAACTCGTCCGCACACTCCACAGGCCACACTCATCGATCTCCGCGACCTCTGCCTTGTTTCCCCTCCCCACGGCCGTCGCTCCTCTGGCCTAAGATACACTCGCTTATCCCCCGCCGCTCTGGTCAGGCCTGCCCGATCGTTCTCGCCCCTTCAACGCGGAATGCCTCATCGGCACTCACTAGCCTCCGGCCCCTATCCCAGGCGCTAGCTTACGTGGCAGGCACTGTGCAAGGCGAAGATGCACGCCACTGAAACGGCGCGCGAGTCCTCAGGCCGCTGCCTCTCGATCCTTCCGAATCAGGATCCTGACGGCCTCGACCGCAGTACGGATGAGTGGACCAAGATCAGCTCGTCGTCTACGCTCTTCTGGTGGCAGAGGGGGCAACTCCTGGTTCCCGCCTACCAGCATCACACCACCGGCCCGCTTCTTGAGCACGCTGGACACCACGAAGATCGTCGCGGCCTCCATCTCCGAGCAGAGGACTCCGCCGGCGATCCAGGCCTTCCAGCGACTCTGCAGCCGAGAGCTCACCGGCATGCGCTCCGGTTGATGCTGGCCGTAGAAGGAATCCTTGGACTGACTGATGCCAACGTGGTATGGGACACCCAGGTGCTCCGCAGCCTCGCGCAGCGCGAGCGTGATATCGACATCGGCCACCGCGGGGAAGGCCAGGGGCATGTAGTGCTTCGCAGTACCCTCATCGCGAACAGCTCCCCACGTGATGGCCAAGTCCCCTGGCTTGGTGTACTTCTGCATGCCGCCCGAGGTGCCCACCCGAATGAACGTGTCCGCACCGACTCTGGACAGTTCCTCAACAGCTATGGCGGCAGACGGCCCTCCGATGCCCGTTGAGGTCACCGAGACCTTCTCGCCCAGCAGGTAGCCTGTGTACGTAGTGTACTCACGATGCTGAGCCACTTTCTTCGCATCGTCGAAGTGTCTCGCGATAGGCTCGCAACGCCCCGGGTCGCCTGGCAGCAGCACATAGCGACCGACATCCCCTTCACGGCACCGAATATGGTGCATCACGTCTGTCATCAGGCTCCCCTCCATTTGAAGATTCGGGCAACGCTTCCGACCCACAGACTCCGCACCAACTACCCCGCACGCTCCAAACGGGGCTCAGAGACTGAGAAGTAGACCATCAGGAGGCCTACTACACTCAAGACCGCAGTGGTAACGAACAGGGCATTGTACGACAGGCCATCCACCATCCATCCCGCCAGCAGAGGGCCAACGGTCACTACGGGAGCCAGCACTGTATTGGCAATCCCGACGAACCGGGCAGTCTCCTCTGGCGGGCTCAGCTCCATCGTAAGGTTGGTGACCGCCTGCGCGACCGCAGTACCCGCAATGGTCAGAAGCGGGAACACGACGTACGCGGTCACCTTCTCGGGAACCAGGACCATCAGCAGCGGCGCGAGGGCGCCCGTGAATGCCCCAACCAGCAAGACCGATCTGTAGCCCTTGTTGTCGCCTAGCCACCCGGACGCAACCGCAGCCAGCATACCGACTGCCGTCATGATCAGAGTGAACTCGCCAACCGCTCCAGATCCCAGAGCGAAGGTGTCCATCGCGTAGACGGTGAAGAAAGGAGTTGCCAGCATGCCGAGGCCCAAGATGCCGCGGATCGCGATGAGCCTGCGAAAGTCTCTCTGCTCCCGCAGTGCCTTTGGCGCCTCCTTGAAGAAGTCCCAGAACCTCGTCCTCTCGGGTGCTTCGGGAAAGGGTTCCTCTCGATAGCAAGTGATCGCAGCCAGTGAGGCAAACGATACCACGAGTCCCAGCCAGAACAAGTCCAGGAAGTTCCCTGGAAACGGTTTGCCGTCCAGTATGACCTTCATGGCATAGCTTCCCGCCAGACTGACCCCCCCCGCGACCACGCTGGTGATGGCGTAGAAACGGCCCCGGCGCACTGCTATGCTCTTGGAGACGAAATCGGAGTAGGCAGGACTGATCAGACCTTCCGAGACTGACTTGATGGCCATGGCCAGGAAGAAGAGGGCCAGGACCCAAGGGGTTGCTAGCCGGCCGACAAGCCCGACCGTCAGGGCCAAGACCACCACGCTGACGCGCTCCAGAACGGCAATCCAGACAATCGCCGGCTTTCGGCGGCGTCGCCCGTGCACCAGAAAGGCACCAGGCAACTGCGCCGCGAAGTAGCCTGCCGAGTAGACAGACGAGATCAGACCTACCAGGATATTTCGATCGCTGAGGTGTCGCACAAAGGCCGGGAGGACCGTGCTATAGGACAGCAGCGTGAGAGACAAGCCGAAGAAACTCTGGTCAGTAACCAAAGCAGCCAGATTCCAGCGGTAGTTGCGCTCCATCGCGGCGACGTACTCGGGGTACTCTCGTCGTAGCTCATAGGTATCACGACTCTCCATACTGTCAGCAGTATCCTCCGGCCTTGGTGTCCCTTTCCATTGTATGTGAGTCACCGTCTCATTGAGACGCGGCTCGGTCCTTCTCGATCAAGATCTTCAGAGCTTCCGTGGACGTCCTGAGGAGCGGGTCCAGATCCGTTAGCTTTGCGTACTCCTCCGCAGTCAGTGGAGGCATCTCCTGATTCCCGGCCACGAGCATGATTCCGCCGGCTCTCTTCCTCAAGACACTGGACACCACGAAGATCGTGGCTGCTTCCATTTCGGAGCAGAGCACTCCTCCCGCTATCCAGGCCTTCCATCTGTTGGCCAGCTCGTAGCCTACGGGCATGCGCTCGGGTCGATGCTGGCCATAGAACGAGTCCTTCGACTGAGTGATACCTACATGGTAGCGGCAGCCGACTCTCTCGGCGGCCTCTCTCAAAGCCAGGACCACATCGATGTCAGCCACCGCCGGAAAGGCCAGGGGCATGTAGTGCTGTGAAGTACCCTCGTCCCGAACGGCACCGCTAGTGATCGCCAGATCGCCAACCTGCGTATGTTGTTGCATGCCGCCTGAAGTGCCGACCCGGATGAAGGTATCGGCGCCTATCATGGACAACTCTTCAATGGCGATTGCCGTGGATGGACACCCAATACCGGTGGACGTCACCGACACCTTTTCGCCCAAGAGGTAACCGGTGTAAGTAGTGTATTCGCGATGCTGAGCGATTTTCTGGGCATCGTCGAAGTACTCGGCTATCAGCGAGCACCGACCGGGATCTCCCGGCAACAGAACGTACCGGCCGACATCGCCCTTCTTCATCTGGATGTGATACATCACTTCCTGGTCCGACATGGCAAGTCACTCCTCTCTGCAACCGAGCGGCGCGGAGGACACGCCGCCCCTTGGTCTGTACTGGCAGGGGCCGCCAGGCATCGCCTGGTTCACAGCTTCGGTCCCCGATCTCGCCCTTCTCAACGTGCAGTCATGCGCGCGCCGCGCGCACGATGTAGTAACCCGTGAACGACACGAACGCGATGGCTGACCCGACGACAAGCACAACCGCCAACCACACAGGCATGAAGGTTACCTCACTCCAATCCAGGGCCGCGCTATTCGCTATGGTGAAATAGGATACTGCCACAGCAACCACGACGCCAAAGATGCCCATTACCCAATCAAAGGCCCTGGCACGGACCCGCCGCAGGCTGGTCTTCTTGCCTTTCGATCCAAACCCGCGCGACTCCAGGCTCATCGAGAGCTGAGTAACCCGCTCTATGGTGCCCGCAAATACCGGAACCATGCTAGGAAGCAAGGCCCCAAAGCCCCGCTTCTTCATCGCTCTGGAACGCTGCGCGCTCGTCACGATGCCGAACTCGCGCTGGACAACGGGTATGAGCTGTAGGCTGGTCATCAGAATCCAGTTGATCTCGTGAGGCATGCCAATCGCTTGCAGCGCGGCGAAGAGATCTCCGGGGTGCGTGGTCAGGACCAAGAGCATACTGAAATTGCTTGCAGCATAGGCTCGCGTCAGCAAAGAAAGCCCGCTGTAGATGCCCTCGTTGTAGATGGTGAATGGGCCAATCGAGGCCAACGGTACCCACGGGCGCGGAAAGGCCGGTGCGAGGCTCTGGAAGACTATCAAGGATAGGCTGAGGGGGAAGAACATCAACACGAATCTCAGGTACCCGTGCCACACTCGCGACATGAAGAGGAGCACAAAGCCCACGACCGTCACCACGCCCAGCACCAAGGGATTGCGTGTAGCAAAGGCCATCGTGACCCCCCCTACCGCCCATGCCAGCTTGGTCAATGGGTGCAGGCGGTGGAAGAGGCTGTCACCAGGAACACGAACGATAGGTATTAGCATGTACTTGTTGATCTCGGACACGTTGGAGCCCCCTTTTCGTTTCGCTATGATGTCTCAGAGAGTCTTGGCCAGAGGTTCAGCAAGCTCTGAGACCCGCAACGCGGCTTCGGGAAGGCCTGGCTTGAAGATACGTCTGCTTAGCTGCGTTATCTGAGGAGGTCGCAGATTGGTCCTCGCCATCATCTCATCACCCGAGAAGATCTCTCGCGGCGCTCCGTCTCCAATCAGCTCCGAATCGCACAGCACCAGCAGGCGGTCAGCCGTCTGCGCTACAAGCACCATGTCGTGAGTAACGAGGACGATTGTGTCACCCTCTTCTCGCAGCTTCTCGATCAGCCTGCGCACCGTATTCATGCCAATGTGGTCCTGGCCGGTGGTCGGCTCGTCCAGAACCATCACCTTGGGTCGCATGGCGTATATCGCCGCCATGGCGACTAGTTTGCGTAGGGGAAGACTCAGACGATAGGGGTGTGTGCCGCGGTACCTGTCCAGTCCAAAGAACTCCAAGGCCTGTTCCGCTCGCTCCTGTACGACGTCCTCCTCAAGGCCAAGATTCGCCGGTCCAAAGGTCATCTCGTCAAAGACGGTCTTGGCGAATAGTTGATGATTGGGATTCTGGAACACATAGCCCACATTCCGCGAGAGCTCATCCACGGCGTGAGTACCGACGTCCATCTCATTCACGACCACGCTACCCTTGGTCGGCTTGAGCAATCCATTGAAGTGCTTCACGAGGGTGGTCTTGCCCGAGCCATTCTGCCCGATGACACCTACCACCTGACCCTGGGGAATGCTGATGCTCACGTCGTGCAACGCGACGATGTCTCCGGGGTAGATATGCCAGAGATCCTGGCACACGATGATGTTCTCAGCCATGCGCGCCTTCCCTCCAGATTCGCTCGATCGCCTCTGAAGCCTCGTCCAAGGTGATGGGATACTGGCCAGGCCAGGTTACCGACATCGAAACCAGCGAGTGAGCCAACTCGGTCACCTGAGGGACCCTCAGCCCTATCTCGCGCATTGTGTCTACCTCGCCGAAGACCTCTCTCGGCGTGCCCGCCAGAACGACCTGACCTTCATTCAGCACGATCGCCTTGTCTGCAAACTGAGCCAGGACTTCGACCTCGTGCTCGGCGATGATAATGGTAGTGCCTCGTTCCCGGTTGAGCTTGGCGCAGACTTCGAACACTTCCTGCTTGCCTATCGGATCCAGGTTGGAAGTTGGCTCATCCAGCACGAGTATGTCAGGATACACCGCAAGCGCGGCCGCAATCGCCAGTCTCTGCTGCTGACCACCGGAAAGAGCGAGGGGGGAGCGCTCCTCGAAACCCGTCAACCCGACGATATCCAGAACCTCGCCTATCCGCCGGATCATCTCTTCGCGTGGTATGCCGCGGCTCTCCAA
>Ga0180432_10000857_pt1 | contig 49341 bp, 55 predicted proteins | sample SS_ome_10_FD_132414 | JGI IMG/M metagenome (GOLD analysis project Ga0180432, IMG submission 132414) | Hypersaline lake sediment archaeal communities from the Salton Sea, California, USA - SS_1_MS_2 metaG | ecosystem: Environmental > Aquatic > Non-marine Saline and Alkaline > Hypersaline >...
CATTAATGATCGACTACGTCGATCTTTAGGTCTCGTCGTTGGGTCCATGACCTGTATGACATTTCAGTAGTGGTCAAAGACCACTGGTAATCTTTACATGATCAATGTCGGGTCGAGCCATAGGATCCGATAGATCCAGGTTTGGCTTCAAGGCCCGCATTGGACCGGAGGAGCCGCGGAGGTACACAACAACAAGCCCAAGACTCCTCAAGTGCTTGCGCAAATATCCCCATATGCCATCAACAAAATCACGGTTCTTGAATTCTTCTGAAGGTGGCAGTCTTGAGTTCATGGATGAATTTTTTGGGAATGGGTAAGATTCCTGTCATCTATCGGATAGTCGGGAATAGAAAATATTCCCGCTTCTTCCTACAACTCTGTCTATGTTCTACACTCCCTACCGAGGGTTCAAGGGGTCTTCAAGTCTTGGATGGGCCACTCTTGGTAACCAACCCTACAAGAATTTCCTTGGCAAGGCAGACTGGCCAATCCTCGGGCTTGCCATTTTTAACGGGTCGTCCGAGGCGGCCAAGGTTTCGGTGGAAAAAGACAAGATCAATGTAGGACTCGGTGAAGCCGCAAGGGGAGGCCACAAGGACCTTGTCGACTTTTTCATTTCCAAGGGAGCTTCTTGGTGGGATTGGGGGATGTACGGTGCGGCGAGAGGAGGCCATGATGACCTTGTCGACTTTTTCATTTCCAAGGGCGCTTCAAACTGGAATTTGGGAATGCACGGTGCGGCAGAAGGAGGCCACGATGACCTTGACGACTTTTTCATTTCCAATGGCGCTTCAGACTGGGACTTTGGGATGCAAGGTGCGGCGAGAGGAGGCCACAAGGACCTTGTTGACTTTTTCATTTCAAACGGCGCTTCTCTATGGGATTGGGGGATGCGTTGTGCGGCAGAAGGAGGCCACAAGGATCTTGTCGACTTTTTCATTTCCAAGGGCGCTTCAGACTGGAATTTGGGGTTACGCGGTGCGGCAGAAGGAGGCCACAAGGACCTTGTCGACTTTTTCATTTCCAATGGAGCTTCAGACTGGGACTTTGGGATGCAAGGTGCGGCGAGAGGAGGCCACAAGGAACTTGTCGACTTTTTCATTGCCAGAAGAGATTCCATCTCGAACAAAGCCGGAATGTAAAGAGTCCTTTGGTTATCCTTACATTTCTCACAGGTGAAGGAGAGGATTGTGGAGGTAGGAGGTGTTTCGCCAAAACCTTCCGTTGGCCTTACCCGCGACCAAAAAACCATCAATGGTGGGATCATTCGCCATGCCATTCCCAATGTAGGACAAAGAATCCCAGGCATTCAACCCAATTAAGAGAGGAACCTCTTCTTGGCTTCGCAAGATGTAAAATAAATCTGCTGGATTTTTCCCAAATTTTCTATCGCCGTTTCCATGAACCAAGGTTAGGCCCTTACTAGAAGGTTGCCCCTCAAAAACTCCGCTATAATCAGCAAGTAGAATCTCTACACCGGGACATCGACTAGCTACATCTCGAAGAGCCCCGAGAAAGGTTTGCCTCGCAAATTCTCGATCCTCCTCATTCCAAACCACGTTAAGGTAGGCGCCTAATCCAATTAAGGGCATCACCAGGGTAGCTTCCTTATTGTTTGTCCGTGCCATAATTTTCCTGACTCCCCTCATCACCTTGGTGAGGTAGGATGTTGTTTCAATTCCATAGGCTCTCCTTTTTAGGCGGTCCTCGTAGGTCATGAAGCGGTGATAGTCGGGTGAAGAATAGGTCTCGAGGTTGATGCCCCAGGTGTGGAGGATCCAAGTGGACTGGCCCTTGGCACTTCTCAAGGGACGAAAGTTTTCATCCACCACTTCAACCTCACCCCCAATCACATAACGTGAGCGGGGAGGGATAATTTTTTTGTGCGGGTCATATCCGAAATACGTCTTGACCTTGCGGCTATCAAACGCCTCCCAAAGAGGCTTCCCAAAGTACACCGGGAAGCGGTTGGTCAGCGAGGGACGTGCTTTAACCAAGGGGTATGACGATGGTCCAATATAGATGAGGGTTTTCCCAATCTCTTTCCCCTTTTCCGTCCACACACGCCGTATCCATTCCTCTTGACGCCTCGAAGGAAAGGGTTGATAGGTATATATACTTAAAAGCTTGTCAAGACGGTCCATCGACGATTTTTTCATTTACCTTTATATTTAATCAAGAAGAATGACTCCAAGGGGAAGGACACCCTTTGCCTGTACCAAAACAACCGTATCTTTGGTACATGTACGTCCGTGTTTCACAAGATTAATACGTGCCTCTCGGTCAAAGATGGTCACGACTAAAGCCTTGCCCCTTCCATAAGACTTGGCCGTAGCCCAACAGGCTGTCAGGTAGATGCCCCGTCCATGAGCCGACCCGTGTCTGGATCCTGCCTTTGACAGATTGTGCCCAAATTGCAGCCCAATTCAGGTGTTATTCGTGCGAGACCCAACGTTGGTGGCGATACGACTGTGGGCCGGCCCGTGCGACGGTCCTTCTCCGCGACCTTGGTCAACATTGTGTTTTACGTCATGCTGGCTTTCGCAGTGGTGCTCCTCCTCACGTCTATGGTCCGGCGTTAGATTCCTCTGGTGTCTCGTTATGGTCCATCAACGTATTTTATTCTGTTAGAGGCGTGTGCAACCAAAGTGGTCCTTGACCAAATCTATACGAAATATATATTTTACACTGAAATAAAATCTTTCAAAAGTTGTTCAAAAACTGGTCCAGGGTCAAGTGGGTGTAGTCTTCGCAAAACTCCATGTCAATGTCGTTCTCACTGGCCCAAACAACCAAGAATCTGTTCGGCCAGTTGTCTGGAAGGCCTGCGATAGCTCGGGTGACCGTGGTATCGGCAGCAGCGTCGTAAAAGTGCGCGTAGCCGCCGGTGTCCACATCGGCCACAATGTGGAACCGGTGGAGCTGAAAGTCGTCACCAAGGTCAGGCATTGACGGCATGGTCGAGAAAGCTTGGTTGGCGGAGCGGTGCTTGGTAGTCAGAGTATGGAGTGGCGGAAAGAGGCTTGGTTGACTGGGCGGGGGGCTGTTGGGCAAGAGACGGAAAGAAGATTGTGATGGAAAGAAACAAGTTTGTCAGAATGACTTAGGGTCTCCTAACTCGAAACACATAAAATGGATGCCCTGAAGAGACCGCCGTGGCGGCTGGTGACGTCAAACCCGGTACTCAAGTACAGTTACGTAAAAAAAGTACTTCTCAGTTTATGTAACTTGTTTTTTACTGTGGTGGACTCTAAAAGGGTGGTGTAGCCCCCCGCACCCCCGTAGGCTGTGCAGACACCCCGATCGGCGTCGTATGTCGTGTTGGCGGGGCATGTGGGGTAGTATTTCCCCTGGCATCTTGGCGTTTCAGGTTTCCACCTTTCAAAATCAATTCGTACTCGCCATCTCTAGTCGAAAAGGTCATGGAGGCTTCTTGACTTTCCTCTCGCATCCACCCTTCAACAACCTTGGTCATAGCAAATGCAGAAGGAACACATCCGAAAAGTTTTTTGGTAGTGGCTTCACCCATCTTCGAGACACCCAATGAAACGTTCCCTGATTACAAGTTAAACCATTTTATTCTTTATACACCACACTTGGATGAACCTTATATGAGCAAATCAAATGGGTGCTCGACAAGACGGGCAAGTGGGTGCACGTTTCAACCACTCCTTGATGCACAGCGTATGGAAAATGTGGGAGCATTCCAAATTTACAACATGAACCTCGGGAACAAAATCAACAAGGCAGATGGGGCAGGTGTCACGCTTCCCCCCTTCTCCTTCTTTTGTCTCTTCTGAACCAACTGAGCTATAGGGTTGAGATTCTAAGGCCCTCCGTCTTGATGGGCCACTTGACCCTTGACCACTTGCTCCTTGACCGGATCCAAAATCCCCAAAGGAAAGACCTCCAAGGGTTTGGTAGGTTGTAATCAAAACTTCAATGCGTTCCTGGATCAAGTCAACGGATGGTAATCGCGGCCGAATTACCCCTTCACGCAATGCGGCAAACACTCTCTCTTGACTCAGATCTCCTTCGTGAGAAAGGATGACAAAAGTGTGACCTAAATCACGCAAGATTGCATTGGGTGCAAAAAGATCTTCTTCGGACGTCACGGTGTGACTTGAGGTGGGTGGGCCACCGCCGAGTGATCCAGAGGAATGGGGCGTCGGCGGGATGGGAACCACTGGATGAATGGCGCTTGAAGACCTGTGTGAAAACAAACTACCCATAAAGATTTAAGTGATTCTATTTTGAGTCGGCTGGTGGAAAAGTAAATATATGGCCCAACACAATATGAATTGTCGGTGTTTCAAAAGGTACATGAATAAAATTCCCTGTCATTCCTTGTAAAATTGTGTTAGGCCCTAGGTCTCGTCCGACATTTCAGTAGTGGTCAAAGACCACTGGTAATCTTTACATGATCAATGTCGGGTCGAGCCATAATATTCAATAGAGACGAAAACACAAAGTGGGTCTCTCCTCAGACAGTCGACTCCGACTCTTCTTCCGTAAAGAAGGTGATTCCGCCCGCCCTCCCACGAGACACGGCAGCCGAGGTTGCCACCCAAACCTCCTCCGAGCGCCCTTCCTGGGTGTAGGCAATGCAGTTGCCAGCCGCAACACCAATGCGTTCTCCGGCACGTGTCGCGTCCTTGCCCGCCTTGAGGAAAAAGACATTCCAGCCCCTCCCACACCGCTTTTCAACCGAGGTTTTCACCATGGCTTCCGTGAACTTGGAAGACGCGTTCTCCACCCCATCAGTCTGAACGACGAGGGACATGGTGCCGCCACCAACCTTGGAGGCGTCAAGAAAACGAATCATGAAGCCAATGGCGTCGTTCAGGGCTGTGTTTCCGTGGGGAGAGTAGAGAAAAGTGTCGGGAGACTCTCGGCTGGCAAAGCGCTTCATGCTGTCTGACGGAATCATGGGAATCATGGTGTGAGAGAAACTCGATGCCTTAGACCTGTTGGTGTTGCCGGGGACCCAAAAGTAGTCGGAAAAGTAGAGGATGGCGAAAAATAGAGGCCGCTCCCTCGGGGCAGCCAGCTGAGAGTCCACAAACTCGTTGAGTCCACTAATCGTGGCTTCCTTGGTTACACTCATGGAGGATGAGGCGTCGAGGACAATTCCCACGACGTCAAAGTCGCCCTCCTTCGATTCCCCCTTGGATTCCTCCGCAATGGTTGGGGGGATGGCGAGGCTTGCCGGACGACGAGTGCTTGGTTCAGTCGTCGGACCACCCACGGTGATCCCATCGCTTGGTTCAGTCACCCCATCGCTTGCCGATGCCTCAGTGATCGCAACTTCGGTGATCCCTTCGAAAGCCATGATGAGAGAAGAAAAGGAAGGAGGGGAGATGTGGGCAGAAAAGGTCCCCTTGCCCTACTTCCTTTTGCACACATTTTTGGCGAAAGACCTTTCTGGAGAAACTTACAAATTGAAATCAACTTGAAGTGAAATTGGTTCGAGTGATTCAAACTTACTGTGTTTTTCAATTTAAACCTTAGTCTAAGCCACAACTAAATGTCCTTTTCGACACCATCCGAGCCCCAAGACCCTTTATGGGTGAAAGCCCTTCAACTTTTGGGATTGGAAGGTTTGGACATGGACATGGCAGACGCCGCATTAATTGAGCATGCAACTTCTCAAGCCATGAGTAGAATAGAATCCTCAAAAGCTCCAACGGGGACGTCATCTAAAAAGCTTGTTTTAGCAGCAGGAGACTATGCCTCTGCCCGTTGCAACTTTGTCGAAGCACTCGAAGTGGCCTCTTCTCCCTCCCTTTGCCCTCACCAAGTCATCTACCTTACAATTGCCCGGTGGCTACTGTCACCTCCTGACTCTCCACCGCTTTACCCTTCAAGCCCATCACCCAGAGCTATTCACAAGGGTCGAGTGTGGTCACCGGCTGACTCACCCTTGGTATGGAAACCCAATGAGGCCTTGACCGAGACAATGTTCAAGACCTGCGTGCCGCCAGAAACATCGTCCCAAGTCTTGGCACGCGTATGGGACTTGATCGAGGTAGAGAGTGAAAAACTCACCTTTCATCACGGGTTTGATCTAATGGATGGTCCCGTCGAGGTCATAAATCACAAAGTCAAACGCCTCTCCCCCCTTGAAATTGGTGACCGAACCACTCTTCTCGCCAAGTGGCCATGGTCAACTGCAGAAATTGTAGGCAAGCCAGCTTCAACTCGTCACGACCGAAGCGATCCGTGGACCTTGTATTTCGACAGTATTCTCCCCCCTGAAGCACACACTGCCTTGTTGCGGTGGGTTGGTGCAGCCCTCTCCCCTCCCTCTATGCGACCCACACTTTTTGGCGATGATTTATTGTTTGTCTTGGTGATTCACGACCCACTTATGGAGGTTTGGAAAACCATCTTGGATATCTTGGGGTCTTCTCCTGCCACCCACAAAGCAAACCGACTTGGCTTCACAACAAGACCTCCAAAACCATCATGGTTGCATTGGTCTTTGGCGTCTTCCATTCCTGCAGGTTCTGATTCGTGGCAGGTGCGGAGTCACCTCCACTTGGCACCATTACCTACCCATTTATCACTTTCCCACCCGCCTAGAGAGTCCCACCCTCCTAGAGAAGAGATGGCTCCCTGGCTAAGCTTGGCCATCGCTACAGCATCCATCTCTAAAGGCCACCCCTTTTCCACTCCCGACGCAAAGGTCTTGAGGGCACCGGGACTTTTTCCAGAGGATGGTGTACGAAAAATGACCTATTGGCAAGCTTGGGAAGAAGTGGCCTTGGCAAAGTACAAGTGGGTACCCGTTCCTCCCCTTCCCAAACTCGACAGACACATGACAAACATCTACTCGGCGACCTTGAAACACTGCTTGACAGCACGCGAAGTAGAATCCATTATCGAAGATTGGGCTAGAACAATGGAGATTCCCCTTGATTTCAAGTCCCCCAAGGTGACTCCCAAATATGCCTTAGCTACCCTTGCAAAATACTACGGGGAATCTCCGACGCTCACCCATGTGCCTCGTGCATGGGATGGCCAATGGGCAATTTCTGGTCTTGCGTCGACTCTTAGTTAAAAATAAAACATGTCAAGACCCTATCCAAACACAAGACGCAATGCCAAACGTAGATTGATCTCGTCCTGGATTTACGGTCATTTCAAACGAAAAGGAATAGGCGATCCAACCGACCCAATCTCCTGGGAAAAAATTCCAAAGTCATGCCTCTACTGCCATACACAACCCAATGGTGTCATTCTTCAACACGACTGTCGTCAATTGTTTACCTACCTCTCAACTCGTGGCTACCGTCCCCATTGGAACCCAATGACGCGAGTGACTTTTTCTCTGGCTGACCTCTGGCGTCTTGAGAGCCAGTGTCGCCGTATAGGTTGGCTTGGTAGTGGCAGTCACCTTGGTCCTCTTGAAAATCATTTACGCAAACAACGCCTACGTCACAAGAGTGTCTCCATGCGGCGCTTCATTCGACGTATTCGGCGATGGGTTTCAAGTTTTGCCGAGACGATTGATGGGCCATCCCCTCTAAAATCAAATGAAAGTCTTGACCGTGTTCTTCGACCGTGCCTCTCAAGCCTCTACTCGGCAGAAACTGCCATAGCCAAAGATGTTGTCAAGTGTATTGCAGGTATTGCAGCAGAACATAATTGGTCTCGCCCCATGTGTGATTGGTTGTTTTGTACGGCGATGGATCTTCGCCACTCGTATGGTTTACGTGACACCTTGTCCACCAAGTGCATGGATGACAGAGTTTCGAAGGAATCTTTTGAAGAAACTCTACAAGGAGTATGGTTCGAGTAGGACCATCAATAAATGTATTCTTTAAAGACTTTAATCAGTGGCTTCAATTGGCTTCAGCCAATCCAAACCATTAGGTTTGCATCTGGTAGGAGATCGCCTCGGCCCCTCCAGGAAAGATCCATCGAGCAAGACGTTGAAACTTTTGGTCGTTGGGCCTTTGGTTGTCCTTATATCGACCAATGAGGAGGGAGGCCGAGCAAGCACCTTGGCAAACATTGTTCTCATGGCAGTCACACTCGGCAGCCAAGCCAAGCGATCATCATGCTCCTCCCTGTAGAAAGGCAAGAAGGGGTAGGTGTCGAGTTGGGTATAGACAACTTGAGACATTTTGGAGATGGAAAGAGTGATTGGGGAATGAGGCCAGGACAGCAAGGTAATCAATGGACATTTCCAAAAAAAAAGAATCTCTGATTCATGACTTAACCCCCATAAGCCCTGAGGGGGTAAAATTATAATTGTCAAGCCTGAAGTAACCATTTAGGCAGTTAAGCCGCGTAATTTTTTTATTCATGAGTTGCTGCCGCATTTTTGCGGTAGCCAAACGATACCATTGTGTGTGGTGTGTCGTCCACATCTTCAATGCCCACAAACCATCCCTTGGGAATGTGCAAGACGTCACCATCTTCCACAAGTTTTTGTTTGTAAGGTGCAATCTTGGCAGCAAGGTCGGGTAGGGACTCGACACACTTTTGAATCTGGTTCTTGGCAAACTCACCTTCAAGACTTCCAGGTTTCCACAAGTAGGCCTTGAGAGATCCCTCCACATTATGAATGACCAAATTTTCAAGGGCACGATGGAGGAGGTGTTTACACGTCTTGTCAAACGAATGGCGCACCAAAAGATCGACGTCTGGAATGAGGATGGAGCCATCACGGTCCATCGTCGCAAAAGGCTCTGGGATGTAGGTGGATAGGAGGGGGTCACGGAAGAGCATAGACTCGACGCGAGAAGGAAATTGGATAGAAAAGGGCATGTTGGGCTCCTGCCACATGCTCGTCTTGCGAGCAGGCATTGCATTTGGAGCGGGACGCATCATTGTGCGTTGAGGTCTCGGAGCCCATGGGTTCTTTGCTGAAGGTTGCACAAGTTCACGGCGGTAGCGCACACGACTCCTTGAAAATTGTGAAGTTCCAAATTGATAGGGTGAGAGGCCGCCAGTTCTGTAAAGACTTTCCTCATCACCCCCTTTCGATGAACACCAACAATACATAATGATGATTTTTTATTTAAGCCTTGTAATTTTCAGTGATCCTTATTGAATCTCAAGCAGCTTCTTCCTCTGGCTCCCCCTTGGTTTCTTCCACACCACTTTCCTCAAGGGCGGGTGTAGTGTCGTCATCGTCACCTCCAAACCCTTCACCTTCATCATCAGATTCAAACTCGCCTTGAGAATTGGACTCTTCGTCTTCCGACTCGGATTCGGAGCGTGAAGCAGACCGGCTCGTGCCTGGAGCCGAAGGGTGGTTTTCAATCAGGGAAAACATCACCTCGGAAGGGACATTCCGCATAAGAAACAATTCCTTGCCATTTTTCAATACGGCAACAAGGCACACTGTGTCATCCTCGGGTTCGCCTACCCACCGTGTGTAGCGGATGGAATCGAGGGTGTCTTGGGACACAAAACAAGTGGGCAAGAGTTCAGTGTGGTTGGGGCGTGCCACTTCTTGAAGTTTTTGGAGAAAGTCCATGGAAAGCTTTTTGTGGATGGAAATGAATCCATCCTTGGCCACTCGAACGCATGTGAGTATTAGGGCTCCGGTCAGATCGCTTCGACAGTAACTGACCGTTTGTTTCCGTTAGCACTCGTCCCTATGGTCTTCGGATAAATCACCGAAGGTGAATGGTTGCCTAACGGCTCCCACTCACTAAAGTGATCTGGGAGGCGTAAGCCTACCAAATTTGTAATAAGCTGCCTTGATTTTAACAGCGTTACTTTATTTTCGAGTAATGAGCACCTGCGGATTACCTGATCACGACGTAGTCGTGAGTGGTAAGGCTTAAGCCAACCAAATCACCCTTGGTGATATGCTTGAGTATCACGAAATCAATTCATTTGTCCTCAGCCCTAAAAAAATTTATTGAGTGTCTCTAGGACACACACTTTTTGGCTTGTTGAGTTCCGCGGAGGACCCACCCTCTCTTGGCCAGATCGAGAATATCCATGGCCTGAAAACGTAGTCGAGATGAAAGACGTCCTGGTTTGGACCAGTCGGTGAGGGTGGTCAACATCTCAGGAAGCAACTTGCGTTGGCCCATATCCTCTTTTGAAAACTTTACTCCTACCGTCATCAAGAGGTGGCAAGCGGCGCCCACTTGGTCCTCTGAAGGCTCGGTTGCATTTGAGAACAAATTTGTGAGACAAATGTACATGATGGCCAGCGGTGCCATGCCTTCCATGTAGAGCTCTCCAATAAAAGTCATGGTAGAAAAGTAGAGGCCTGAGCCGTCATTCCCCTTTTGGAAAGCAGCCTGGCAGAGACCAAGAATGGCACGACGAAGGTCTAAGGCCTTGGCAGCAGCCGCCCTTGCAGCTTCTTCGCTTGAAAAGGGCCCATTAAAACCGGTTTCCTTCTTCGAGCTCGGTGTTTCATCGCCGTCTCCTCCCACCAACCTCGGCTCGTCCTTTCCTTCATCTGTCGCTTCTTCGTCAGGATCTTGGGGAAAGGCCCACCAAAAGGTTCCGTCCGGACGACCATCAAGGGTTACTTCACACCATGCTTCAGGCTTTGATCCTAAAACAAAACAGAGACGGGCATAGAGGCGTTGGAAAAATCTCCCGGCGATGGCCCTGTCAAACACGAGCTTGATAATTTCGTCAAAGGCGCGTTTGGTTGGCATAGACATGGCCACAAGTTCCGACGAGAGCCTCTCAAAATTGTCCTTGGAGAGTTTGTTCAAGACTGAGCGAAATGCGGCGACGGCTGTGTCGTGTTCGGACTTGGTTGGTTTTGGGCGAGGGGGCGGCTCGCGCCAAGACAGGTCAGTTTTTGAAGGTGAAAACCTTGAACTCCCAACCGACCCAAGTGCTCTAGGAAAAGACTGAGAGGATTGCCGCCTACGCAGGCCTTGAAAGGAGGAGCCTGCCGATCCATGGCGACCACCTATAGGAGAGCTTGGCCCTGATCCCGGAGATCGCACCGATCCTCTAGGAATAGGGCCCTTTCCCTTGGGAGGCCCATAATCCAAGTGAAAGGGTGTGAGCCAATCCGGCCAAGAGGCGGGAGGCTTGATTGGGTTGGCAAAGACTTCCTTAACATCTTCCAAGAGCTTCTTGACAGCTTCCAACTCGGTGGGTCCGGGGGATCCGGCCAAGCCATCAAGACATTCCTGCAAACGATCCATGTAAACTGCCATGGAAAAGAAGTGTAGGGTTTAAATTGTGATTAGGTTTTTTTCCACAACTTTTCGGCGGGGACCCGTCTAATCAGTTTCTTTCTTTGGAACCAAAACAATCATTTTACTTATGTTTTACACCCCTACCGAGGGTTCAAAGGGTCATCAAGTCTTTCCTGGTCTTCTCTTGGCAACCAACCTTACAAGATTTCATTACCAAGGCAAAATGGCCAAGCCTCAAGCTTGCTATTTTTCATGGTTCGAGAGAAGCGTCTGAAGCGGCAGTGATCCAAGGCAAGTTCAATGAGGGGCTTTACCAAGCCCCAAGGGGAGGCCACAAGGACCTTGTCGACTTTTTCATTTCCAAGGGAGCTTCGTCCTGGTAGGAGCAAAGCTCCCACCCTACGTCTGTAGGACGTGTATGGAACTGGGGGGATGGGTTATGTGGCGGCAAGGGCGCCACAAGGACCTTGTAGACTTTTTCAAAACTAAAATGTCACCATCCTAAATCACACCGTGTTTCATCTATGTTTTACACTCCTTACCGAGGGTTCAAGGGCTCGTCAAGTCTTTCTTGGTCATCTCTTGGTAACCAACCTTACAAGAATTTCCTTGGCAAGGCAGAATGGTCAAGCCTAAAGCTTGCCATTTTCCATGGTTCGTCCGAGGCGGCTAAGGTTGCGGCAGTGATCCAAGGTAAGGCCAATGAAGGACTCGGTGAAGCCGCAAGGGGAGGCCACGATGACCTTGTCGACTTTTTCATTGGCAAGGGTGCTTCTGACTGGAACGGCGGGATGCAAGGTGCGGCCCAAGGAGGTCACAAGGACCTTGTCGACTTGTTCATTTCCAAGGGCGCTTCGGACTGGAACGGCGGGATGTGGAGTGCGGCGAGAGGAGGCCATAAGGACCTTGTCGACTTTTTCATTTCCAAGGGAGCTTCGGACTGGAACTGGGGGATGTGGGGTGCGGCAGAAGGAGGCCACGGTGACCTTGTCGACTTTTTCATTTCCAAGGGCGCTTCGTCCTGGGATTGGGGAATGTACGGTGCGGCGAGAGGAGGCCACGATGACCTTGTCGACTTTTTCATTTCCAATGGAGCTTCAGACTGGGATTGGGGGATGTGTTATGCGGCAGAAGGAGGCCACAAGGACCTTGTCGACTTTTTCATTTCCCAGGGAGCTTCGTCCTGGGATGAGGGGATGTGGAGTGCGGCCCAAGGAGGCCACAGAGACCTCGTTGACTTTTTCAAAGCTAAAATGTCACCACCCTAAATCACAAGTCATTTTGATGTTTTACACACCCTACCGGGGCTTCAAGGGCTCGTCAAGTCTTGGATGGGCTTCTCTTGGTAACCAACCTTACAAGAATTTTCTTGACAAGGCAGAATGGCCAAGTATCAAGCTTGCTATTTTCCACGCTTCGTCCGAGGCGGCCAAGGTTGCGGCAGTGATCCAAGGTAAGGCCAATGAAGGACTCGGTGAAGCCGCAAGGGGAGGCCACGATGACCTTGTCGACTTTTTCATTTCCAAGGGAGCTTCAGAATGGGACTGGGGGATGCGTGAAGCCGCAAAGGGAGGCCATAAGGACCTTGTCGACTTTTTCATTTCCAAGGGCGCTTCGGACTGGAATTCGGGGATGCAAGGTGCGGCAGAAGGAGGCCACAAGGACCTTGTCGACTTTTTCATTTCCAAGGGCGCTTCGGACTGGAACGGCGGGATGTGGAGTGCGGCCCAAGGAGGCCACAAGGACCTTGTCGACTTGTTCATTTCCAAGGGAGGTTATTGGTGGAACTTGGGGATGTGTTATGCGGCCAAAGGAGGCCACAAGGACCTTGTCGATTTCTTCATTTCCAAGGGCGCTTCGTGCTGGGATTGGGGGATACAAGGTGCGGCAGAAGGAGGCCACAAGGACCTTGTCGACTTTTTCATTTCCAAGGGCGCTTCGGACTGGAACGGCGGGATGTGGAGTGCGGCGGAAGGAGGCCATCAGGACCTTGTCGACTTTTTCATTTTCAAGGGAGCTTCGTCCCGGTAGGAGCAAAGCTCCCACCCTACATCCGTAGGTCGTGTGGGGAAGGGGCGACGGACGATGTGGCTTTAGGAGGCCACAAGGACCTCTTCGATTTCTTTGAAGCTCAAATATTATCTGACTAAATCACAAGTAATTTATTTATGTTTGAAATGCATTTTGATCATCTTTATCAGTCTAGTTTTTCCAATTTCCTTATACTCCCACATCAAAAAAAATGATCGTTTGTGTTGCTGGGTGTAAAGGAGCTGGCAAGGATACTCTGTGTGATTACCTCGTACGTCATCATGGTTTCAAAAAGTTTGCCTTTGCGGATGCTCTCAAACGCGTAGCCCTAAAACTCATTCATGCCATTTGGCCAGACCAACTTGGTCACATCACCGAAGAGGATATGTACTCTATGGAATCCAAGGAGATGGTGTATCCTGGAATTACTTTTGCCGGAAGTCCCTTTTCCATCCGGTGGTTTCTCCAATATCTTGGCACCGATGTCATCCGTGTCCATCTTGACAAGGACGTTTGGGTGAGGACTGTGGTGCGCCAGGTCAAGGCGGCACTCACCGAAGACCCCACGGTACGAATTTGCATCTCTGATTGTCGTTTTGAAAACGAAGTCTCGGTGTTCAAGACAAATTTCCCCGATGTGAAATCCGTGAGGGTGGTGAGAGGCAATCCTGCTCCTCCTCGTGGATCAATTGCGCACATCTCTGAAGCCCAAACCTTTCCAGTAGACATTGATGTCCCCAATGCCGGGTCCCTCCAAGACCTTTACAAGACGGTGGATCGGTTGATTCTTTCTCCTTGATTCAATTGGGCTAACCGGAGCATTTTATGCTTGATTTATTTTTCAACTTCTACTGTCAACTCCCGACCATTCAACCACCCATACAACCCCCATGCCGGCAAAATCAACTTTATCCCCTTGGCGATTGGGCTGGGCTCCACGGCCCCCACCTCCCCTCGACCCAAAAGAGCCTCAAGCATCGATCCGAGGCCCTTACGACGAGAGCGCTTCTCCACCTCATCCCCAATCAGATTGTAAAGAGATTCGGCTAGTGAGGTCTGCGACCGGTTGGAGTAGGAAAACGACGTGTGTCTCCTTGGCTGGGAGGTGTAATCCCACAGGGGTTCTGGTGATGTGAAACGGAGAGTAAGTACTGCAGGACCCGGACTGAAAAGTGTTGACCACTTGAGGCTGGCAAGACGTACAAGATCAAGTCCAAGTGGGGGACAGGAGGAACCTTGGACACACAAATGTACTTGGCCCACAGGCCTAAAGGCATGCTCTCTTCTGGCTTGAAAAAATAAAGTGGGATATAGTTTTTGTACTGAGCAATCTTGGCAAGAATATGGCAAGCCTGACTGGCCACACTTTGCGAAGACCATGCAGGATTCCACCTGGGCGGAAGACTCGAATAAATATGTTTTAAATTACACAAGGTCTCGGCGATACATTGAGCACGAAGGAATCCACGTTCCTCGGCATCGGTGAATCATTCACCGGGCACCAAGGGTCGAAGTGCTGCCCATTTTACACTTGATATTTGAAACCTGCCAAGTCCCCCTAACCACCAAGTTTCGACGTTTCTCTAGATCCTCCCTATTCAAAAATCCAAAGCTAATCCCCCATAAGACACGCGCGACGGGGTTGCTCCGGTAATGCCTTCCTGAATGTCTCGCATGGATCGAGTCGAGGACCAAGAGACGGTCGTCTAAAGAATAGGACGACACAAAACGTCTCAGACGCCGTTCCAATTTCGGATTCACCGCCTGGCCAGACGTTCCACCGTAGATGACCTCCAAGCTACGACACACTTTATCCAGGGCATAAGGAGTCCCATTTTTCTTTAGGGCTTTATAGACAATGATGTCGTTCTCCTGGCTATTTGTTTTTAGCAAGGGATGCAACAAGGACAGGGACCCTATTTGGGAAATAGTGGCAAATTCAGCCTGAAGAAGGATTTCGTTGGGAGCATTGACCAAGACACATGCAAGAGTGTCTCGATTCACTGCAGGAAGTAGAGGAATGGCTTGTAAGTGGCCTCCACAAACCACTCCAGGTGCCCATACCAAAACTTGTAACCATTGAGAAAAAAGGGACCATCGTCGATTCCGGGCGGCATGGATCAAGAGGGTCCACGTTCGATCCGATGGAAGAAGTTTTTGGGGAGAGGCAAGGTAGGCCTGAAACACGTCGCTTTGAAAAATTTCAAGGACCTTGCTGTCCTCCTGCCCCTTCAGTGCAACCTTTAGAATGGCCGTGAAGGATTTTACCTTTTGGAGAGTTTGGAGAAAGATGGGTTCATAGATGATGGGGTAGGCGTCGTGTATGACTTGACCTCGAGAGGCCACATTCCAAACAAAGGGCGACTTCTTGTGAAGGGCCACGCCATAGACGGCCTCCCAGGAAAACAAATCATTGGCATGGAGATAGGATCCAATTTGAACTGCTATGTCTTGGGGCAACCACTTCAAATCAGCCATTCATACCTGTTTTAAGAGGGCTATGGGGTATGGTGTCAAGCGGTTTGAATTTACGCCCTTTCCACTTTAAATAAATTTAGTTCAAGGCGACCTGCATACCACATCGATCGCCCCTTTATTCGTGCATGCCTTGCATGGCCAAACCGTCTCCGTGTCTACCCATGTCAAGACGACATTTTCCGTCATCACCTTCAGACCTAGGGCCTGGATGTGAAAGGTGTCTTTGGGTGCATCATAAATAATTCCTTGAAGAGTTGCTACTTGAGAAAAGGCCTGGCTAAAGGTTGATTGAAGGCACTCGTTACCAATGTCAAGGTCTAGGCGACATTCGTCAATGGTGTACACCACGGGAATGGCCTTTGCCGCATAGGCCGTACACTGGGACCCGTCCGAGCAACTTGTAGGGTTCATTCCACAAAAACAAACATCCATCGTTCCCGTTTGACGTGTTCCCATTGCTGGGATATAATCGTCAAGCTTCAGGTCTATATACATGGAGAAGCCTTCCATACCTCCTTCATACCTGCGGAGGGAGGTGTCGAGCGGTTTGGGATCCACCCGTCCACATCCATACGCCACAACGCGTGTAGCCTTCTAGTTGTGGTAGGTGACACTGAACCAGACAATGGCGCCAACCAAACAAATCGAAAACAATACAATTCCTGCCAAGTAGAGTTGGCCTTCGACTCGATGGATGTGAAGAGGGTGTTTTTATTTTAGGGCGTGAGTTTGCTTAGTGTCAATCTCTCTAGCCACAAGGGATCGATGGCCAAGACTTCCATGGCCGCTCTTGCAATAGACCAAGACGCGACATAATCAAAATCCCAATCGCAATATTTTCCTAGGTCCATGAGGATGGAAAGATAGTCATGGGCATCGTCCCCATAACGCAAGACCAATGGATAAAAGTGGTAGGCCATCGATGTTTTGGGCCCATCTGGCACGGGAAACCGTTCCATCATAAATTCATTAATTACGCATTTTTCCGTGTGAAAACCTGCCAAGGTTGGAGACGATGCATGGATTTGCAATGCGGCAATGGCAGGTGAATCCAAGGGAAGGGCAGAGGCTACAAAGGCTTGGGGTGCATCGGCAAGACGGTTTGGTTGCTCTGTGACGACCAATCGGTCACACCGTAGACGTGGCCACATGTCTAATAAATGTTTCAAGCGAAGGCGGGAGTTCCAGTGACGGTTTCTTTGGCCAATCAAAATCCATCCCTTGTAGGCAGGTGGTAAAACAACATCTTTGGTTAAGCCCGCCACCAACAGGACATAGGAAACACTGTCTGAAGGACTTGCATCGGGAACTCCCTTGTAGTTTTCAACCTTGCTGAAACTCACCACAATGAGAGAGGTGTCTGATGGGTGGCGGGTCTCCAAGGTGACTGGGGCATGTGGAGGTCGAATCTCCACCTTGTTTGTCTTGGATGTTAATTTGCGCCAGGAGGCACGTTTTTGGTGTTCGACAAAGCACGAATAAACAATGGCACATGAACCCCCTTGAAGAAACCATCGCTTCCCAAACTCAGTTTCATTCCCTCCAAAGGGAATCTCCTGGTCAAACCACACGTGGCCGTCTAGGCAATTGGCTTCCAATAGTTTTCGGTGAAAGGCAAGACAGAACCCATTTAGACCGTGCCACTGCTTCATGCGGTGGAGGTCCAAGGACGGTCCCAGCCTGTAGGATCGAGTGTAGACCCAAGATTCTGGGTTAAAGGGTGCACCTTCTGGGCTTGTTGCGGGGCCACATATTGCAAGGTCCTCCCCATTGGAAGCCGCAAGAATCAAGTCCACTAGACTTGCATTCACACGGGTGTCGTCATTCAACAAGACAAAGACGTCTGAACCAAAGGCCATCCCCTTTTCAATGCCGGCATTCCAAGTGTATGTCAATCCACCCACCTGACGTTCCACCACTTCGGTGTCAACCCCACTAAACCGTCCCACCAATTTCTTGGTGGTCTTGGTCGGTTCATTGAGGTACAACAAAATTTGAGCATCCATTGGGAATCTCTTTGTGACTTGAACCAGGTGAATCAGACAGGCCTCTGCAAGTTTGTAGTTGGCGTGGTGGGTAGTCACCACAAAGGTCACTTTCATATTTTTTATTCCCACGCCTTTCACCGCTGGTCATCTGGACATATTTCCTACAAGGCGATCCCATACCTTTATGTGTTTGAAGTCTACCTGTCGTCCACCAATTCCCTGCCTAGTAACAAATGAAATTCGCCGTTTTATTTTATGGCTTGACACGTTCCCTCAAGTGGACAGAGAGGTCCATCCGGAGGAACCTCTTGGGGGAACTCCCTGGTTCCGTCCTCGTCTTTTTACATACTTTTTCCTTGAAGGAAATTCATAACCCGCGTGCCGCAGAATACCACTTGACGCCTGATAATGAAGATTACAAACGTCTTCAAGCGGATCGTGTCAAGGTAGAGAACCAAGATGAAGTCGACAAGATCCTTCCTCTCGAGACCATCCGAGCCTATGGCCAGCCCTGGCCAAAACAAAAAACGTGGATAACCTTGGACAATGTGTCACGACAGTTTTATTCCTTGGCTGCTGTCTGGCAGCTCTTTGAAACCTACCTCTCCGAAACGGGCACCACTGTAGATTACGTTGTAGTCGCGCGTCCCGACGTAGAATTTCTGAAACCCTTTACCGTCAGTGACCTCTGCCACATTGACGACAGCCACTACCTCGTGCCCCGCTTCCACTGGTACCATGGCGGAATTAATGATCGGTTTCTCGTTGCAACACCTGGTGTCGCCGCCGTCTACTGCAATCGCCGAGAGTTTGTGGATGAATTTTGCAAGGAGACGTCAGGTCCACTCCACCCCGAACAATTTGTGGAGTGGGTGATGAGGAACAAGGCAGGGGCGTCACCCATCAAGGGTCACATGGTGTTTCATCGGATTCGGGCGGATGGTCGTCCTGAGGTTCGGGACCAGGGTCTGCGAGACTCTGTCGAACTGTCGCGAGGTCGAGTATAAAACACGTCTCCTTGGTGTAGGCATGAGCAATAATTTCAGAAAATGCAGACACTTCAATCCCAATAAAGGCTTGGCCATGAACACAAATTAAAAAGTCAATCAGAGCAGCAATTTCACGGCCCTTTCCCAAGCGGATAGCAATCCCCCGTTTTTGATTTTCGGTAGTCACGCCGTCCATCTCTCCCTTGATCTCTTCCACAAAATCCTTGGCTTCTTTGGAAAGATTCATTCCAGTTGCAATCACGAGGGGATGACTCGTTCCGTCATTTGCCGTCTCACCTTCTTTCTCTTCTGAAGCAAAAATCCCAAGCCTTGAGCGGTAGAGGCCAATCAATCCGGACCGCACCTTTTCTTGGGATACATGCGAACGTCGAGTCAGATGGGCCACCATGTCGTCTTCAATGCGGAGGTGGATGACTCTGTAAGGTGTCTCTGGAACCAGGCCGAGCTCTCCCTTTACCCAGTCCAGGGTCTTGAGGACGCGTGGACTGACAAGTTCAAGAAGGTTGTCAAGAAAGATTTGGCGCTCCTTCTCCGTGTCCACGTCAGGTAAAAATATGAAACCTCCGTGGAGGACAACTTCGGCTGGAGACGAGCTTAACAGTTGACTCACCCGTTTAAAGCGTTTTGCGTGGGATGCACGTTCCATAGGCTTCCACCCCTCACACCCCCCACCCTCTATAAACCACTGTGGAATGCTCTGGATGGGCCATTCAAAGACTTTGGACATTGCATCGAGATTGAAAAAATCGCCAATGGGTCTCCGCGCCGCGTTGGAATAGACATTGAAGGATGGTTGAAAGCCGTCAAGCCAAAGACGTCGACCCATTCGCTTGGCCAAGTGGATGGATTGAAGGATGCAAATGATTTGGTTGCAAAGGCCACAAAACGGCTTGACCACCAAAACCTTGGGCAAGACAGGTTTCATCAAGGGCTCAATCTTTTCCCACCAATGATCCCACGTTGCATGGGTCTCGAACCATTCACGTCCTTCCGTCCCAACCTTGGAACGCAACTCTTTGCAAGCGGGAGAGGCCCAGTAGGTGAGACGCTCCACCCACTCCTTGGGACTGCCTTTAGGGTCGAGAAAAAAGGCATTTTCATTTTCAACAAACATGTCCTTTGGGCCTCCCCACCCATCCACAACCATGGGACATTCGGCATTCAGAATGCGACAGGCGCGCTCATTCAGGTAGCCCTCGGCGGAGTGGGGTTGGAGGTTCAAGCAAAGACGAGATCGTTGGGCAACTTTGCGGAAGTCTTGGGGTGGAAGGTAGCCTCGAAAGGATCGTGGGTAGCGAGCGGCTAAAGGATTGTCGGGTCCAAACAAGCCAAAGGAGAGAGGAGACTTGTCAAGGGCCCTAAAAAGGTCATGACGGGAAATGCCTCCCTCTTCCGTATCGTCTTCATAGAGGCAAGTAACACAAATCATGACATCAAATACTTGGGGGAAAATATCAGGAAACTCTTGACTTCCTGGGGGAGGGTCACTTATGGGAGGCAGGAGGTACAAGGCCTTGGAAGACTTATCTGAGGTCGCCAGGTGGTCCATGTGGCCAAGAGCCTCTTCCAAATGCGGACGCCGGCGGAAACGTGGTGGCGAATCCCAATTGAATAAAATAAATGTGCGCCCCGGATGCCATGCCGCCAAGAAGGGCACGACCGGGGACGCCACTCGACACCACAAGACAACCTCTGGGTCAAAGGCTTCCATGGCCTGGGACACGGCCAAGAGGGTAGGATGACATTGACGACAATCCACACGACGCCCATCAATGATTTCCATAGATGTCCACCGTGCAAGTTCTTGGGGGAAATCCGTCCAAGGGCTCAAGGCCCGGACAACCAAGAGGCGTAAGGCATGCCCCGGAAATTTCACTTGATCCCCTTCTTCCACAACCTCTGCCGGTTCCATTTACTTCATGTCTTGTTTGTATGTTTCAGGCGGTGAACCCAGGGAGCCTTTGGCCAACCCATAATATGCATGTCCCCTGTCTCATTTTCCCTCCACCGGTACGTGAGGCGTGTGGGAGTGAGGTGCCTCTTCATTTCAAAAAGAGCGACTGGCAACACAACTTGATCCCGAAGACCCGTCATGAGCAGCAACTTCCACCACAAATTGTTCAGCTTAAACACGGCTTCATGGTTGGACCGAATGACGACACATGTTTCCAAAAGCCCCATGGAATCTGGAAATTTAATTTTACGGCAGTAGGCTTCGAGGACGGAGAGGGAAGACACTTCATCGGGGCGCATCGCCTTGACTGCCGTCAACTCTTGGCCAATAGAACTTCGTTCGTGATGGATAAAGGACGCAAAGAGGGGATCGCCGGGTTCCCTTTCTCCAATCGTGGCCACCTGACGGAAAAACACGACGGGATCCTCTAAAAATTCTACATTTCCGTCCACCCATCCACTCACCCGATAGGTGTCAAAGGAGGGTATGTAGAGGTGTGGCCGTAGCTTGATGGAGCGGGCCAGTAAGCGATAGACTTGGTGGGGCGTCACGTCTACCTCGGCGACAGTCTCCGTGGAAATGTGGACCGTTGTCCATCCTTCTGGCGCTTTGTAAGCTTCCAAGTTGGTGAAACAAAAACAATCAAGGTCTGGGCTGACGCCTGGCACCATGGGACGTAAATCGTCCCTTAATTCGTCAAGAGAGGGTCCCGTCACTGCAGTAAATACACAAAATTTCATTTTTTATTTGTAACGCTTTAGCTTTCGACCCAAGCTTCAAACCAATCATCCGACTAACCAAAATACCTTCCCATATGGTCCGCTGTCGTTTCGGGCTCAAAATGGGTAAAGGGCGTCCCGCCCGCCACTCGACCCTCTCCCCGATCAGACAGGTAACGGGAGGGGTCATGCACCGGTTTTGTGTGCGTATGGCGTCGGTAGGTCTTCAAGGCCATCTTGACATCGTCGGGGATGGGGTGGCCATGGACGGCAATGTCATGCAGCAAGTGGGCCCCCCAGGTGACTCCGAGATAGGACATGGTCCCAATCGGAATCTTGATGGCATAGCCCGCGGCACGGCACTTTGGACAATCCACTCCCGTCGACGCCAAGGCTCTACGCACTCCACGTGCCTGTTCCATTTCCGCCAACAAGTCAATGTAACGTTGGCGGTGACGTGAGGTTTCGGGAAGGTGTGTCCCGTGCCGTGCTACATGAGCCATGGTTGAAGAGTCGGGAGCAAAGCCCTCGGCTCCTGCAAGATCACCCGGGGACTGAACCTGGGCAGCAGACCCTGCAGCCATCATGTGGGGATTGGCCGGTGGGTGCGCCCGTTCATCTTGGCGGGTTGGGCGTCGGCCGGCGCTCGGAGGAAAGGCAAGGCCACAGGCAAAACACATCAATTCCCTTGGCCCCTGCATGGACATGTCAATGGCTTTGCCGCATTGTGGGCATAAGCGTGGCTCTTTGGACGCCCTGGACGATTCCATGGCCTCATGCATCACACCGGGAAGGGCTTGACGAATGTGTATAGGCAAGTCATGGCCGTGGGCTTCCACAAAATGCAATTGTTGAGAGGACCATCGCAAGGCGCCATGACGGTATTCGGTCGGCAAGTAGTTGAGGGTTACTCCTTGGGCGTCACAATCTGGGCATGCCATACCCATGCTAGCCCTCGAAGCAAAGGTATGTGGGTGGGTCGCCAAGGCTTTGAGGGCATTAATCTCCCAGAGTTTTTGGGGATCGGCTGCGAGAGGTTGAAGGGGTTTTTCAGGGGTGGGATCTGTGGCGATTCCGGGTGCAAAAGGAGTTTGGCGGTGCCCGGCCTCTTGGCCCGGAAAGCCATGACCTGAATGGGGGTGGTGCACCGGCATCCCTGGTCCAGGCGCTCCTGCAGTGACAAGTGGTGCTGGTTCCCCATAACCGTCCATGGGCGGCATTGTTGCGGCGTACATGGATTTTTTACAAGGGGTCCAAGAGGGAAGGGCCAAGACTTTCAACGTTTTACCTAATTTGTTTACACTCTGGTCCTCAAGCCATACCTTTTAACTAAAAACCCTCATGACCAAAGGGTGGATTGTCGGGTTTCCCGGTTACGAAACCACCTACCTCCTTCACATCACAGCCTCGACCCTCTCTTCCAAACCCCACCTAAGCTTCACTGTGCGGCCCTACCCAGCCGCCAAAGCCTCTAAAAAAACCATTACCACTCCATCGATTCTTGACCTGACCTTTACGCAACTCACTGAAACCTTTCACTATTCCTTTGAAATGTTCAAGGCTTCCCTGGATCACGAGGTCTTGGGGTCATCTCTCATTGAAACCATACGTAGCATGCTAGAACGCTACAAGGGCCATTCGGACCCCTATGACATTATCGCCAATGACATGTACATCTTGACACGTGTCTCGATGGATCCCGAGCTCTGCTCGGTAACCATGCTCGAACAACTCTTGGCCTACATCCCGTCGTTCCTTTCTGAAAATGTTGCCTCTCCAATGTTCATTGAAGAAGCTTACACCTTTGTGTGCCTCCAAGGCCTGCTACTTCCCAAGAGTCTCCTCCCCGAGCACATGGCAAAGGTTTTAGAAGGGAATCCCCTCAGGTTTTGGAGGGTTGGGGGTGAATTGGAGCAAGATGCCGTCTCGGTCTCAACCGCTTTTCGTTTCTTGACCAAACCATGTCTTGCCACATTTCGCGTTCAGTCTTTTGTAGATTTTGCGAGTCAACTCCGGGTGGAAGTTGAAACCGTGTCACCCGACGAGGCCATTTCTGTAGGGCGTCCCATCTCCTTTGCACAAACAAGGGCTTGACTCTTTGGCCCACTTTTGAATTTCACACGTTCATCCCCCGTTACCCCAAGCCTACTAAATAAACCAAAACCAAGTCATGTCTGACGCCACCCTTCGTGCCATGGTGACATCCACCCAACGAAATGTAAGTCAATTCATGGACGTTCTCCAAAGCAAGGTTCTTGCGATTGAACAAGATATTGAAGAAACGGAACGAAAATTGGATGAAGTCAAGGGAGCGAAAGAAATGTTGACTGAGCTCTTACGCCATGCAGGTTTCACCCCGCCTCCTCTCGTCTTTCATGCCGCCAGTGAAGGAGAGGTACCCCCAAGGTCAGTCGGGACATCGCCTCCTTCGTCGCTCCCTCCGCCACGGCCCACCCCAGAACCTGTCCTAGTGGATCACCAAGGAGGACCCGCGGACGCCTACACCGTCGTGCCCCCATCCGCGGGAGGCCAAGCGATTCACGACGACAGTCACAGGTCAGCCTACCCCCACCAGGCTCATCCCCAAGCCCCACAGTCACAAGTCCCACCGACCCATCCAGAGCCAAGCCAAGCGGAGGCCCAACCCCATCAACGTCACCCGGCCCTTCCATCCAACTTTTATCCTTCCATCCGGAGACAACTTCCTACAATTTCAGAGGAAGGTGAAGAGCGGCAAGAGGTTGAGCAACGGGTACGGGACCGGGTGCTCCGCCGTCGAGCCCAAGTCCATAATCCACTTCAAGAGGCCAAGGCCGCCGAGCAGGCACGCGTGGACGCCATGAGTCATCATGCTTCGGACCGTCACGGCTCTGGAGTGGGCCATTCGCGTCCACAGCCCCAAACCACACGAGACGAAACCGAAGCTCAAGGTCACACAATGGCAGCACCTCCCGTAAATCAAGCTCCTCGGATGTCTGCCGCAGATTTGTCCTCCTTGGTGGCGTAAGATTCATCAAGGTGCAAATCCTCTGATTTCTTAGAGCGTAGCTCGAGAATTTGTATCAAGGGTTGATTTCGTGATTTTCTTTATCCCTGGCAGATGGATCCTTCGAAGGATTTCAAGTTGCCTTTCTAAAAAATTCTGATCAAGCCTCCACCAAGGACAAAATAAATTCTCAGTCTAGAGTAAAAAAATGTCACTCAGCTGTTCCCACTCCAACATTACTTGTGTGCCAACTGCTGAAGTTGTAAATGTCAATGAGCAGCTCTGCCCGTCCCCAGAGTCCAATGTCGTCATCATGGATACCCCCCGCATCTACACCTCCATGTCCCCTTGGATCGGACTCTACGGACAGACCCAGGCGACTAAGACGCTCGCTTCAACACGCGCTGTCCCAATTACCGTGCGACGCGGTGATGCTGGCCACTCCCTTGTTCAAAACCAGCGGGTTGTGACCACTCCCGCACACACATCTTCCCTCGTGTCCAACATGGGTTTCGGTAACGCCCCTACCCGCGGCACCTACGTCCAGGCTTTGTCGGGAGAGTCCTTTGTGACCCCCCGCGTCGCCCATTCGGCCACGGCCCCTCTTGGTACCACTGGCTACGACGTTGCCTTGCGTGCCCAGGCTTCCACCCACAATTCCTCTTATGGCATGGTGCCCCTCCTTAACCCCGCCCGTTCTTACGGTTCCATCCTCTCCTCGCCCGTTCCCCTCCCAAAAAACGCCTAAGTCTCTCTCTATCTTCACCCTTGGGTACCGAGGTTACTAGAGCTGGTCGTTCCATTGTGACCCCAGGACCTTCCGTGTCACCTCCCAAAGATGCACGCCTTTCCAAGTCGTCTGAAAACATGATTCTTCAAGTGGCCCAAGACCATGGGGTGCATCCCTCCGTCTTTCGTGCGTTTAACCAACGAGATTCAGAGTCGTGTGTCGCCGCGTCCATTGCCTATGGTTTGATCCTGGTGGCCCTTGTCGCAAGCGACCCTGGGACTGTCCGGTTTGTCAAACTCCACCGTGACGTGCCATCGGTAAATTTTGCTTACCACAAGATGCGCCAATTGGAGTGTAAACGGACAGGTCAATGCTCGTGTGGCCCCATGTGTAGCGACACATGCAATGCCGATTGTGGATCGCTAGTGTCCATTGGCCTTGAGATTTTTGAGGAAGGGGTACCACCGGCGACTTCGTGGCCCGAGGACCGTCCAGACGACAAGTCCCTGGCCAAGCAGTGTGAGAAAGATCCACGGATGGGAGCGAGTCACCTCTTTTACTTGACAAAGTTTCATCCAATTGAAGCCAATGCCTTGGATGTCCTCAATGCCCTCCGCAACGGCCATGCCGTCGTGATCAACCTTCGAGTGTGGCCAAACCAAAAGGTGTTTTTCACCTCGTCTTCCCCCGCCTATTTGAGGTCTCGCGGGTCGCCAGAGACCAATGTCTTTTTGGATGCCTTTCGCCTGCCGAGAGCCAAGGGGCCTCCCCCCGAGAACTACGGTCATTGTCTGCTGATTTACGGCTACTCCCTCGACCACCAAGCCTTTATGGTGAGGAATTCCTTTGGGCCAGCGTGGGGTTACATGGGTGACTTTTCAATCGGGTTTGACCAGGTGTCTCCAGACCAAATTTTTCAAACCGTCGTCTTGGAAGCAGCCGAAACAAAATGAGAAAGAGAGAGACCGACTTACATGTCGAGACTAGGAATTTGTTTTTGTCATCAAGAAATTTATGCAAGTGAATAAAAAATCAAATCATGCCTAAACAAAGCCGCTTACGCCTACGCATTCGAGACTTGGAGCGTCAACTTGTCAAATCGCGCCATGACGCCAAGGTCATATCAACCCAAACATCCTCTGGATCTCGCAGACGCCGCCGTGCGTCCAACCAAACACGTCGCCGGACCACCCAGGCGCGTGACGCCGTGTCAGCCAGTGATTCCAGTACCATCACTGTGAATTGTAATTGTGAAGGTGGTTGCCGCCGTCGACGGTGTGACTGTGGAGATTGGTCGTGTGGGGGTTGCCGCCGTGGCTGCCGATGGGACGGGGATTGTTATGGCTATGGATCCACGCCCTACCCCTACTACGGATGTGGTTTGGCAGGTCCCTACCCGTGGGCCCCCGCACCCTTTCCCACCTTTCCCTGCATGTCACTCCTTCCGGGGGCAACCATGGTAGAAACCTCGTGTCTGCCCATCTATTGATCAAATATAAAAAAACGTAAATGGTCGTCGTTGAAGTTGACGGGAAAAAATTTAAAATTGTAAAACTCCCCAACCATTATTTGGTGTTATACGTGAAGAGGGGAAAACGGTACAAACCTTTAGGGACCACAACCCACACCGCAAAATACTTTGAGTTTCCACCAAATCAGTACTTTTACGATCAATTCAAAGTGGAAGTTGATGGCAAAATTCTTCAAGTCTCACAAATCCAGGCCTTTGATGGGGTGCGAGGAAATTCAATTTTAAAATTGCTATACTTGTCTGCTAAAGCTTTTGGTTGTGATAAAATTCGTCTTCAAGATGATTCTCAATTGATGGGCCTTCGAACTCACTGCATAGGTCTTGGAGCTTATGGAAATGTAAAATTTTCTTTAGAGTATATTCATGCTGCTTTAAAAGGTGTTTCATGGTATAATGCGCATGGTTATTTGCCGGAAGGAACGTCATTAACAAAAATGAAACGATTTTACCGACATCTTTTGAGAACTCCTGTTTATAAGGTTGTCAAGTTGCGCATTGATTTTTTCAAAAAGAATGATTTTTTCAAAAAGAAAGACATGATTGAAAAAATCAGAAATTTAGAAACCTTTGCCAAAAATCACCCTTATTCAATTGGACAAGCTATTCGTAAAACCTTTAGAAAAGGTCATTCTTTAACAAAGAAAGAATGTGAAAACTGGTCACTTGTATTCAATATTCTTACAGAATATAGAGCAAAACATATGGATCTCAAATATGCACCATCAGGAGGATTTTTGGTCAAACATGTTTGACTTATTTTGTCTTGTTGGAACATTCTTCGCGAGTTCACCATGCAATAAAAAAACTTTATTGACTCGGATCAATTGAGGAGGAGTTTTGAACGGGTTGTTGTCAGGAGTTCTCGTGTAGAAAGGGGAAGAGATGAGCGGATGCACATCACGGTGTCAATGGCCTTTGTGCCACCCTTGATGAGTGCGACAGAACCAGGACAAAAGGTTCCTGTTCGCACCGCCTCATCGTGTCGCGGATAATACTCTGTTAATAATTTATTTGCATTAATCGTCGATGCTGTACAAAATAAATGGTATACACCCAAAGATATTGTAGTTTGTGGTGCAATTCTGCCAACAATAAGAGATTCAACTGATAGAAAAAAATAAAAGGTTTGGACACTTGTTTTTTATCAAAAAAATCCATGTAAATCACTTTGAGTCAAATCTGTGGACAATTTTTAAAGATGAGCCAATTTCTTTGGCTGGAAGACTGATGACTCCATCCTCATTTGTAGGAAAAGTTTTAAGGGCCTTTAGGACTTTGATCGTCGAAAAGAAAGGGTGGTAGAAGACTGGGTCGCTTTCCAGTTGGGGGTCAGACTGGCGAACCACTGACCCTAAAGATCCTAGGGTGGCCACCCAAAAGTCTCCACAATGAATTGCAAAACCGCCCGCCTCGAGCACAAACGAATAGAGATAGTCAGCATCAACAATGTCACGATTGAGGGGGGCCCATTCATTCGGAAAGATCCACTCCCTGCTGTAACTAGACATGATGGGATGCCAGGGGGTGACACAGAGATCCAGATCATCGGAGAGATCAATCACTTCTGCCTTTCCGTCCGAGCATGGCGTCTTTACGACCTTGGCCACCTTGAACACCCCTCTAGGTGTTTCAACCTTCATCCCTGCCTTAACCGTAGATGCCTTGACATATTTGTAGCCTTCAACCCGGACATCCGAATCCCCTGTGAAACCCATCCATTCTTCAGCAGCTTTACCTTCTGGGTTATGTGATGGTGTGGCGGACATTTTTAATGAATATGGAAACATCCAGGTTCAAAGCTTTAACGTATGCTCAAGAATTTCATATAGTAATAATAAATGAGCCAAGATTGCAAATCTACATGTGAGAGAATGGTTTTTACTGATTATTAAGGAAGAGAAAAGTCTTGAATCGTCTTGTGTGACCATTCCTCGGGCCATGCCAACCCATCTTCATTCGCTAGGTTTTGGACCAAGTGGATCGTCATCCAAAATTCTTCCGTGTCGGCCACCCGAAGATCCATCATAGTCTGCAATTCGTGAAGTTTCGCTCTGCGGGAGCGCATCGTCGAGCCAAGTGCCGGAATCTTTGTGTACTGAACCTCCGAAAGGGGTTTTGACCTGACCGAGGCAAGAGCCCAGCCTTCCAAGGCATGGCCCACATGGGAAAATCCATACCCTGCCATGGCCCATGCCTGATTTGCCAGGGATTGGCCCTTTAACAAGAGGCGAGACAGACATTTGGCCTTGCGGGTGTCCTTGGCACCCAGTGACCTCAAGTAGTTGTGGTGGATCATGGACCCGAGGCGGTCATCCAAGGAAAACAAAGCATTCGACCTTGCAATGTTTTTGGCCGGATTTCCCGTTGCCCTAAAGATGTGTTGGGTCATGGAAAAGAGAGACCGTGCGGCTGCTGTAGTCAAGATGTCAGCAGCGCCACTTGCCTTCCTTCCCGTTGGTCCACTGGTCGATGCCCACAAGAGTTCATTTTGAAGACGCCGCATGTCACCAAAGGATTCATCCATCAACCGGGTGTAGACGGTAGGTTCCATGCTCACCTTGTGGGTACGGAGCCACTTGCGCGCTACGGTCAAGCCGTCTCCCTTGGCCAAGGCGTAGGTCTTGACCGTTAAACATGCAGCCGTCAAGTCACGTACCGCCCTCGAGTCTTGAGAGGTGGCACTAAAGACGATTGGATTTGATGTCGGTGCGAGTGCCTTTAGCATCTTGACGAGATCCCCGACAGAGGATCCACTTGATTTTTTTGCCTTTCCACGCGTGCCTGCCAATTTTGTAATGGATGTTCCCATGGACACCAAGACATCCACATGATCCACCAAGACACACAAGGGTTTCCCCCGGATTGAGGTTGCATAGGCAAACCGGTCCATAAAGTAGCACAAGTCGGGCCACCCACCAATTTTGGATGGAGTCAAGCCAAAAATTTCAAAACCATAGGCTTGGCACATTGTCTTGATAATCAAACTCTTACCATTTCCGAGAGGCCCTTCAAGAAAAAGAGCATTAAACTTTGTGGGAAGACTGCGTTGTTTGGCATCAAACCATTCGTGAATCTTTGGAAGGGCTTGAGCATGGCCAACAAGACTTGGCAGACTGGTGGGTGGTAGTTTGGGAGGGGCGACGAGAGGATCGATTGGAGGAGCGACGAGAGGTGCTGCAGGTGGAGGGGGTCGGGTTGAACCCATTGGGAATTTGCTCCGGCTTGAAGCTTCCTCTGGTTGTTTCCCACTCCCTTGTTTCGCTGCGGATTTGACGGAATGTTTGGGACGTTTGGAGGGGTGGGCTCGTGGCAAGGTGGAGGGCAACTTTTTTGAAGTCGCTTCTTTCAGCGATGCAAGAGATGTGACAAGATCCTCCTTGTCTGCTTTCATCCTCTTGGCGGGACCAATGGCGACAGCGCCCTTTTTGGAAACCGGCCGTACACTGGCCTTTGCTTGAGGGTCTGACAAGTAGTCTTTGTCGTCGTCAGAGTCCATTTTGGTTGTGGTGATATAAATTATCGATTTTTATTTATTCCCTAAACAACTTCATTCATTTCAGAAGCTTCTTTGGAAGGCAAGGGATCCATCAGGTGGCTCCAGTTTTGGCGTGTCTGCAAAGTCTCGTCTTCGGGTTGGACTTCAGTACCGGATGACATCAGGGCAATGTTTTCCGAGGTAATCAAGAGTTTGCACATTTCAATGTCCCTCACAAAGGTTCGAAAGGCGGCACTTGGAGAGGAAAAGGCAGAGTAGCGTTGGGTGCATGTCAAAAAGGTGTTTCCCATGGCCTTCATTGCCGAGGCACCTCGATAATAGAGGACGGCTTGTTCAGCAAGTTTCATGTCGGTTAAAAACGCAGTCACAAAGTTATTCGTCAAGGATACGGCCATGGTGATCCAAAATAGGGCAAACTTGACCTTGAAATGGTCTGCAACGTAGGTGGTTTCAGACACAATGATGAGACCGGAAATCACAACCCCAAGAACAATAAGACTTCTGCGAATGTTTCGAAAACGTGTCTGGTAGGCCATTGACTTGGAATCAATGTCTTGGAGGTAAATGACAAAGGCATACTTGAGCCACGTCTTGTGAAAGTCGCTCAAAAGGCCTGCCTTTTGCTGTTCTTTGATCAGGGGCATAAAGGTCCGGTAGACGGCCGAGCGTTGCTTGCACAATCCCCAGCAACACTGTCTTCGCTTGGCCATTTCTTCAACGACTGCCTGGGCGCTTCGATCCGAAAGAGTAATGCCAGATAGGGGGGTGGTTTTTGGGGACCCTGCAAATTCTTTAGGTTCTTGGATCTTGGATAAAGGGCTCCCGTCCATTTGGCTTGTGGTAAAAAAGATTATGGGCGGTAGTTTAAGAAAATATATACTGTTTCATTTTGTCTGTGAAAGTCTCTAACGGGCGCCCGTCATTTTATAAAGAGAGTGCCGTGTGGCCTTCATGTGCTCTTCTTCTGCCGGATTCAATGCAGCGCCCGTGTGAGGATTGGTTCCGTGTTGCAAGGTAGCAAATTTTTTAGCTGCATGAGACTTGCCTCTAAAGGCAAAAATGACTCCAATCATGGACACAAGGATCGTAAATGCCATAATCCCGTAAATCATGTAGGAGTGCCAAGAAGTGGAGGGTTGTTTTGTCCGTTTGCATGCGTTACCACAATCGGTAGTGGGTTTTCCCGAGGCGTCAAGGCCCAGCTTGCCTCGCCCCGAATTCGCGAGGAAAACCATTTTCGCCTCTGGACTCAAGGTTTCATAGGACTTGCAGTCCATGGGATTAAGACACTTGGAGCCACAAGCTCCTCGACATGATGAAGTCATAGTCTTTTTTTATTCTTCAACGACATTCGCTGGCGACATCCGATCCACATATTTCTTCCAACGTGCCTTGCATACGACCATCCACAAAGATCTTGGCAAAGGATAAGCATTTTGGATTGGTTACTATGTTTTCCAACCCGAAATCCTTCACCCAGTCTTTCAGCGCATCCTCCCATGGATGGGCAATCGGGGGACCCACGGCTTCCCACGCACCGTCCACCCTCGTCACCGGAACCACCAGAGTGAGATTTCGACGCCGCCATCCAATCTTGGTCAAAAACCTGACGATCCAAGGGCAATGTGCCGCCAAGCCATCGAGGGGTAAGGACATTTCACGACATTTTATAGAGGAATAAATGCGGCGACACTGGGGTCCGGGAGATTTTGTTTCAAGAAAATTTAACATTTGGCCATTCACATAAACTTGGGCCCTAAGGACTTCCTTGGTGATGGGTGACCGTCGAAACGGATCCCGTTCCATCCATTTGACCAAAGACGTAAAGTCGTAGGTGTGGCCATCCGACGCCACCACCGGATCCTTCATGGGTTCCATGGTGATGGGGTCATTGAACATTTTGACCCAGTCACTGGCCATGTGGGGTTTTATTGAAAAGGCTTGTTTAGCTCTCTGTCCTATTTCAACAAAAAAGCCAAATCTTTCGGTATTCTTTCTTGATCAGGCTCTTGCTTTGGATTGTTTGGGGTTTTCAGTAAGTACACATTCTTCGCCCCTGGCCGCCATGTGGTCCTGCAGATTGGGCGCCCAAGGGTCTAGAGATCTTGGTGACTACTGCCTTGATGACCAAGAAAAGACTTTGCTTGGTATTCCCTTGATGGAAGGACCCTTTGTGGGAGACGATCCTCCATCCCTCATTTCCTTGGACTGTGAGATGGTGAGGGATGTGGATGACAAGCAAATGTTGGCACGGGTGGCTCTGATTCACCAAGACGGGTCCGTTCTTTTTGACGAATGGCTGAAACCTCCAAGACCCGTGGCCCGTTACAAGACACACATCACTGGAGCCACCCCGGAGCTTCTTGGTGGCGCCACAATGTCCTTGGCTGCCCTTCCACCTCTCGCCTCCCTTGTCGATCTTTCGTCAACCATCCTCTGTGGCCATGGCCTCTCCAACGACTTTCGTCTCTTGCCCCCGTCTTGGCTTCATCCCCACATTATTGACACTTGTCTTTTGTTTCCTCATCCCAACGGACCACCGTCCTTTCGCGGGCTAGACGACATTGTCTTGGAAGTCCTTGGACGTTCGATCCAGGTTGGCTCTCACGATCCACGGGAAGACGCCAAGGCGACCATTGAGATTTGTGCCAAGCAGGTGTCGCGGGGTTATGGGCGGCAGTTTTGGTTTTTTATGGACCATCCTCTCTTTCGAGCCGAAGAACTGAACCCTTCCACTATTCTGGGTCTTGCCGGTGAACATGGACTTGATCCTGAAGGCATTTTGGCGATCTACCTCATTGGCTCGAGGGGTATGGGGACGGCCAAGTCAATCTCTGACTGGGATTTCATTTTGATTGTCGAGGACGACCTTGCGCCCTACGACTCGTTCATTCGCCTCGTGAATGTCGACATGGCCATCTATTCGGCTTCCGCCTTTCGGGCCTACCTCCTCGCCTTTTCCCCAGGATGGCACGAATGTGTATGGTCGCCTCCTGAAAACATTTGGCTCGAGAAGATTGATTTCAAGGCAGAGGTCGGCCCCTACTACAGCGGCCATGAAGTGGAACGTCTTGCAACTCTGCGCACCACGGCTACGACTATTGTGGCGTCAAAACTCAACTCCTCTCGCCGCGCTTTTCGCGAGGGCAACGTCCATCGTGGGAAGAACCAACTGTTTGTCGCCATGCGCTTCCTCTCCTACTCCCTCGACCTTGCGCGCTACGGTGCCGTCAAGGACATTCGTCAGATGAACTGGGTGTGGGAGAAACTTTCGGTCTTTCCAGGCGTCACGTGGCCAGACGTATGGTCCCACATCAAGGGTGACTATTTTGGTCTCCTAGGTGCCTTCCACAAAGCCGCACCCATTCCGCCTCGTCACGGTGGCTACCGCTCCGAGTCTTTGACACCGGCACCATCAGTAGCTAGACCATCCGCCGTAGATTCACCATCCGCCGTAGATTCACGAGGCGACACAGGTGAGGAGATTGATTATGAGGAAGTCGGATGGATTGGTGACTTTTTGAAAGGCGCACCTCACCCACCAGAAGCTCTTGTTCGGTGGCTTTCTAAGGGACCCTTGCGCCTGATGGTCCACCGAGGAGTAGAGCATCCGTCCCTCGTCTCCCTTCGCTACTCGTCATCGTCCCCCAAAACCTTGTGGACGTCTCAGTGTCGTGGCATCGTCTTTGACACTGACGATTGGTCACTTCAGGCGTGTCCCTTTGAGCGATTTTTTCCTCTTGGTTCCCCCTTTGCCCCACCCGACTTTGATTGGTCGACCCTCACGATTGAGGAAAAGGTGGACGGCTCGATTGCCTTTCTCTATTGGTACAAGGGGACCTGGTTAGTGGGTTCGGCATCGACACCTGAAGCCACTGGTCCTGTCGGTCATCGTCATCCTGAAGGCCCCTTGCCTTTTGCGCAGCTTTTTTGGGAAGTGTGGGAAGAGATGGGGTATCCTGATCCGTCGACCCTCTCCAAGGAAATCACCTACGTCTTTGAGTTGATCTCGCCAAAGCACGTCATTATTGTACGTCCTCCCAAGGCTTCCCTTCCTCTCCTTGCCACCTTTTTGGTGAAGGAACGCAAGGAAGTCGTGGTTGACCGCGTTCCCTTTGAGAGGCCAAGGAGGTTTTCGCTGGAAGACTTTTGTGATGGAAGGCTAGTCAAGCCGGGTGGTTTGTCTGGATCCTCTGATTTGGGGGCATTCTTTTTGGAGGCTGCTGCCTGCTTGGATGGACGATTTCAGGAAGGGTGGGTGTTGAAGGACGGGGCGGGACGAAGACTCAAGGTCAAGTCTCCCACCTACACCCAATTGTCTTGGTTGTGTCCTTTGGGCGGAAAAGATCGAGGAGCCAAACCGGAGCACCTTTTGAAAGTCATTTTGGCAGACGCAGAAGATGAATTTCGTTCCCATTGTGGTGAACATGTGGCAGCCCTGGATCGTTTCAAGGCTGCCCTCGCAGCCCTTTTCGCTTCCTTGGAGGCGACTTGGGAAAGTCTCTCTCCGCTCCTTGGCGATCCCAAGGCTTTTGCTCTGGAAGCCAAAACCAGCAGCCACGCAACTCTCTTCTTTAAGAGGCGCAAGCTTTTCTTGGGAGGGGACGACCGATCTTTCCAGACCATCTTGATGGATCCTGCTTCCAATGGACTTTTATTGAAACTTGTTTCTCGCTAGTGCTAAATCCTACACATTTCATCCTCTATATCGCCATGGACCGGTTCCTTCACTCACCAAGCTCGGTGTTGCTTCTTCTTTGCTTGGTGCTTGGTTCATGTCGCCCCTACCACCACATTTCCAAGCCTGTCTGCTCGCCAGTCTCTCACCCCGTGCCAGTCTCTGACCCCGCGCAGCCCGTCAGTTGCTCATACGATGAAGACATTGCGTTTATGGCACCATCCTCCCTCTATGAGGCACGCTCCCTTTTTGCAGACACTCTTCGCATCCTTGCAGCTCTTCAACTGGACGAAGGAGTCGATGGCCACATGACCATGAGGGTACCCTTTGAGTGGATCTCCCATATCGAGGGCGCCAACGCGTCAAAGCCGTACTTTTTGGTGGACCGTATTGGGGTTGGATGGGCCACTATTACCTACGACCGAATTGTTCTCATCGACCCCGAGACGTTTGAAATCTTGACTGAAGAAGACGGTTTGACAGGACACATTGACTGGCGTGCGGCCGTGTGGATGAATGGACCCCTACACGACGCCCGACCCGACCTTTCCGTGATCCTTCACGTCCATTCACCGTGGACACGTGCCTTTTCAGCATTGGCCAACCACCAAGACGACCTCCCCATGATTGACCAAAACTCAATGCGCTTTTACAAGCGTCTTGGGTTTGTCGATTACCCCGGTATTGTCCTAGACAAGGCCAAGGCCAAGACTCTGGCCGATCCCTTTCGTGACCATTCGATTCTCATTCTCAAAAACCACGGGGCCATCTATGGTGCAGGATCTCTCCCTGAAGTGCTGTCGCTTGCCTACTTTTTGGAACGCGTCCTCGAGTCCACGTACCGTTCCCAAACCTGGGCTGCCTCTTCCGGGTCACCCCTCACCATTCTGGAAGAAGATCTTGTCGTCAAAACCGCAAAGAAACTTCAGGGTCAAGCCGAAAAGTTGATGGCACACTTTCTTTTTGCCTATTTGGCCGAACGCCACTTGTAATAGACATGCGTCTCCTCTTTCTATGCGGTCACCACTATGTAGGCAAGACAACCTTGGCTCATGCCCTCCAAGAAAGAGGTGATTATGTCAAGGAATCACTTTCAGACGGCTTGCGTTGTCTCTGCCTTGAACGCTTGAGGGAAGAAGGCCATGTTTTTGATTCGTCCATCTTTTTGGAAGCCAAGGACAAACCGTGGATCTATCCTGGAGCGGCAACCCCGCGAGATTACCTCAAAAAGGTGGGAATGGAAATGCGTGCCATCAACCAAACTTGGTTGGCAGAAGCCCTTGAGAAACGCATCTCTACCCATCCTCTGGCTACCAAGGTTGTCATTGACGATTGGAGATTTCCCCACGAGATTCAGTGGTTCATTGACCGCGGCTATTCTGTACACGCTATTCGCATTGTGCGTCCGGAAACTCATCCTTCTCTTGCAGAGATTGAAGCACGTGGAGTTACGGAAGCCTTTATTGACACGTTGGAGGTTGACGAGATTTTTCTCAATGATGGGTCGCTTGACGAATTGAGAGGGTTGGGAGTTCTGGCATTGGATGCCACCATGGATTCACAATGATCCGATACCTAACCATCTGATAAAAAGCAACTTGATAAAATGGGTAGCTGCTCTTCAAAATCGTCCAAGTCAGGCCATCGAGGTGGGTCACCCATAGATCGTCGTGAGCCCCGTTCCATCTCTCCTCCGACATTGTCTTCTCAAGAAGAGAAGGAACGTCGTCTTCTTATTCACGATTTGCGTAACGTCATGAACAACCTCACAATGTTGTTTGGAATGATTCGACAAGAGAGTGGCGATAATCATATGATTAAGCATTGGTGCAAGTTGGGTGAAAAGCTAAATGTAAAACTGGGCGCCATTGGAGGTCACTTGACCGGACATAATTTTGATTCACCAATGCACACTACTGAATGTCTTCGCATGAAAATTGCCAAGAGGGGACGGCGGGTGTTGATTGTCGAAGACGACAGTGTGACGCTTGACCTTTTGATGCATCAGTGTGCCATGCACAAAATTCCATCACATGCAGTCAAGGATGGAAGTGAAGCTTTGCGCTACCTCTTTGAAGGCACACCCTACTGGAATTCCCTACGTTCGGGTGGAGGCATGCCTGCAACTACCGAGGCAGACTTGGCCACCGTCACTTCACGTGCAAATGTATTGTTTCTTGATTTATTTTTGCCCCGCATTGACGGCATGTCCCTCTTGGCAAAACTGGATGAATTGGGCATCTTGCCCCACATGGACGTGATTGTCATGTCTGGTCAAGAGTTGTCTGAAGACCAGGCGCGTCAGTTGTATACCTACACGCCCAACCTCTTTGCAAAGCCGCTTTCGCATCGCCAGACGAACCTCTTGTTTGATTGAAATGAATGAGAAAAAGTTTATTGCTTACTGACGGTGCACCTTGACCGTCACCTTGGGGTACACGAGCTCACCATCACGCTCAAAGGCGGCTCGTTCAGCCTCGGCGCGTGAGAGGCGGTGGCCACTGTAGGAGTAGGTGTAGACCTTATCATTGCCACACCCTCGCGTGACTTCGCGAAGGTTGAGGGTTCCAGACTTGGAGCCACCCTTCACCAGGTGCTTGGCATACTTGGTTGCCGCACCTCCGGGAGTGGAGGAGTGGTAGGTGTGGCGAAGGTTGCATCGTCCACTAGAGGTGCAAGGGTGGTAGGTCTTGCGGGTGGCGGACCGAGACCGGGAGCGCGACCTGGAACGCCTGGAACGACGGGAGTGGGAGCGGCTGCGTGAGTGGGAACGTGAGCGAGAACGAGCCATTGGATTTTTATTTCTAGCCAATAAATTTTTTAAGACTTCGTCGAGAAATGTCAAGTCCCTTGTACTTAGAGGCCTGGTCAAATGAATTTGCACTTATAAATTTTGTAACTTGGCTATTTTACTTGTATTTCTAGACCTTTTTAGCCAGGCCACTAGTGGTCGGCTTACGCCTCCCACTCACCTACGGTGAATTGGTGAGGTGCACATTTATGTGCCCTCACCTCTAATAATCCTTTACACATGAAGCTCTTTCTTCATAAAGTTCCTTCTTGGCGATGTGATACATAGCTTGGTGATACGAAAACGAGACGGGTTTTGGTTCGGGTGGGGGTTTAAGACCTTTTGCTTCGTAAACCGCCTTGACAACACTGTAAGATATCCCGATGGGCTTGGGCTCCGGGATGTACCCCTCTTCCGTGGCCTTGATCCGCCATTTCAAGTCGTCAATGTAGGCCCTATCCTTTTTCTTGTCAGACGGTGCAAAGGATCCAGACTTGATGGAAAACGGCAGGGGAGAGGTCATAAAATCTAAATGACTTCTTTCCCTAAGTGGAGTTGAACCTCTAATTTTGGAAAGGACCTTTCCCTACCCAAACACGAGTGTCGAAATTGAAAATTCAAATATATTGATGCCCTCACCTCTAGGATCTGGGAGGAGGCGGAGGAAGAATGCAGAGCAGCAAACTCACAGCAGCAAACAGTGATGAACCAAAAATCAAAAAATAGTTGAGGGAATCGGGAGTCCATGAAGCAGAGAGGGAGGCGGCAAGGGAGGAGGTGTCCTCACGAGCAAGAATTGGAGTGCACGAGGGAGGAAGGGTCATGGGAGGTGGGCCCCTGGAAACTTGCTTGGTGAGGTTGTACTGGAAGGTTTCGAAGGAAAGTGTCGCTTGGTAGACGATCGGAGTCTTGTGAAAGTTGGTCAACACAATGACGTATTGGTCCGGGGCCGAGATAAAAAGGGGAAAGGTTTGGTTCCCGGCGAGAAAGGTTTGGTAGATCCACTTGCCCTTTTCACGGTCCGCGGAGGATGATTGGCTCCATTTTTCAAAGGTCGACGAGTCGCGAAAGACGAGCAAAGTGACACCCTTGGATGAATCGACAGCCACTTGGATGTGGGTTCCCTTGTTGAAGTGGCGAGTGACTGAAGAATAGGCTGAGGGGGCAAGAGTAGCACGGATGACACGTGTTTGGGTGGGTGCCTGAATGAGTGGTGGAACTTTGTCAACACAATAGACTGAGATTTTGGCACTGGGTTGGGAGTCTACAGCAGTTCCTTCACAGAGGATCGGTGGAGGCTTGGGGACAAGCCAAGTGTCTCCACTTTCGAGGGTCATTTGGAAGCCCTTGTTGTAAGTGTTGCGCAACACAATAGCGGTGAGGAAAATGACAACAATCAAACCGCAGAGGCTCTGAACGACAAATTTGTCAACAGGTGTCCTGCAACAAGCTTGATGAGAAGATTGGGTGATGTCTTGGTAGTCTGCATGGGTCGCTTGCTCCACGTCGCTTGGTATGTCTTGGTAGTCTGCATGGGTCGCTTGCTCCACGTCGCTTGGTATGTCTTGGTAGTCTGCATGGGTCGCTTGCTCCACGTCGCTTGGTTGAGAATTGTGGTCGAGGCGCCCGTCGTTGAGCCGGAACGGCATTCTGGAGGTTTGTGCCTGTTTGGGGAATAGAAAAATCTGAGGACTGGTTGAAAGGACCTGTCCCGGAATCTTCCTTCACCAAAAATGTCCTTTTGGAGAACCAGTCGCTTGGCCATTCACAAATCTCTCTCCCCCTACCCAACACCCATGGCTACCACCGAAGCAAGCACTCCAGCCACACCAAGCACTGCCATGGGCGACTTTGACCTCATTGGCATCGTCTTTGACGAGTCTGGTTCTCGCACCGCGACTGCCCAAGCGTCTGTCGACGGTCTCAACGAGTTCATTGGCGGCCAGAAGGAAGGCGGTCGCGAGGTCAAGTTCCAAGTCGTTTGCTTTGACACCCAACAGCGCAACCCGGACGAGCCCTACTCGCCTACATCACACTCTCTTCCTCCGCCTCCTGTCTTCCCTCGACGCCAGACGGCAGTACCATTTGGGTACCGGGCCGCTGCTCTGCCAATGGCAGCTCCCATCACCCCGACCACACCCTCAACACCCCTCAAGACCTACGCCGCCGGCGAGATGAAGCCCTTTGTTGTGGGAATGCCGGGTTCCTCGGCAACCCACTGGGGGTTTCAGCCGCGTGGCGGGACGGCCCTTTGTGACGCCATTGGCGACATGATCACCTCGATGAAGAAGGTTCCTACGCGAGGTACCAAGGTCCTCGTCATTGAGACGGACGGCGAGGAGAATGCGTCGTCTCGCTACACCTCGAAGGCGATCAAGGTGATGGTTGAAGAGTGCCAAGGTGAAGGCTGGACTGTCATTTTCTTGGCCTCCAACCTCGACGCCACTGAGACGGGTGCATCCTTTGGGGTTGCCGCTGCCCAGTGCGTCTCCTACAACCAGCACACTTCGTCAACGGGTGTTTGGCAGGCAACTACGGCATGTGTGCAACGCGCACGTACCGGTGACCACGCGGGTTACACGGCCTTGGAGCGCGACATTTCTGCAGGAGCGGCACCCGCACCCCCTCTCCGTCATGTTTCGTCACCGGGAAGCTTGTAGAATAAATCCTTTCTTCACAAGTTCATATTTGTTTATTTTTCTCACTCCACACAACTAAACTAAACCCTCCATGGCCGAATCCAAGACTGAACCCCACCCCCTTGTCACTTTTGAGACTTTTGAAGAGTTTGACGACCTCGTCAAGGAGTGTAAGGAAAATGGTGTGACCCTGATTGCCTGCTTTTCCACGACATGGTGTGGACCATGCAAGGCAATTGCCCCGTTTCTCAAGGAACAAGCCGAAGCATTTGCTAACAAAAAGGGAGTCGTCCTTGCCAAGACGGTCAATGCCGATGAGGATGACATGATGGATGGCTTGGTGTCAACCTACACTATCCGGGTGGCCGGCATTCCCCATTTCGCGGTTATGCAAGATGGGTTCTATGTCAAGGAAAAGTCGTGGAAGGGCGCCGACCGCGACCTGCTTGTCAAGCGAATGACGGAGTTTACCTCTACTCAAAAGAATTGATTGAAAATAAATTTTTATTCGTTTCTATGGTTTTAGCTAGAGGAAGCAGCCGTTCCTGGAGTCAAGGACTTCATGGCTGCCTGAACGGCAGGTTGAAGGTCTTCTATGCTTGTTTTGCCTTGCAAGACAGACTGTTGGGCCGCACCTGTGACAGTCAATGGTTCCGAGTCATAGACAAAACCCTTTTCAAAAAGAGTCGTTGCCAAACTCAAGATGGTATCCTCAGTCAAGGTAGTGCAGGGTTCATCTACCTGTTTCATTGCTGAAATCACTCCTTGCATACCACTAATATACTGTCCTTCCATCTCCTGTGAAATTCCGCCATAGACGTATGGTTTGTCGTAGATGTCAGTGGGGACAATGGGGGTGGTCGACGATGGCCAGTTCCATGAAAGGGCACTTCCCGTCTCTCCAGCAACCTTAAGGATGGCTGCGGTGACAAAATAAGCACCTCCTTCCACCATGACATAGTATTGGACATTTGCACTGTCTGTAAGGGAGCGACGCACGAGAAAACCAACCGACCGGCACTGGGTATCGGATACACCGATAGCTTCTCCCGATGTGAAATTCACAATTGGGCATGAAAACTTAAAGATTGTGAATGCGTGAGATTCTTCATCAGTAGCAGTTCCTGGAATGGACGCAGCATAGAGTTTGGATTTGAAATCTGCCAATTGAGGGACAATGTCGGCCTCATCCAGGGTTTTGCCGGCCAAATCACACGCGGTACACCACCCAACGCCCTTGACAAGAGTGTCCTCAGCAAAGCATGCAAGGATCAAAGCTTGTTTGGTGATCTCGTTCTGGGCGAGTGTCATGACCTTTCCGTCTGGAGACACACTTGCATCCCCACCATCGCCAATTTGGATGTGGTAAGGTGCAGGTGAACTGCCCTGACCAATTAACCAACCAAACGACAAAAAGTTGGAAGTCAGCGGATCCTGATTAAATACACGCACCAGGTAGACATTGTTTCTCATCCTGTTGGCAGCAGGGTAGGTTTGCATGACTTCAGATAAAATCTGTGCCCCTGCTGCACTGTAGTCAGCAGACCAACCCAGCATTTGAGAGCCCAAGGCAGCATCAACAACAGCCTCAGCACTATCCGTATATGTAGATGGGCCACTGACCATCGGAGTGGTGTAGTGTGCATTCTCACTCAGCAAGAGAACAACTGCATAAGGCATTGTATCGCCAGGCAAACCATGGTCGGACACAGTGAGGACACGGGCCACAGGCTCATAGCCCTTTTGCGCCGTGAGGGCTGCCAGAGCACCAGACACTGCGACAAGGCCACCAGTTGTCTTCTCACCGATGCGTGCCCGCATGTAAACCATAAGGTTTTCCAGTTTGGCCTCAGCACCTGCCGTGTCGGCCGTCACTTCGGTGGGACTTGTGGGTGCTGGAGCAAATCTTCGTTTGGAATTGCCAGAGCCCATTATTTATTTGGGGAGAGGAATTTGCTTCTTCGTCCTTCGAAAATTTTTAGTGTTTAAACCAAGGTAAGGGCCAACCAAGCTCAGAGGGAACAAGATGGAAACTCTAATCAAAATAAAAATGTTTGGTCCCTACTCCCACTATGACCGTCCTACCTGGCATCGATCCTATGCCATTGACCCGTCAGCCCTAGGACCCGACCGCGAATTTCTCCACTGGGACCCTGAACCCAAGGTGACCTGGATGCAACTTGTAGATTGGGCACGGAAGATGGGCAAGCTTGAAATTCAAGAGGCTTATGGTCCTTCTCGTCCCGTCCTTCATTTTTCGACTGCATCGGGAAAGAAAGAAATGCTTGTGGCCATTGACGGCCGTCGCCTTGTGAAACCCGTAGAAGCCGCGCGTATCGGGACATCCGCAGGGGTTCCCTATCTCCATGCAGAGCACCTCCTCTATGGTCTCTACCGTTCCTACGGAGGCACCTTGCCTCGACACAAGATTCGCTTTTCAAAAATGCCCGGAATTTACGATGCTATTTATTGAAGGCAAGAAGCAGTGTACTGCTTGTTACAGGAATTGAATAAATTTATCGTCTCTGATTATCCCCAAATTCTCGATTCCACCGTTCAAGGTTCATTTCACCACTTGCATCTCCTCGAATCAATTCACGTTCGAAATTGTAATCAAGTGGGGCATCGAGTGGAAAGCGGTCACGTTTTACACCAACAAAAGTCTGAGCCGCAGCCAATACTCTGTCAGATGCCTCAGTTGGTAGGCCTGCGACGAGACAGTTGGCAGGATCTGACTCACCTGCACATCCTTCCCATCTGTGGTGAAAGTGATTCAAAAGATTCCAGGTAGTAGAATCCAATTTATCCAAATCATCACCATCATCCTCATCATCACTTTCCCACATATCTTCATCTGGACGACCCCGTTCACCTGTATTGAGAGACAGTGGGTTCAAGAATGGATCGTTTTGCACAAGCGTTTTAATGGATAATCCTGTTTGGTATTCGAGCTTCTCAAGCAGAGGAATAACAATCGTTTGGGCAAACACTTGCCATATTTGCGCCCTACCAAGTCAATCCCCAGGTCGCAATGACCAAGAGCAAGAGCCTCACGGTGGACCTTTGGAAGATCCTTGAAAAACCAAACCTCAGCAAGTCCCATGACGTGTTTTAGGTAGAGAAAGGCCAAAGCCTCAAACATGTCTCCCTTTACCTTGGATGGTCCTCAATTCTGCCAAGGAATGGGCTGGCTGCTTGTGATACGTCCCACACAACTTGAAAACCTCATCCCAAATTTGTCGTCCCTCACATCCGCCACGCCACACGGCCCCAATTTTAGATTCGAGAATCTTCAGATATAATTCCATTGAAACCTTCTCTCTTAAAAGAGGGGCGCACATTTGTTTCCTTCAAACGCAATAAACCATGGAGGTCCTTCTCCACACTATTGTGTTGCTTGGCCTTCCAGCTCTTTGCTCCCGCCTCTTTCAGCCCTCCACCTCTCTCCCAAGTTCACTTTTCAAGCTGAGTGGCACAGAAGACAAACCCTTGGTCAAGGGTGATTTAACCAAGAGAGCAAGATGGCAAGCCACGTGGCGCTCCTTTTGGCATGCTGTCGTTCTTTGTATAATGTTGTATAGGGGTATTGATGTCTTGGTGTGTGCAAGGCTCGTTTTTTATTATGTTGCAATTGACTTTGTGGCGGCGGTTTGGGAAGTGGATGGAAACTTGGCTTGGGACAATTGGCTTCACCACGGAGCCACCGGACTTTTGACTGGCGTATTCCTCGTCTCTGACAGCTACACGGATATCGTACATGACCTCGGGCCGTCCTTTCTTTGGCTCGAATCAACAACGATCCTTCTGAACCTTTACTACCTTGGGAAATTCTTCAAGTGGCCTTCTCTAGTGATGAGGACCCTGACACTTTCCTTTGCGGCGGCCTTTGGTATGGTTCGATGTCTTTGGTTTGGCTACTTTTTCTGGTCTCACGTTTGGTTATCCACCGAAACGTGGACCGCTATTCCTTGGCTTGCTCGCCTCACTGCCACGGGCCTGACCCTCCTCCAATGGCTCTGGATGACGTTGCTCCTGCGTAAATTCTGGGGATCTTCTCCCTCAACACCTGATCCTAAAGAGGCTTGATTCAAATTCTTGAGCTAGACGTGAGGGTACATGTGGTACAGGACTCTGTCCCAACGACATCAATGCCTACGGCATGGAATCAAAGCTGTCAGACACCTGCGGTGTCTTATCACCTCACCAATTCACCGTAGGTGAGTGGTATGGTAGGCCTAACGGCCAACCATTCACGCTTTGCGTGACTTGGTCCAAAAACATTTTGAAAATAAGAACATTTTACTCAAGTTAAAATTTTTCAAGTGATTAAATCATATTCAATTGGCCAGACCTCTAGGGTCAAGAAATCAAACCAGAGCATTTTATGCTTGAGTATCCCTCGTGAATCTTGATTTAAAAAAGTTTCATCAAATCGTCACAAATCTTTTTGCCCTTATACTCGCATCTCCCCTTATGCTCGCATCTCCATTGCCACTTCCTTCCCATCACCGTGAAGCCCTGATTGAAAAAGCAAGCATTCCGTGGACACCCAAAGATGGATTTCACTGGGATTCATCCCCCCTGACAACCTCGACACCATTTGGTATCTACTACGGTCCCCTTTCAGCAGAAGCAGCGGAAACATCCCTCTCGGCTCTGTGGCATCTCCGCTTCATGGGGTGCCAGGTCCCCCCATGCATCTCTACCAATGACCCCATCTTGGAGACCCTCTTCCTCGTCTCTCCACCACCAGCCTCTAGTGCCACTGCCCATTCTTTGGGCAGCTTTCCACTGCCACTTCTTCAATCATTTAGATCGCTCCCCGACAAGGTCATTAAGGAACTCGTCTTCCTTTTGGTGACTGTCTTTCTCTCCCCTTATTCCCCCGTCAGGTCCCTAGGCGACCTGATCACCCTAGACCTCTCGACCTCTTCATTTGTCCTTTTGCCATGTGAATGGCGACTCCGAGGTCCAACTCCTCGAGGGTTTGGAAGGTCTTGTTCAGAACTCCTTGACGGGATCCCTTCCCACCTCCACCCTTTCCTCCTTGACCACCTCGACTCGCCAGAGATCCTTTCACGCCTCGATCCCCACACGCCTTTTTTTTGTCCTTCACGTTGGCGTGCCCTTCTCTACTGGATGCGATCCCTCCGATAAATTCAATCTATGGCTCGACATTGATCCCACCCTCAAGGATTTGGTGTGGCTACTCTATGACACGGCCATCATTTCGTCTGGCTTTTCTCTCGATGCACCTACAACCTTTTCGTCCCGCATCCATCGTTTGATTGGGCTTGGTCTGGGTGTGGATGAGACTCATGAAGAAGAAAACCACGACTATGGAAGAGGTGGATTAGATTTTTATTTCCAAAAGATAAATTTATTTTCAAAGCTCTACTAGAGGCCTGGTCATATGAATTTTCCCTTGAAAAAGTTGAACTTTAAAATTTCCTTGTATAACGGGAATTTAAGACCGGGCCAGTCGAAGACTTGGTTGGATTTCCGGAGGAAATCTGGACCACTAATGGTGAGGGCAAATTCATTTGTCCTCACCTTTAAGATTGAAGTTGATAAGTAGTTTTTAAAAGGTCAAAGATTGTATCTAATTGGGGTGTGGTTTGTGACCAATAGACCATTGACCCGGTTGTCATGCCAGGGTTGGATGGCTGAAAAACAAACCCCCACGCTGTTCCTTGGTAGGTCCCAAGTCCCAGGATTGCACCATTCAGAACTCCTTCGTGGAAGGTCAAATCTGGGTTAAAGGCCTTGGCCTGATGAAGAGGCGCACATGAAAACCTTTCGAGATGTGGGCATCTGTCAGCATTGAAGTTAGCCTGATACATGATATAGTCGCCCAGGGATGATGAAGTTCCTGCTCTTGGGTATTGTGGACAACAACAAAAAGACATTTATTTAAGCGGGATAATTTATGGATTTATTCATTTAGACTCGGCCACCCCCGTTGGTATTCAATTTTGGCCAAATAACCTCCAACTAAAGAACCCGTGGGTTCTTCAGAGCATTTTGTACGCAGTTCTTTCGACTTTTCTTCAAGCAATTCGGGAGTCACACAGACCTCTTGAGGCTCAGCGGCCGCCTCCTTGGTCTGGCGTAGATTGGAAACGTAATTGGACATGGCTTTGTTTTCTTTCTTTGAAGGCACGTCAATCTCGTCACCAAAATCTTCAATGTAAAGCTTAGGAAGGGCGCTGTTGAGGGCAACACCGACCCAGTGGTGGTTGTCGTCTCCCACGGCTAATGAGAGGTACGAGTCGCGGAAGGCAACAATGTCCTCCACCTCTTTGGGAAATTTAAACAACGACAGTTCATATCGTGCTGGGCCATACGAATTTTCTTCAATTACTCTTTGTCCCCAAGTTTTAAATAATAAACATCTTTCACAATAAAAATGCACGGTCCAGCATCACACAAAACCAAGGGAAAGAAGGAAGAGGCTGCCCCTCTTTCCATTGGTGCCCATTTTCATAAACTCGTACGCACTCGGCGAAATGAAATTCGGGAGGTTGTTGCTCAGGTTGCTCAATTGAAATCTTCCTTGGCGCGTATGGAAGCATCCCACAAGGAAATCGAAGGAAATCCTGTCTGGCGTCGCAAAGCTCAAGATTTAGCCCGGAACATTTCTACCATTAAACAATCTATCAAACGTCTTACCGACGGGTCATTTGAGCAAGAATTTGAAAACATTGTGGCGCCCTTTTCGCATGAATTTGTGCGGCGGAGGGAAGAACAAGAAGAACAAAAACGGAAACGCGACAAGGAAATGTTGGATCATGTGCCGCAGGTGAAACGACGAAAGATGGTGTTGCAGCAGGCAACCACAGAAGAACAAGCCAAACAAAATATTGTGACAATCGGGACCAATGACGAGGATGACCCAGAGGTGGTCATGGACGAGTTGAGGATTGAACTGAATGACCCATTTTCCAAGCTCTACATGAACCCTCACGACGTGTGTGAAGAGTGTGATGTTCCCATGGAAATTGCAGTGTCGCACCCCATGTTGGTATGTCCCACTTGCCATAAATCCCGTCCCTTTCTTGATGTCACCTCTGCATCCATGGGCTTTGGACGTAATGTTGAATTTAACCGGTTCAACTACGAGCGCAAATGTCACTTGTCAGACAAGCTCGCCAAGGTTCAAGCCAAGAAATATGTCGATATCCCTCTCGACAAATATGAAATGATCATGACCCGCTTGGCTCAAAAACGTGTGGCTCCCGAAGATGTTACCATTTCCAAGGTCTATGACATTGTGCGGGATCTCAAGCTAAACAAGTGTTATACAGCAATTCCTCAAATTTATTCCCACATCTTGAACAAGCCCGTGATTCTATTTTCAGATGCCCAAAAGTACAAGCTTCACAACATGTTTCGTGCGGTTCAGGAACCCTACGAGAGGGCTGAAAAGACGCGTAAAAATTTCGTGGCTTACAATTATTGTATGCACAAGTTGGTTCAGCTTCTCGGCCTTGACTATTTTACCGAACATTTTCCTCTCCTCAAGGGAGGCAAGAATTTGAAATCACACGATGCCATTTGGCAATTTGTTTGCAAAGAATTGGATTGGGAATTTGTTCCTTCATAAAAATTTTTGAAATAAATATTCCCATGAGGGTCCTTGGTTAGGGGGCGCCGTGACCTCCACACCTTTGTGAACCAAAATCTCTCTACCACATGGATTCCTCTTTCAACGCCAACCAAGTCCCTTCTAATGGACCCAAGCATCCTCCCCCGTCTCACCAAGCAGTCTACCTCGTGACCAAGGTATCCGTCGGACTCCACACCGCACCCCTCACCGTGATGGGTGTCTTTCGCGCGATGCACCTTGCTCCCTCACAAGGCACTCTCTTGTCTACCCGTGTCCCTGGGCGGGACACCGACACTGCATTTGCCTTCAATGTGCTTGATCCTGTCTCGTGTGACTTTTACCGCACCATGCAAGCCTGCTCTCTCATTGAGTCGGCAGACTTTGCGGCCCCCGAGGCTCTCCCCGAGCGTCCCCGCCCCGCCTGGCTTGACATCATCCCGGAAGAAGGCATCGTCGGCGACGGCATCCGCCTCAAGGTGACTGCCTACCTTACCTTCAACGGCACAACCATCTTTAAGGTCACCGTGTCGCGCGAAAGTGGTGAGGCAATGGAGCGTGCAATGGAGCGTCACATCAACCTTTGGTACCCGGTGGCAGAGCCCTTTAAGCTGGAATCCATCATCCAGGCAACCTTTGCCATCTACTCCTTCCGTGCCTCCCCCTTGGCCCACAACCCCATCCGTGAGACGGCACCTGGCGTCTTTTCCGAGCCATGCCTTGAGGACACCATCACCGGATGGAGCTTCCAGCTCAGCCTTGCCCATGGGCGGTACTCGGTCGGCGGCGAATCCGCACTATATGTCAGGTGGACGGACGAGGAAGGCAAGAGGCGAAAGTCTACCATTTCTCTAGCAGAAGCGACCAAGGTGACGGTGGAAACCCAGACCATCACCACAGACAATGGGGCCTCGGCCTTTCGTGCCCGCACAACCTTCCACACGGAAGCCATTGTCGCCGACGTCGTTTCCAAGCTTCGCTTCGTCTACGGGGTTTCGGTTCCATCCATGCCTCGCGCCTATGCTGCCGCCAACACCGCATTTGCTTGTGGTGCCACGGATGAACCAACGTCTTCTTGTTTCATTCGGCGAGCCGTGGCCTACGGGGATGCCGCATTGGGTGTGACTGACGAGACATCCATGGCAGAGCAAGAGGAGTTGACCCGTGAGACTACAGAAACAACGTCAGACACGGGTTACCTCGTCTCTCACGTGGTGCAAACCCGCCTTGCCTCGGATTTGGTCGCCCCTCCATCCGTCCCGGAACCCATTACCCTGCCAACAGAAGTCGCACCTACGGATGGCGGAGAGGAGCCAACGGTTCCAATGCCTCCTCCGGAAGGTTCATCTGGAGAAACCACCGGAGAAATGCCGGCGTCTCTTGTGTTGCCTAGTTTTCCTCGACTTTTTTGAGAAATGTGATATGGCCCAACACAATATGAAATGTCGTCGTTTCAAAAGGTACATGAATAAAATTCCTTATAAAATTTGTGTTGGTATGGCCTCCGGCCAACCTTACAGGCTACGCCATAAGTGTACGAAAGGTGAGGGCCCTAAAGATTGG
>Ga0180432_10000858_pt1 | contig 49334 bp, 61 predicted proteins | sample SS_ome_10_FD_132414 | JGI IMG/M metagenome (GOLD analysis project Ga0180432, IMG submission 132414) | Hypersaline lake sediment archaeal communities from the Salton Sea, California, USA - SS_1_MS_2 metaG | ecosystem: Environmental > Aquatic > Non-marine Saline and Alkaline > Hypersaline >...
CCAGCAGCCCGTATATAACAATTCCTTGAAAATAAACATATCTCTTGTATATTTTTCGGTTTCGGAGTCTTTGCACATTAAAGGGTTAAAAATTAGGATTCCAAACCCCTTTTTTGTGCAATTTCGGGGTTTTTAACTGCACAAAGGCTTTAGTATATTTTTTTATTATCTTCAAATATATTTAAATATTTTGTGGTGCCTATCTAATTACTTATGGCTTATGTAAGAGAGCAGAGGGCGAAAGGCAAAAGCTATTTCTATTTGGTAAAGAACGTCAGGCTAAAGGGCGGCGGATGGAGGCAGTTCAAGAAATACCTGGGAAAAACACTGCCCGGGAAAAAGGAACTGGAAAAACTGAAAAAGGAGTTTGAAGGCGAGGTAAGAAAAAAAACAATGTCAAAATACGTTTACCTGGAAAACCACTTGCTGGAATACGCCGATAAAATAGCAAATCAGTTCCGGCAGAGATACAATAAACTGAACGCCGAGGAAAGATTCGATTTTGACAGAAACTTTCTCATAGTATTCACTTACAATACAAACTCAATAGAAGGCTCAACCCTCTCACTGAAAGAAACATACAAACTCCTGGAGGAAAACACTGCGCCAAAAAAAGAATATGAGGATATTGTGGAAACAAAGGCAGCGGAAAAATGCCTAAATTACATAAAAGAGTACAGCGGAAAATTCAACGAAGAATTTCTGCTCGGACTCCACAAAAAATACTTCCAGGAAAGCAAGCCTTTTATTGCCGGAAAATACAAGAGAAGGCAGAACAGGGTTACGAGGGCAAAATTCAAGCCAACGCCGCCGGAACTCGTGCCAACAGACATGAAAATCTTCTTTAAAGACAATGAAAAAAACAAAAAAGAAATGCATCCCCTGGAACTGGCTGCATGGGCACACTGGAAGCTGGAATGCATTCACCCCTTCCAGGACGGAAACGGCAGGATAGGCAGGTTAATAATGAACCAAACACTTCACAGAAACAATTACCCAATGATTGACATAAAAACAAAAAACAAGCAAAGCTATTACCATTCACTTGAAAAAAGCGACAAACAAAACAACGCAGAGCCCCTGGCAAGACACCTGGTCAAAAGATTCATAAAACAATACAAAAACGCATTAAAGGAAACCGCCTAAAAAAAACCTTCCCCTTTTCGAATTACTGGAACATTAAAGGGTTACAAATTAGTTTTTCGAACACCCCGGAAAGCGTCTTTCTCCTTTTTAACTTAACGCAGGGATAACAACTGTCCAAGAAATTGTGTGAAATGTCAGGGGATTTTTGAAAGGTATTTCTCCAGATCGCGGTAGTTCTTTTTCCTTTCCAGAAGGCAGACAAGGATAATGTTGGGTTCGAGGACAACGTAAACTAGCCTCGATTCCTTTCCGCGCAGGTTCAGCCTTACTCTGAAAACCTTGCTGAACTTTTTTGAATGAATCCTCTTGAACCTGTAGGGATTCTGCTTAATCAGTTCAATTTTTTCCCTTACAATCCTTTTGCCCTTTGAATCCAGCTTTTCAGCCTGCTCTACAAAGAACTCAAGGGCAATGACCTTGAAAGTCATTGCAATGCCCTCAAAAGCTCCCTTTCTGAAACAACCTTCTTTGCCTTCACGGATTTCTCAATAAGGGAATCAATAAGCTCGATTTCCTTCCCTGAAAAGGATTCATCGAAATCGCTTTTCTCAAAAACCTTCTCCCTGAGGCACTCCATGAGCAAGTCCTGCACATTCCTGTAGCCATAGCTCTCGGCAAAGCTCTCCGCAGAATCGTAAAGCCCGGAAGGCATTTTAACATTAACCTGTTTGGTAGCCATAGGTATCCATAGATACCCAAAGGAATTTAAATATTTCCCTCACTTTCCGGAGCGAAAGAATTCAGCTCTTGCAGCAATCTCCAGCGCTCCGGCAACAATCGCCAGAACCGCTGCAAGAAGGAGCAGGCATGCCCCGAAGCCGAGACCCCAGTCAAAGCCCATTTGGGCGGTTGTTCCCGGCCCGTATTCTATGGTTTGGGCATAAGCGCCGGAAAAGGGAGAAGAAGCAATTTCTTCAAACACTGACTCCGCTGCCCCCATTGCCTCGGCAGGAATCTGCTGGCTGAGCAGGGGCTCAACGCCGGCAATCAGGGAGGGCAACTGCATTACGACAGCGAGAATTAATATTACTGGAATTGCGTTTGCTATTCCCCTCGAAATATATTTTCTCCCGGCTTTTCCCGTGCTGTTCACTCCAACAGTGCCGAGCACGAAAATAAAAAAGCCGGCAGCAATCACAACGCCGAACGGGATTCCCAAGCCGAACATCTGCACTATTCCGTTGCCGGCAAACCAGTTCACCAATACCCCGTTAATTCCGTCAATTGTTACGAGTGCAATTTTTCCCTGCGTTGCAACGAACTCGCTGCTAATGTCCGCATTCACATAAAACCAGGGCTGGAAAACCGCAAAAAGCGCAACCGCAACGGAAACAATGCAAAGAACGTTCCCCAAACTCTTGGCATTCACTCCATCAATGTAGAAAAGGGAAAAAATCCTCGGACCCAAACCAGCGCGCTTCTTCTTCCTCAGGATTCCCAGAGCGCTTATTAAAACCCTCACTGCAACGTAAAGCAAGAACAGCAGAACGAAATTGTACGCAATCCAGTTCCAGGTGAACCATTCCTGCGTTCCCTGCATCAAGCCGGAGGACCACGCAGCAGGCATTCCCCAGGCATTCCCGCTGTGGAAAGCGGGGCCAAGTGGACCGCGCTGCCCAAGCGCTGCTGCTTCCAAAGCACCGTACTCGCCCCAGTGTCCGGAAAAATCAATCCAGCCCTGCTCCGCGGAATGGTTGCCCGCGCCTTTTTCTCCGAGCATTACCATCTCATAGTCCTTGGGCTCGAGCACGGTTCCGTTGGCGGCAACCTTGTCGCTTGCAAGCCCCACCGCGCCCTCGAACGGCTTTGCGTAGTTCGCGTGCGAGCCAAGGGCAACAAAAACCTTCGGGTGCGCCCCAGACTTTTCAACGTCCGCCCAGGCAACAAGTTCGCCGCCCTCGTGCTGCGAAAACGCAGCAAACTCCGGCTTTCCATCAGAATCGAGAAAAACCTGCACCGTTTCCCAGTCCCCCTCGTGCACGTTCAATCTCCCTGGATTGAACGCATAAAAAAACCAGTACTGGACAACAGTTTTGCTGCTGTAACTGTCCAATGCAACCCTTGCATAAACCGTGTAGCCCAGCGAACTCTCGCTCTTCTCATATTCCTCAATTACTTTCTCGTCCCCCGCGCTTCCGGGCCTGAAGTCAAGGAAGTACTCTTCTCCCGGAACTGTGAAGGGTGAAATTTCGCTTGCGCTCAGGGGGCCTTGTGAAACCAGCCTCTCGCTGCCGAGAAACTGCTTCAGGTCGGAATTCTCCAGAAAGTATTCCACTTCAACTGGATACAGCCTTTCCCCGCTGGCAAAGTACAATATGGGCGAATGCCTTTCCGCGAGCTCCTGCTCCTCAGAGTCAGGAATGCCGTCGTTGTCCGCATCGCCTGCCGCTGCGGTGGCGAGCGGGGAAAAAATAACCAGAACAAAAAACAAAAATGCGAGTTTCCTAAACAAAGCCATAACATCAGCCCCCTTAAATGCGAATAAAAAAAGGAATAAAAAGGGTATTGCCGCCCGACGTACCGCGCCAAGCGCGGGGCTGGTGTCCAATAAATTGTGTGAAATCAGATTTCTTTCTTTATTCCTTCCAACAGCAGTCCGAATTCAGTGTATCCCGCTTCTGCGTTGAAATGGCCGGCGCCTTTCACCACAATGACGCTTGTGCCGAGGTTTTCCGCAATTAATTCCGCTTTTTCCAGCGGCACGTAAGGGTCGTTGTCGGAATGGAATATATGAAAGGAACCGCAGTTTTTCCTGATCGAACTCCAGTCGAATTCCCTCTCCGTGAAGGTTTTCATTTCAGTGTCGAAAGCGTTCCCGGGGCTCTGCGCAAAACCCGCCACGAAGAAAGCAGCTTTTGCTTTCTGCTTTTCCAGCACGCTGAGCAAAAAAGTCACTCCGAGGGAGTGCCCTACAACAATTGAATTCCCGTCCAGGAAGCCGGGGAATTCCTCCAGTTTTGCAAGCCATTTTTTCAGGCGCGGTTTGTCCGGCGAGGGAAAATCCGGCACCAACACGCTGTGCCCCAGTTTTTCCAGCTCCCGCTTCAGCCACGGAAACCAGTTCTCTTTGGATGAACCGAATATGCCGTGCACAATGAGGACATTTGCCATTTCAACCCTCGCCGCACCGGTTTTCCGTCACGCCTTCCATGACGGTTTCGCTTGACCCGTCGCTCAATTCAGCCACCACGCTGTAAGAGTAATCCCTTTCCTCCCAGTAATACTCCAGGGCTACAAAGGAGTAATTCTCCAAGGGACTGTATTCCGAGAAAATTTCCTGTCCTTCCACAAAGACCTTTACGTCTTCCACAAGTCCTGCATCGCTGCCCTGCAGATAGCCGCCTATTTCAACGTATTTGAATTCCCCGTCGCAAGAGAAGTACGCGCTCGGATTCGAAACGGATAAGCCCTGTGCTCCTGGTGTGGGCTCCTGCGTTTGCTCCTGCACCGGCTCAGTGCCGGGCAAAGGAGAAGCAGAAGGCTGCCCCTGCAGCGGCTCCACAATTATTGTCACTTTTTCGGTCGTGGTTTTTTCGCCTTCCGCTGCAATGAATTCAACTTCGTATGTTCCGGCATCGCCTTCCCCGGTGAGCCATTTAATGCTCAGCCAGGGCTTTGATTCGTCGGAAAACCAGGCGGAATCGCCGTTGGAAACAGCCCATTTTTCCTTTCCTGCCGCGTCTTTAAATTCGAGGCTCACTTTTCCGTAATTCTGGCTGTATGCCTGGGCAACAATTTCCACAAGTTCGCCTTCCCTCACGGTTATTTCATGCGAGGGCTGAACCCGTATGGCGGGCGGAAGGTTTAGGGCGAATTCCCTGTCGATTGTTTCCCTGCGTTCCATTTCCCTGAAAACGCTTCCCGCCCACGCTACAGTCTCCCTCGGCGGTCTTTCGCAGGAACAGCAGCAGGAGCGAATCCATTTTTTCCCGAGTTCCCCGTAGTCTGCTTCTATGAAATCGCAGCTTCCCGGAATTATTTCGCAGTTCCCTGTTTTTTCAACGTCAAGCACTCCGTTTTGGGCGGAATATTTTTTCCCGCGCACCCTGCACTCCATTTCAATTATTCCGTCAACAAAATCAATCCTTTCCTGGTCTTCCTTTTTGTCCGAGTCAATAAAGTAATAAACGGGGTTGTCGCATTGCTTTCTCTGCTTTTCGTTTTCTTCGTGCACGGGGCATTTGTTGGAATTGCAGTAAACACTGCACCGCATTTCAAGGCTGTTCTCCCCGATGACCCTTTTTTTTGTTAAAGCCTCGCTTTTGATTCTGATGCCCTCTGCCTTTGCAGATTCAGCCCACCTGCACGGTCCTCCGGAAACCCTCCTCGAATCCAAATAAATGCTCTCATTGTCTTTTCTCAGGGAATAGTCCACCCAGTAAACGAAAGAATTATAGCCGGCTGCAGGGCATTCGCTGAATATTTTTTGGGCAAGGTTCTCACACTCCTTTTTGAAATCGGAATACGCTGTTCCAAGCCCGCCCTCAAAGGGAAACACTTCCGGGTCGGCGGGAATGCTTGAAAACAGCAGTTCGTCCGCGAGGTATTCTGCGGTGTCGCTTAATCCTGATTCCTGCAGTGAAATGAAGGAATCGTAAAACTCGCTTATTGCATCCTTGTTTTCCGATTTCAGCCCGTCGAATTTTTCACTGCATAACCCGCTGAGCGAATTTTTTTCCTCCGCGTCGAGGGAATCAGCGCTTTCAACAAAGGGGCATATGTTTTCCCTCGCCTCTGACGGGGCAGCAAACGGCTCCATTTCATACAATGGAACAATTCCAATTCCCCGCACTTTCCCGGCTTCCTGCGAAGGGGTTCCGCCCGGCTCAGCGGTTGCTTCCGGCGTTGGAGTTGCTTCCTGTGCAGGAGCAGGCTGCTGAGGACAGCCGCTGAGCAAAAGAAGCGCAATGAACGCAATGAATAATATTGCTTTTTTCACGCCCTTATTATGTTCAAAGAACTATTTTAGTGTTTCGGTGGACTGGGCGGACTGCAGAGAGCGGAATGAACAATAAAAAAATAGAAAGAGAAAGAAAAAATAAAAAAAAAGGCAAAAGAAGTTTTCCGCGAGGTTATTTTGTTATTTTTATTTCTATTGCCGAAACCTTGAGAGGCTTGCCTTCCTCCGAGCTGATTTCCTCTGTGGAGGTCGCTATGTCCACGATTTTGGCTCCTGTCACAAACTTGTTTTTCACGATTTCCGCGACGTCCACTGCTCTGCTTATTGCCTTACCGCGGGCTTTAATGATAACCTCCTTTGCTCCCTGGTTCATTTGAGTGACAACAGCCAGCACGTAAGCCATTGTCCCTTTTTTTCCTACAAAGACAACATTGTCGTCTGCCATTTTCTGCACCTCCTATTTTGCTGTACTATTGTATTGCTGTAATCGTCAGCGCAGGTATTCGATTGTTTTCTCGAATACCCCCCTGGTCAGCGCGGGATCGTAGTTGAAGTAAACGCATTTTCCGAGCAATAATCTCTTTTCAACCACGCCCGTGTAGTAGTCCGCTTTTCTCACGTTCTGGATGAAAGCTATTTCGTTGCCTACCGCTGCAACCTCGAAGGTCTTGAAGCTGATTTTTGACATTTTTGGATCTGCGGGAATGACCTCGATGCCCTCCATTATGGGGTGGTCAAAGTCCACTCTCCACAGTTCGCCTGTAACGCTTATCTGTTTTGTGCAGCTTGGAATTCCATCCTTGTCGCGGACGCATTCCACCGGCACAACGTCTCCGAGGTTTGCCTTCCATCCTATTATTCCCGGGGAGTCCTTGCGGTAAATTCCCGAGTTTCCGACAACAATCAGTTTTCCGCCTTTTTTAACGTAATTGCGCAGTGCTTCCCCGACCTGTCTCGGCAGAGTTTTGTCTGACTGGTTGCTCTGGTCCAGCATTACAATGTTGTACTGTGCAAGCGTTTCGTTGGGGCTTGCTCTCAGGGAAGAAGCGCTTCTCTGGGAGTACTGCACTAAGTCTTTGTCTTCTTCAAGAATGGCAATCGTGCCCGAACTTGGAGTTCCAATTACGAGCATGTTTACAGGACCGCCCGGCGTAATAAAAGGAAGGTCAATTATTCCAAGCCATCCCGCGGCAACAACCCCTATTAAAATAATCAAAATCAGGGGAATCAGCCCCTCAAAATGATAGCCCAACCTGGACCTCAGGCCCCCGCCAGAAGGCAGTGGGGGCAAAGCTCCACCTTCATCGTCGTACATTACCACACCCTTCCAAGTTTTTTCTTTTACAATCCATTCCGCTTTCTTTAACTTTTTTCAATTAATTTGTTAATATTGTAATATATTTAGTGCTGTTTTCCTTTTTATTCTTTTTGTTCCGCTCTCGCTACGGCAACCAACAATATTAATGGCTTTCTAAGTTTAAAAACCTTTTCTTTGGCTTTTTACCCGTAAATAACCGCCAGGTACGTGTTTTCCAGCAGGGAAACATAGCGGTGTTCTGGTGCAATCTTTTCGTTCACGAAGTATTCCGGCGGCAGGGCATAGTATACAACGTTCTGACCGATGCCCAGACCGAAGAGGCGCGATTTTGCGTTCGTCATTATGAGGGGCAAATTGTTTCCGTAATTCTCGCCTCCCGCTATAAAGTTGCCCTGGAAATCAACGGTCATTACAATAGTGCTCGTGCCTGTCGCAATCGGCTTTACAATGGAAAAATCCCTGTCGCCTGAAACGCAGAAAGACATTCCCGAGCCGAACCCGTAAACCAGGGGGTTGTCGTTTGAAACAGGGTTGAGCAAGCCAGCGCAGGTTTCCCCGCTTGCCGCGCAATTGCGCATGCTGCAGTAATTTCCCAGGTATTCCACGCCCAGCAGTTCGTCCAATAAAACCATTTTGTTGTCCAGTTTCCTTGCCCAGGGGCCCAGCGGGGAATGCGGGGCATTCTCGTCCCTGCTCTTCTCGTCCTCGTACAACTGGTTTTTTTCTTCCACAAGCTCGGCGGCAGCGTCGCCTGTCCACACCAGATTGCCGCCGAAATTCGCGTAATCGATGAACATTTTCACCTTCTCGGTGCTCATTTTCCTCGCCTTCTCCACAATGACCAAATCGTACTGTTTCAGGTTGCCGGGATTGACGTAATCAACGTTCAAAAGCACCGGTCTCACGCCGATGCCCGTGGGCTTCGCCATTTCCCTCTGCAGCATTTCGGGCTCTCCCAAACCTGACTCACCGTACACTATTGCCACGCGCGGCTTTCCCAGTATCCCATAGTACACATCGCACCATCCGGGAATGAAGCCGCATTTCATCGTGCTCGTCCAGGTGAGCACGAAAAGAAGCACAAAAACAAGCGCAAGGAGCACTACCACGTGCACCGAGTCCTTCACGAGTCTGCGGGTGTCCATTTTGCTTACCCAAAAATTTATAATCCCTAGTCATTAATATTAATGTATTGAGACTTTAAAAAGGTAATAGAAAAGCAGGAAAAGGTAAACAGCATGGTGAAATTAATAAAAGGAAAGCGCTCCACCGGACCGAGTTCCGCAATCGGCTTAATGCGCTTTTTTGATGCGGAAACCCGCGCTCCGAAGCTCTCGCCGCATTTCATTGTAGGGGCAATATTCGTGGTAATAGCGGTAGTGCTCGCAATAAGGACTATTTTCTGAGTTCAAGGAAGAAAGCCCTTTCAAGCAGTTTTTCCTTCTTTCCTTCCTTTTGCTGCAGTGCAGTGTTCGTTTCCGCTTCCAGCTTTTTTGAGAATTTTTCGAGGAATCCCGCATCCGAGCACGAAATGTTAAGCTTCACTTTTTCTCCCGGCGTAAGGCCAGCTTCCTTGCGCATTGACTGCACCTTGCGCACGAGTTCTCGGAACTCCGCTTCCTCTTTGAGTTCGGGAGAACGCGCGGTTTCGAGGAAGACTTCCGCTTCGGCCAACTTTTTGGAGGCGAATTTTCCCTCCGGCTTTTTCTTCGATTCCTTAACTTCCCTGACATTGCAGAGCGTTGCCAGAACTCCCCCGAGTTCCGGCAGGATTTTTCCGCTTTTTGAAACGATTACAACGGATTCCAAGGGCCAGCGCCTTCTCAGAGAATGTTCCTCGCGCAGGGATAGGACTGCCTGCACCGCTTCGACAACTGCATTCATTTCCTTTTCAAGTTTTTTGTCCGCCAGTTTTTCGCTGGGTTCTGGCAGCGAAAGCATGTGAACGCTTTCCTCCTTCAACGCGCCCTTGAATTCCCTGTAAACGAATTCTGCCATGTGTGGCACTATCGGCGCGGCAATCTTGAGCAAATCCAGGAGCACGTGATTCATTACAGCGCCCAGAGTGTCTTTCTCAGAGCCGATGCGGTCCCTCACTATTTTAATGTACGTCCTGCTCAGGTCCTCGAGCACGAATTCTTCCAGCGCGGCAATTACTTCATAGAACTTGTAAGAATTATACGCTGAAAGCGCCTTTTTTGAAAGCGAGTTCGCCCTGCTGAGTATCCAGCGGTCCTCGGGCTTGAGTTTTTTTCCCCGAATTCCTGCTCTGCCGAAGTCCAGGTCAAGGTAGAGGGAAGCGTAATTGAACGAGTTCCAGAAAATGTTGAAAAACCTCTTGATGCCCTTGAAGAGCTGCCAGTCAAAGTACATGTCGTCTCCTTTAGAGTTCTGCACTATGTAATACCTCAAATAGTCCCTGCTGTATTTTTGTATGACCTCCTGCGGCGTTACAATGTTTCCCCTGCTCTTGCTCATTTTTTCCTTTTTGTTCACGTCCAGGACCATGCCGTGAGTTACAATATTCTTGTACGGCGCTTTGCCAAAGCATATAACGCTTGTGATTATTTCCGAATTCCACCATCCGCGGAACTGGTCAGTTCCCTCCAAATTCAGGTCTGCGGGCCAGAATTTTTCAAACAGTTCCTTTTCCCCGGGATAGCCCAGGGCAGCCCAGCTCGAAACGCCTGAATCGAACCATACGTCGAGGACTTCGGGAACGCGGGACATTTTTCCACCGCACCCGCATTGGTATTCTACCTTGTCAATGTAGGGCTTGTGTAGGTCCAGGTTTTTTTGGACGCCCGCTTTTTTTTCCAGCTCTTCCAGGGAACCGAAAACTTCCTTTTTATCGCATTTACTGCACTGCCATATTGGCAAGGGCGTTCCCCAATACCTGTTCCTCGAAACAGGCCAGTCGCTCAGCGATTCAAGCCAGTTGTGCATTCTCGCCTGCATCCATTCTGGCACCCAGTTCACTTTTTTGTTCTCGGAAATGAGCTTTTTCTGTATGCTGCTCACCCTGAAAAACCACTGCGGCGTGGAAATCATGAGCAAAGGAGACTTGCAGCGCCAGCAGACGGGGTAATCGTGCGTGTAAGGGTGCCTGTACACGAGGTGTCCTGACTTCTCCAAATCGGAAACGATTTCCGCGTCAACCATTCTTGCTGTTTTCCCGGCGTACTTTCCCGCTTCCTTTGTCATTTTTCCGTCCAGTGAAACCGGGCTCAGCGCGGGCAATCCTTCCTTCAATCCCACTTCGAAGTCTTCCCTTCCGTGCCCCGGCGCCGTGTGCACCAAGCCGGTGCCTTCCTCGAGGTTCACATAGCGCTCGCTTAACACTACACGATAAGCGCCCTTCAGGTCCGAAGGAGGGAATGCAAGGTTTTTTCCCAGCGGGTTTTCGTACTCCATTCCCCCGAGTTCCTTTCCCTTTACCTTTTTCTCAATCGTGTATCCCGCTTCGAGCACGTCCATTAATTCCTGCACTTTTTCCTCTGCCACAATCCAGGTTTCGCCGCTGCTCATTTTAACGAACGCGTAGGAAAAGCGGGGGTGCACCATTATTCCGGTGTTGGCAGGCAACGTCCAGGGCGTGGTTGTCCATATCACAAAATGCGTGCCCTTCATGCCTTTTGCCGGGAATTTCACGTACACCGATTCGTCTGTCTGCTTTATGTATTCAATTTCATTGTATGCCACGGCGGTGGCGCAGTGCGGGCACACGTGCACGGAGTACTTTCCAAGGTACAGCAAACCTTTTTCCTCGGCTTTCTTGAAAGTCCACCAGATTGCCTCGATGTAATCGTTGCGCAGCGTGAGGTAAGGATTCTCCCAGTCCATCCAGACTCCCAAGTCCTCGAATTCTGAACTCATTGTGTCAATGAACCGGGTGGCGTATTCGCGGCATTCTTCCACGAATTTCTCCACACCGTACTTTTCAATGTCCTGCTTTTCCCTGAATCCCAGCTTTTTTTCAACGCTGTTTTCAATGGGCAGTCCATGCGTATCGTAGCCGGGTCTGTCGAATACGTCAAAGCCCTGCATTCTCCTGCTCCTCAAAGCAACGTCCTTCAGTATTTTGTTGAGCGCGGTGCCCATGTGAATGTGCCCAGTGGCATAAGGCGGGCCGTCCATGAAATAGTAGCGCTTGCCGCTTCCCGCGTTTTTCGCGCGCGCCTTTGCGGCGATGCCTTTCTTTTTCCAGAATTCCTTTACTTTGTTTTCTTCCGAAACGGAGTACTGTTTGAGCGCGCTGCCCATTCTCATCACTGCAAAAAAAAACAAGCCAGGAACGCTTTTCCGCGAAAAGCAGCCGGCATTTCTAAAAGTGTGCCCGCAAAACGTTTTAAATTTTGTGCAGCCCTTTCACTGCCTTTCAGGGCTTGTAGAAGTGCAGTGCAGCCGGCTTTTCAGGCTCCGGCTGCTTTTTGGATTTCCTCATGGAGAATGCTGCAGCAATCACTCCCGCAAAGCTCAGAATTATCGCGAATGCGGCATACTGCGTAAAACAGCCGAGGTCAAAGCCCCCAACGCCCTTTTCGCTGGGATTCTGGCACGAATTGAGTGAAAAATAGCCCATTGCAAGCCCCGCCGCGAGGAGGAGCACGGCAAGAAACTTCAACGCCTTCCAGAAATCCACTTTCATGGCAGCAAAAAGAAAGGCAAAAAAATATTTAAAGGAAAGCATGCCTAAATAATACATCCGACTAAAAAAAGCAAAAGAACGGGGTGATTTAATGGCAAGGAAAAGCAAGAAAGATGTGAAGAGAGGCGGTCACCTTGTAAGCGACCCCAGAGTGTACGGGCTAATGCAATCAGGAGTGCGGGGAGTGCGCCAAAGAATCGCCAATCCAAACGGCGGGCAGCTGGCAGCCCCTATTATCAAGAGCATTAGAGACGGGCACCTGAAAAAGCACGAAGTGCTCTCCACCCTTAACGCGCTGTGCGATGAAATGCACATTGACACCGGCACAAGAACACAAATGTACAGGGCAATAAACAGGAAATGTCCCGACTGAAGCAGGCGAAAAAGCAGCGATTTTTTCTTTCCCTGAACCTATTTTTCTTTCCGCAGCCTGCGCTTTCTTTTTCCTGAAACTATTTTTCTTTCTTTTGGGCAACTTACACTTTTCTTTCTTTCCTAAAGAAAGAAAAGGGCAGTTGGGCACGGGAGGATTCGAACCCCCGACCGATGGTGTATAAGACCATTGCTCTGCCAGGCTGAGCTACGTGCCCTTTTGCCGCTGCAGCGCGCTTTCGCGCTGCTGTAATGATAATTAATTGAAAGAAAAAAATAAAAAAAGCGGCAATTGGCGCAATGTGCTCCACTGCTCTCCGCTGCCTTTACTGCTGCTCTTCGGCGCTGAGGTTGTTTGATTCATTGACTTCTCCGACTTCTTTGCTTCCCTCTTTGAGTTCGCCGTATCTGCCAATGTTTAACCGCAGGGAATTCTTGAACAGTGAAGTGTAGCCGTTTTCCACGTCGTACGTTTTTCCGTCCTCGACTTTTTCAATGTCGTCGTCCCACAGAGTGAGAAGCACCGTGCCTGTTTCGTCTCCGACAACTGCTTCCGTCACCTTGTGAGTTGAATCGTCAAGCTTTGACGTTACCTCTCTCACTTCGTTCTTGCTCAGTGCTTTCACTGTTATGTTGACCTTTTTCTGGTAAGGCCTCAACTGTTCGACATTCATTCAAATTTCCTCCTTTGAAAGTTTTCATTGTGTGGCAATACACAACAGTAAAACCCTTACGGGAATATTTATTTAAAAGTGTCGGAAACAGGAAAAAGCGGGGGGTAAAAAAGTTTGGGAAAGAAACGGCAGAAAAAAAGAGAAAGGGGTAAAAAAATTTCGGATTCAAATTAGTGCGGTATGAAAATTCTCACAATTTGCGGAAGCCCGAGAAAGGGGAACTCCGAGGCAGTCTCTTTGAGGATTAAAGAACTGCTCGAAAAAAGGGGGGTGGAGAACGAAATAATACTCCTCAGGGAAAAAAACATAGAAAGGTGCAGCGGCTGCGTTGAATACTGCGGCAGGGAATTGCGCTGCTGGAAAAAGGACGACTTTGCGGAAATAAGGAAAAAAATGGAGCAGGCGCAGGGATACGTTTTTGTAAGCCCCGCTTATTTCAATATGCCTCCGGGGATATTCAAGGATTTAATTGACAGGTGCTGCGTGCTGTACGCTGCAAAGACTGACTTTTCCGGAAAGAGTGCGATGGTAATAGCCTTGGGCGAAGAAAAAATTGAGGAAATAAACGCCTGCCTGAAAAACATTTCAGAGAATTTCTGCGGCGTTCTGGGCATTCCCGTTGCAGCGGAAAAAAGCTTCCGCTCCAAAAGCGAGCTGAAGGGAAACTTCAACGACATTTTCGAGAACAACTTGAACGCGGGAATAGAAAAAGAACTGGAGGAGATGGCGGAAAGGCTATACTCCTGCCTCCAAAAACAAAAATAGGAAAATAAAAGAAAGGGAAAGGGAAACTGGTTCCCTTTATTTCTTTTTCTTCTTTTTGGGCATTGACGACTTTTCAAAGTCCCTGACAATGTGCTTGGCTTCGTCTCTCATGGCAAAGCCGAACGAAATGCCAATCACTATTGCCGCGGTAAGGCAGATTGCTGTAAAGGCTATAATGAAGATTTGGACGAGAATTGTAACATCAATAAGCCCTGTTGTCTGGAAGCCGATTATTGCCGCCAGGTAAATTATCACCACTTCCGCGGCAATTCCCGCTGTCTTCCTGAACCTGTGTGTTGTAATCTCTATGACGTTCCTTATATAGCGCGCGAACAGCAGTCCTGCGATCACTATGAGCAACAGGAACAGTACCTGGAAAACAAGCACGGCAATGTTTATCAGTATGCCTCCAATAATCTCCATCTTGAGGGACCTTGCGGCTTCAGCAAGCACGACTGCGACAATGGACCACTTTGCAATGCTTCCGAGTATTACTGCGAGCGTGTGACCGCCGATGGCGTGGCTGAGGTTCTGCTCCTCGATCCATTCGTCCACACGAGTGTTTTCCACTATTTTTACAACTACCCATTTCACGATGTGACCGATAACCCATCCGATAATGATGAATATTACCGCCAGTATTACTTCAGGAATCACTTGACTGACCCTTGTAAAAGTCGCTCCCGCAATGTTCTGAACGCCTAACACTATCTTATCAAGCATTGAATCACCTCACACTAAAGACAACTTTGAACTATTTAAACCTTTTCATCAGGGCATTCACCCTCATTTCAAGTTCCCCGAGAGAGGAATCATTGCTTACAACAAAATCAGCCGCTTTCAAAACCTCGTTCAAACCCTTTTTTTCAATGTCGTCCCTGTCGCGCCGGAAAAAATCCGCTCTTTCCGCCGGGTCAAGTCCGGAGCGCCGGGCAAACCTTTTCTCCTCGCAGGCTTCAACGCGCACGATAAAAAAACGGGAAGCCATTTCCTCCAAGGGCTTCAATTCCTCCAAGGAGCGGGCGCCTGTAACAACCACTTTTTCCTTTCCGCGAACGAGCTGTGCCATTTTTTCGCCGAATACCCCCATTCCGAATTTTGCTCTCATCTGGTTTCCGAAAGCATACGCCCTTTCCTTTGTCTGCTTTATTCCCTGTTCTTCCATCAAAGGCACCATTACGTTGCGGAAAAAGTCCGCGCGGAAAAAACCCTCTTTTTCAAGGAACCCCGCAACGGTGTCCTTCCCGCTGCGAGCCAAGCCGACGACCGCGACAATGAGCATTCAGACCAGAACAATTGGCACGAAAGGAAATAAAAGAATAAGGAAAAAGAAAAAAGGGAAAAAAAGAAAAAAATTAAAAAAAGAAGAAAGAGGGAACGGACATTACATTTCCATTCCGCCCATTCCGGGGGGCATTCCGCCGCCTGGGGGCATTCCGCCTCCGCCCTTGCTTTTTCCTGAACCCGCAATTATGTCGTCGATGCGGAGAATCATTTCCGCCACTTCCGAGCCGGAAATTATTGCCTGGGTTTTTACGCTCAACGGCTCTATTACGCGCTGCGCTAACATGTCCGCGATTTTTGCCTTGTAGACGTCAATTCCGTAATACTTGCCTTTCCTGCCCTTGTGTTTTGCCCTCAGTTCTACAATGGTGTCAATGGGATCCATTCCCGCTGTTTCGGCGAGTGCCCTGGGAATTGTTTCAAGCGTGTCAGCGAATGCTTCAATTGCCAGCTGTTCCCTTCCGCCGATTGTTCCGGCGTAATTTTTTAACTGCACTGCTATCTCCATTTCGGAACTGCCGCCGCCGGAAACAATTTTCTTGTCCTTTATTGCCGTGGTCACTGTTCCGAGAGCGTCCTCCATTGCTCTTTCCGCCTCGTCAATGACGTGCTCCGAGCCGCCGCGGATTAAAATGGTCACGCTTTTCGGGTTTTTGCAGCCCTCCACGAAAACCATTTCGTCTCCTGAAATTTTTTTCTCGGTAACGGATGCGGCGTAACCCAGGTCGCCTTTGTCAAGGTCCTTGATTCTTGTCACTATTTTTGCCCCTGTCGCTTTTGCAATCTTTTCCATGTCGGATTTTTTCACCCTGCGGACCGCCATTATCTCCGATTTTGCAAGGAAGTGCTGTGCCACGTCGTCGATTCCCTTCTGGCAGCACACAAAGTTCGCCCCTGACTTTTTTATTTTGTCGACCATTTCGCGGAGCATTGCCTCCTCCTTGTCGAGAAATGCCTGCAGTTGTTCCGGGTCGGAAATCGAGATTTCCGCATCCGTCTCGGTTTCCTTTATTTCAAGCGCTGAATCAATGAGCGCTATTTTGGCATTCTTCAGTTTTTTCGGCATTCCCGCGTGCACTACCTCCTTGTCTATAACTATGCCCTTGATGAGTTCGCTTTTGGCAAGCGATGCTCCTTCCTTTTTCTCCACTTTGATCATGTCTTTATCGATGGTTATTTCGTCCCCGTTTTTTTCCGCAACGGATTTTATTGCCCCTACTGCCAGTTCCGAGAGACTTCCTTCAGCTTCAGCGCTCTTTCCGGTCATCGAGGTCATTGCAATCTGCTTCAATGCCTTTTCGTCGGAAAAAGAAACGGGGTCGGCAATTCCCGCCGCAATCTGCTGTGCTTTAATTGATGCCATCCTGTACCCTTTTATTACGACGCTTGGGTGGATTCCGTCGGCGAGCAGTTTTTCCGCTTTTTCGAGCAATCCGCCGGCTATAACCACTGCGGTGGTTGTTCCGTCGCCGACTTCGTCGTCCTGCGTTTTTGCCACTTCAACCATCATTTTTCCCGCGGGATGGTCGATGTCCATTTCCTCAAGAATTGTTGCGCCGTCGTTTGAAATTGTTACATCGCCCAAGTCGTCGACAATCATTTTGTCCATTCCTTTCGGGCCAAGCGTTGTTTTAATTGCATCGGCGACCGCCTTTGCAATTAATATGTTTACGCTCTGCGCGTCCCTTCCGCGCGTTCTTTTAGCTCCCTCCGTCAGGAATATGACGGGTCTTTGCTGTGCTTGTTCAACCATTCAAAATACACCTCCAAAAGTGCAATTTAAAACAAAAGCCATTTTTAGAAAACGGTTAAAAAATGTGTTTTATTATAATATACACGCGTTCAATAAAATTTAAAAATGCTTTGTTTTAACGCAAAAAAGGCGCGGGCGGGGCGAAAAAATGCGGAATTTCACGGAAGAGGAAAAACACCGCTTGGTGTCCTTCCTCAAGAGAAAAAACCTCAGAATGGGCAGATTCCTTGCAAAAGGACATTCCTCGCGCATTTTTCTGGTCTTACGCGGCAAACGCCCCCTCATCGCAAAACTGGAGCGCTCCGACTCAAAGCGCGAACATATGATGGAAAAGGAAATAAGCAACCTGCGCAGGGCAAACGAAATCGGAATCGGCCCGCGTCTCATGGATTTCGATTCAATCAACCGCGTCATTCTCATGGAATACGTGCGGGGAAAAACCTTCCAGGTATGGTTGTTTGAAAAATCGCGAAAGCGCGCGGAACTCAGCGCTTTCATTTCCGAGCTTTTGGACCAAGCGCTTTTAATGGATGAAGCTGGCTTAGACCACGGCCAGCTCGCGGGAAAGGGAAAAAACATTCTGGTCCGCAACGGCAAACCTGTGATAATCGATTTCGAGAAAGCGTCACAGAAAAGAAAATTCCACAACCACTCAACGCTTGTCTCATTCCTTTTCCGCAGCAGGAATTCGGCAATAGCCAGGCGCGTGAAGGAAGTGCTCGGCGAAGACCCTAAAGAATTTCCCCAAAAGAAAAACTGACACAAGTTCCAGTTAGTGCCTTGCCTGGTCGAAGTCTATCGCGTACACTCTCGGCTTGCCTTCGTGCATTTCAACTACAAAATTGCCTGCGTGAATATGGCCGTGGCTTATTCCAAGCTGTATCAGCCCTTCCTCTATTCTCCTCGCGAGCCGTGCTGCCCTCGCTTTAGCATTATAGCCTGCCTTAGGGTCCCTCATGAAATCGGCAAGTGACATTCCAAGAACACGGTGCCTGACGGAATAATGCCCTTTTCCTGTAAGCCCTATGAGGTATTGGCCTTTTTTGCCTTTGATTATCGGCTCAATGGGAACATAATCGAAAACCTTTTTGCCCTCGAATTCAAAGCCGAGCCAGAAATCCTCTGCCTCAAACGCCTTGACCCATGCCTCCTTTGCCTGTCCTTCAATAATCCTGATCGCTTCCGCTCCCGCTTTTTCTCCGCCCAATAAAATAATTTCCGAGCCGGTTTTGTCAAACACTGCATTGGGCACTCTGTCGCTTTCGAAAAATTTGCTGTCTTTTATTCCGGCGTAAAGCGTGTGGTGCCTTATGTCGTCGGAAAGAATGTGCAATGCGCTTCTGACTTCCCGCCGAACTTCGGGGTCCGGGTCGTTTCTGTGCCTTTCAAGGTCGGAAATTACCTCTATTGCCTGGTCCCTTACAATCAATCTTGCCGCATGGACTCTGATTTTCGGGTCGGAATCGTCAAGCATTCTTTTGGAAAAGCCTACTGACATTTCCCTGTCAATTGCGTCAAGGCAGAAAAGGGCTTCCCGCCTCACTCCCGCATCCGGGTCCCTTGTCATTCTTCCAATCCTGGAAAAAAAATTTTCCTTTTTCCTCTGGTCCATTTTCCTCGGCCACGCCCCGCTGTCATAATGGCTTCTCAACTCGAAAATTGCCTCTCTCCTAACAATCGGCTCGGGGTCCTCCAGCGCGTGCTCCAAAAAGAAAACCCAGCCGGGGTTGCCGTACTCCGATACGCCTTTTATCGCGTGAAACCTTTCGGTTTTGTCGCCGCGCGAAAGCGCAATCGCCCGCTTTCTTTCCTCAGCAGACATCCTGTTAATCAGGCGGATTGTTTGGGGTCTGCGGAAAAACAGTCCGCGTTTCCCTTTGGGGAACCGGGGCGGGTTCCTTAACGCAAGACCCGGCTTTGCCGCCACCCTGAGGACAGCGCCCTTGGCTTTCCAGTAGGCTTTTGCAGTTGTCCCGATTGCCAGCCAGTAGGCCCTCCTTATCCCGCTCGGTTTCTCTCGGGCGGAATTTTTTATCCTCGCCATTAAATAATTCTCCTGAGTGCAGTATTTAAGAATTTGGGAAACGGGAAAAAAAGGTTCAGGTCTGCCGGGCTGATTTTTTACTTTCCGCCTTGATTCTTGTGAGAACTTTCTGGATTGTTCCCTCGTTGACTGCTGTTCCCCTCCCTGTTTTTTTCGTGCAGATCCGTCTCAGCATGGGTGCAATCCTCTTTGAGCCGGTGCCCTCCGCTTCCCTGCGCTCTATGTATTCGCGCATTATGTTCGGAACGCCCTGCGGCGGTCTCGCGTTGAATGCGGCATTCACCAGCCTCACATAGCGTTCGGTGAAGCCCAGCAGCCCTGCTATCTGCGGAAAGGAGCGCGTGGACCAGTCGAGTTCCGCAAGAATTGCCCTGACCTGCTTCCGCAGTTTTTCAGCTTCCACCGGCTGCTTGGAAAGCGAGATGCCCTCATACCCCAGCATTCTGGCGAAGCCCTCGCTGAATTCCCTTCGTTCCCTGGGATTGGGAATTTCCCCCCTTCTTTCAAGTGCCTCCCATTTCCTTATCTTCCTTGCAATCTCAATATTTGCCTCCAATTCCGCTTTGTATTTTGCCAGCGCCTGGTAGGAAACGGGTTCGCCTTCAAGCGCTTCCTCCAAAAGAATCCTCTGCTCCGCTCCGTGGAAACCGTAATTTTTCAATTTCCACATAATGCGCGCGAAGCTCTCCGGGCTCCTGCCGAGTCCGCTTCTCGGGAGCGCAGCGCGGTTCCAGGCGGCATACCTGTCCCTCAGGGTCTTCGCTGTCCTGAAACTCAAGCCGTGCTGTTTCTGCAGTTCTGGCGAAACCCTCAGTGTGTCGCGGTCGAATCTCTTGAAAACAACTCCCTGAAGCTGCGGCGAAGCCCTTGTTTGCGGCATTCCGTGCTCCGAGAGTCTGGCGGCGACAATGGAATTCACGAGCCAGACGAGCGGAAGCAGGGAAGGCGGGCTCTCAACCTTTCCTTCCAGCCCTGCCCGGCGCTCTTTTGAAATTTCCATCATGCTCTTGGAGGACTTGTAGAGGTCCCCTGAAATTTTTGCCACCATCCTGTTCATTTCCTGGTCGGAGATTCCCTCAAGTGAACCGAGCATTTTCTCTATCCTAGTCGGGCTGAACTTCCTTGCCTCCATTTCAGGGATTTGCGAAATTTTCAGCCTTAACTCGCCGTGCCTCATGTAATTAATCAGGTTCGCGGCGTATTGAACTCGCGTCCTCCTGTTCTCCCACAAAACCCTCCTGGCTTTCCGCATGAACTGCCGCAATGGAATGCTGTCGACAGTGGGCTCGTAGTCTATTACTGCGACTGAACCCTCTCTCTTCGCGGTATCGTGCAGGCCCTTAATTCTTCTGACTGTCGGCTTGTAGGGTTCAACAGGCATGATAGAATTAATGCCTCAAGGATTATTTAATTGTTTTGCGGGAAGGCGGCAAAGCAGAAAGGAAAAAAGGGAAATTAAAAAAAAATAGTAAAAGGCGGAATTCATTCCGCCATGTCTTCCTCTTCAACCTCGAACTTTTTCCTTACTTCCTTTTCCAGGAACTCGCAGTCGCTTTTTATTTTTTCCAGGTATTTGAGAATTCTGTCGCGCTCGTCCGCAATCTCCTCTAGCTTTGTGTATTTTTCCACCGCGTCTTGGAACATCGAGTAATCCGCATACGTGTAGGGATAGGAATTCATTTCCTGCGAGATTTTTTCCACCATGTGACCGAGCCACTTGTTCATTTCCACTTTCACCCTGCCCTTGATCTGCTTTCCGGGGTCCAAATACTGCCTGATCATATTGGTAACTGTAGCGCGGGGGAACGGGAGCTTTTCCTTCTCCAGGTCCGCGACCTTCTCCTTCTTGCCCTTTACTTCGGGCTTTTTCTTCACTTTAGCCATGCGTTCACCTCAAAAAATTGCCCTTAAGCGTTAAAATTTCGCTATAAAATTGTAAAAGAATCAAAATTTAAACCCTTGCATACCCATAAAATTAAAGGTTTTCCCTTCCCCGTGGGGCGGTTTTTTGTGAAAAAAGGCGTTATTTTTGACTTTGACGGCGTTTTGGCACAGACAAACAGGATTCACCTGCGCTCGGAGCAGGGGGTTTTCCGCAGCCTCGGGCTCGAGATTTCCTACGGCCAGCTCTCCCAATACTTCGGCATGGGCGTTGAACATTTTATAAAAGCAGTGCTCAGGGAGCACGACCTCAAGGCAAACGCAAAAGAACTCGTCAGGGAAAAATACAGTATAATGCGCGGAATAATCGAGCGCGAAGGCCTCAGCGAGGTTCCGAATGCCTTCGGGCTCGCGGAAAAATGCAGGAGTTCCGGCTTCAAAGTCGGAGTAGCGTCCGGCTCGAGCGAAGAATTCATAAAGTACTGCCTCGAAAAACTCGGAAGGAAAACGGATTTTGACGCCTTGGTCGGGGAAGAAAGCGTTAAGAAGGGAAAGCCCGCCCCTGAAATCTTCCTCCGCGTGGCGGAAATTCTCGGAGTGAAACCGCAGAACTGCACTGTGATAGAGGATTCGGGGAACGGCGTGAAAGCCGCAAAAAAAGCGGGAATGAAATGCATTGCCCTGCGCAATTCGGAAAGCGGACCGCAGGACTTGGGCAAAGCGGACAGGGTTGTGAATTCCCTGCGGGAAATAAAAATCAGCGAGCTCTGAATTTCTGCACCTTCACGCGCTCTTTTCCTTCTTTTTCCTTTCCTTCTTTCTTTTCTTCTTTGCTTTTTTTGCCTCTTTCTTTCTCCTCTTTTTTTCCTTTTTGCGCTTTTTCTTTTCCTTCTTTTTGAACTTCTTTTCCTCTTTTTTCCTTTCCTCCTCGGCACGCTTTTTTGCGATTGCCCTTTCCGCCGCTTTCCTCAGCATTCTCTCCTTTTCCCTTTCCTCCGCTTCTCTTTTGAGCTTCTCCGCCTGCAGGCGCTTTTTTCTGAGTTCCGCCCTGTGCTTTTCCAGTTCCGCGATTTCCCTTTCCGCCTTTTTTATGAGTTCTTCCCTCGACTTTTCACCGCGCTTTATTTCCTCCTCGCTTTCCTCCGCTTCCTTCAGTTTTTTCCTCAGTTCCTCCATTACCTCTTTTGCTTTCTTTTCCCTGTGCTTTTTCTCAGCCACCTTCACCCTTTCCGAACCCGGTTTTTTGCCGAATGTGAGCATTTCGGCTGCCCTGTCCACGACTTCCCCAGCAAACCCTTTTTCTTCAAGGATTTCCCTCATTTCATCCTTTCCCTTTTTCTTGGAAACCGGCTTGAGCATTCCCAGCGCCTGCTTCAAATCGGAGTGATAGCGCTTGTGCTCCTTGAATTCCTTTTTTGAACGGAATTCCTTTCCGCATTCCTCGCATACGAATTCCCCTTCGTCCGCGGACGGCTTCCATTTGACAAAGTATTCCTCTCCGGGGGGCTTTTTTGAAGGAACCGCCTTAGCAGGTTTCCCTGCCGCCGCCAGCTTTCCAATGCTAATCCCTGTCAGCATTTTCCCGAGCCTGCCGACGCGCCACAGAAAGCAGAATGCCGCGGCAATTCCCGCAACAACTGCAACAGCAACCAAAACTAACACGAAGGAATAGTCGGGTTTTTCCGCAACATTGAAATCAAAGCTTTCTAATTCGCCGAATTCTCCGTAAAAAAATCTTATAGAATGCCGCCCGGCTTCCTCCGGGAGAAACCATCCCGGAAACTCCGTTTCCGCTTCCCTTCCGTCGGGAAAGGAAACAACGAATGAAACGTTTTTTTGTTCCGGTTCAACATCAAGGAAAACCGCCTGACCCGCGTAAACCGATTCAACCCCCGAACTGCATTCCTCGTCGGCGCATAAAACAATCTCAAAGAACCTCGGCACTTTTTCCTCCAGGACACTGAATGAGAATTCCTGCACGGAGGAAATTCCACCCACGTTGAGGCAAGTAATTCGCGCCCTGTAGTTTCCTGCACCAAGCGGGCTCAGTTCCACCTGTGCTGTTTCATCCGCTCTGTCGAAATAGCCGTCCTCTGCGTACATTGGATAGAATTTTTCATCAAAATAAAAAGTGCAGTTTTCCACCGGTCCCTTTGCGCTCGAAACTGGAACGCCGAGATAGAATCCGGCATTCTCCCTTGGGTTCTCGGGCTCGAATTCCGCAGGGGAAAAACCGATTGTGCCCGGCTCTTCCCTGAAGCAGTAACTTCCGTCAAAGCACAAATGCTTCAGCGGGCAGCCGCATTCCGTGCAGTTGTGCTTGAGTATTCCTCCTGCACAATACTTGGGCTTCGACTTCGAGCATTCCCCGAGCGGAGTACCGTCCTCGCAGAAGCCGCCCGGGCTCGGACCCGGGCTGGGAGAAGCACCCGGCGAAGGACTTGGGCTCGGTGATGGCGGCGGAGAGGGGCTAGGCAGCGGTGAAGCACCGGGGGAAACCCGGGGCGAAGGGCTCGGGGTGGGAGAAGGGCTTGGTGATAGACTCGGGCTTGGACTCGGCGAGGGTGTTGGGGAGGGCGAAGGACTCGGGGCAGGCGGCTGGCCCGTAGTGACAAAAATCATTTCCTCGCCGTAGGCTGTTCCCGCAGAATTCCGCGCGGCAGCGCGGAAATGGTATTCTGTTCCGGGCATGAGACCTGTCGCGTTTTCGGTGAAATCCCCGCTGCCTGACTTCGTTCTCCTGGGAGTGCTCTGCCCGTAAGCAGAAGTCAAACCGTACTCGAACCATGCCTCGCAGGGCTCTCCGCCCGTGCTTGCAATGTAGCCCTGTATCAGCGCCCTGTCTTCCTGTATTGTTACGGCGTTCATTGTGAACACGGATGGCAGGACTATTTCCTCCGGGGAAAAATCAATAGGAAGACAGACGTCAATCATGGGAGGAAAACCGAAATACGCGCCGGTGTCGTCCCTGCACAGCAGTCCCGCCTCGCACTCGGAATTGAAATCGCAGTCTCCTTCCCCGCGAGCGCACTTGCATTCCTCAGAGCAGTATCCCAGCGTTCCGTTCTGCCCCACGTGGCAGCCGTTTGCAGCCACCGCGGGGAGAAGGAAAAGAAAAAAAGCGGAAAGCGCGATTGGAAAACACCATTTCCCGGGCATACGCTCTAATAGTAGTTCAATGTATTTTAAATAGTTTTTCGTGCATCGGCTCCTGTTCAGGAAAAAAGAAAAAGGAGGGCTTTCCAGCCCTCAGATGAAGTTCTTGTATGCGGTCATGTCAAGGAGGCCGTGGCCGCTGAAATTGAAGAGGATTGTTCTCTCTTCCCCTGAACGCTTTGCTTCAAGCGCGGAATCGATTGCTGCACATACAGCATGGCTTGTTTCAGGCGCCGGCACAATGCCCTCCACTTTGGTGAACATTTTCCCTGCTTCGAACACCTCCTTTTCATTTTTTGTTATCGGCTCCACGAAACCGTGCTTTACGAGCACGCTGAGCGTTGGAGCCAGACCGTGGTAGCGCAGCCCTCCGGCATAAATCGGCGCGGGCTTGAACTCGTGCCCCAAGGTGTACATTTTCAGCAGGGGCGTGAGTCCGGCTGTATCCCCGAAGTCGTAGCGGTACTCGCCTTTTGTCATTGTCGGCACGGTTTCAGGCTCGACCGCAATGAACCTGCATTCGCTTTTTCCCCCGAGCCTGTCCCTCAAAAAAGGGTAAGCCAGTCCTGCGAAATTGCTGCCCCCGCCCACACAGCCTATTATTTCGCTTGGAGTTTCTCCGAGGAAATCGAACTGCTTTTTCGCCTCCAGACCGATTACGGTCTGGTGCAACAGCACGTGGTTGAGCACCGAGCCGAGCGTGTACTTTGTGTTCTCCTGTTCTATCGCACGCTCAACCGCTTCGCTTATCGCTATCCCCAGCGAGCCGGTGCAGTGCGGCTGCTCCCTGCGTATTTTCCTCCCGCTTTTAGTGCGAGTGCTCGGCGAGCTGTAGCATTCCGCCCCGAACAATTCCATCAGGGTGCGCCTTGAAGGCTTCTGTTCGTAGGACAATGCGACCATGTAGATTTCCGCCTGCATTTCGTTGAAAGCGCACGCCATTGCAACCGCGCTTCCCCATTGCCCTGCTCCTGTTTCCGTTGTATATTTCTCGATGCCTTCCTTGGCTGCATAGTACGCCTGCGCTATTGCCGTGTTGGGCTTGTGCGACCCCATTGGAGAAAGGTCTTCGCGCTTGAAGTAGATTTTTATTCCCTCGGGGAGCCCGAGAGCTTTCTCCAGATGCAGTGCCCTGCACAACGGGCGCGGTCTCCCTATGTGGAGCAGTTGCTCCCTTAACCCTTCGGGGATCGGAATTCTTCTCCGTTCAGACACCTCCTGTTTTATCAGTTCCTTTGGGAACAATGCCTCGAGCGCTTCTTTGGGCAACGGCTCGTTGTTCGCCGGGTTCAACGGCGGGGCAATCCTTTCAGGCAGGTCCGGAAGTATGTTGTAGTATTTTTTAGGCAGCTGCTCTGCTTTCAAATCGACCCTGCCAAAGGCGGTCACCCCTCTTGCTTTTTTTCGTTTTTTCTTTTTTCATTCTCATTTTTCTTCACCTCTTTTCGTTTTCTTTTTGGCAACGTACCTTTTTCTTTCCTAAAGAAAAAGGCCGATGGGGTCACCGGGATTTGAACCCGGGCTCCCCGGTCTGGAGCCGGGCGCACTGCCTGGCTATGCTATGACCCCGCGTTAACTCAATCAGTGGAAGCGCCAGAGCCACAGCCAGCAGTGAACAGCAAGGAAACTCTCGGGAACAAAGGCATGGCTGTTAATTAAAAAATCAGCGGAATGCGAGCCAAAGTGAATCGCCTTTGTTCATAAAACCATCAAATAAAACTCTAATAAAAATTACCCAGAGAGAATATTTAAACCTTTGCCTTTTTTCCCGTTTTTTCGTGCCAGACTTTCCCGAACTCCCTGAACTTGTTCAGTTGCTCTCTGCTGAAGACCGGGCCGTCAACGCAGCACAACTTGTCGTCCAGGGCGCAGTGGCCGCAGATGCCTATGCCGCATTTCATGTAGCGCTCCACCGCAAACTGTGCCTGAACATTGTGCTTGTTGCATAACCGCAGCACTGCCTTCATCATTCCCTCGGGACCGCAGCAGTAGAGCATGTCGTACTTTTTTTTTGCGAGAAGGTTTTCCAGGAGCTGTGTGCAGTAGCCTTTTATTCCGCAGCTTCCGTCATCGGTTGCAATGTGCATTTTTGAAATTTTTTCCAAGCGCTTTTTGAAGAGGATTTCCTCACTACACTTGAAGCCGCACGCAAAGTCGACTTGCGAGCCGGCTGCATGAAGCCATTCCGCGAGCCTTATGAGCGCGGCAATGCCGATTCCGCCGGAAACAATGCACGCCTTTTTCACGTTCCCGAAAGAGAAGCCTTTGCCATATGGCCCGCGAACACCTAAAAGGTCGCCTTTCTTCAGGGAGAAAAGTTTTTCAGTGAACTCGCCGTATTTTTTGACCGTTATTGCTATTCCTTTCTTCGTGGAGGTGACAGCGAAAGGCTTTTCGTCATAGCCCGGAATCCAGACCATCACAAACTGTCCCGGAGAAATGTCCACTTCCGCATCAATGAGGAATGTTTTCACCCCGCTGCATTCCTCTTCCGCCTTTTTGATGGGAAAAGACCTCGGATAATCATTTATGAGCAATTCCGACCAGCTCCTCTGTTGATTTGAAATTGTGTTTTTTCATCCATGCCAGCATTTCCCCTTCCGTTTTTTTGAAAACCTCGGGACCGCGGAAGTGGACGCCTGTTCCTATTCCAACGCATGAAGCGCCTGCCTGCAGCATTTCAATCGCGTCCCTTCCGGACTGCACTCCACCGCAGCCAAGTATTGGAATTTTGAGGCGCTTGTATAGGTCGAAAACGCATCTCACGGCAATCGGCCTTATCGCCGGGCCTGTTACTCCTCCCACACCGAACCCCAGAACGGGCTTCCCTGAATTGATGTCGATAATCATTCCCGGGCCGTGGGCGTTGCCGCAGTTTATTGCGTCCGCTCCCGCTTTTTGCGCGGCAAGCCCTATTTCCACAATGTTGGGGATGGCAGGGCTTATTTTCACTATGAGCGGCTTTTTTGTTTCCTTTCTCGCCGCGCGGGTGATTTCACGCGTGGCTTCAGGTGTGCCCTGCCCTGCCATCAGCCCAAAGCCGGGGGTATGCGGGCAGGAGAGAGGAAGTTCGACCGCTGAAAAGCCAAGCGGCTCGAAGGCTTTCACAAGACTTGCGAATTCCTCCGCCTTTCCGGCGGTGCAGCTCGCGATAACGGGGACCTTAAGCGCGCTCAGGTCGGAGAATTCCTCGAGCGCGTGCTCTATTCCGGGGTTGGAGTAGCCCACTGCGTTCAACATTCCGAGTTCGTAGGTTGCGGTAATGGGATTGCGGTGTCCTGCCCTCGGCTCCAGGGAAATGCTCTTGATTGTGAGAGCGCCGGCTCCGCCTCTCTGCACCCTGAACAAATTGTTCTTGTTGATGCCGAGTATTCCCGAGGCAAGAACAAGCGGGTTTTTCAGGCGCAGACCGCAGAATTCCGTTTCAAGCAGTGACAAATTAACACCTTTAATTACTTGAGCTTTTCCGCTTCATCAAGGAGCATTACAGGAATGCCGTCCACTATTTTGAACGAGAGCAAGCATTTATTGCAGTTGAGGCGGTTTTCCTTTTTTTTGTAATCCAAAGCACCCTTGCATTTTGGGCATGCGAGCACTTCAAGCAGTTTTTTTGGGAGTCCTTTCGCCATAAACGCACCTTTTGCCTTTCTACTTACTGCCTCTTTATCTTTCTTTTATAAGAAAGAAGAAAAAGAATAATAAGGTTATTATTTTCAATCTTTCCTTCTCTTTCTCCTCATATGGATTTCGCAAAATTCTACAAGTGCGCTGCAGCACTCATTGCGCTCATCGCAGTTGCAGCCGGCGTTGCACTCTTCCCCATGCTACCGGAGCAGGTGCCAGTGCACTGGAATGCCGCGGGAGAAATCGATTCTTATGGACCGGCATGGACCGGGGCGTTTCTGCTCCCTGCGGTAATGCTCCTAGTTCTCGGACTTTTCTTTTTGATTCCGCGCATTGCGGTTTTCAGAAAAAACCTGCAGGAATTCAAAAAGCAGTACTGGCTTTTTGGCGCAGTGCTGCAGCTGTTCTTCCTGGCATTTTTTACCGCGACACTCGCGCCCCTTGCGGGAATCCGGTTCAACATGAGTTCCTTCATGCTTCCTGCTGTTGGAATGCTGTTCGTTCTCATCGGCCTGCTGATGCCGTCCTTCAAGAGGAATTTTTTCATAGGCATCAGGACGCCCTGGACTCTTGCAAATGAAAAGGTGTGGGAGAAAACGCACAAAGCGGGAGGCAAAGCATTCATTCTTGCAGGCATTGCGCTCTTCTTTTCAGCATTCCTGCCAGTGCAGTATTTTGTCTCCGTTCTCCTGGGCATTGCCGTGCTGGTTGTAGCATTCGCCCTTGCTTACTCTTACCGGCTTTACTCGAAGGAAGGAAAGCCCCAGCTTTAGCATTACTGCAGTAATCATCCCAGCTCGTAGTAATAAATGCTCCATCCTATTTTCGCCTTCGGTTCCTTTTCGAGCAGGAATGAAAGGCAGCTGTCGCCCTCGAAAATCCCGACTATTTTTGTAACGCTCACCGCCACGCTGCCGTGCAGTTTACTGCAGTCGGGCTCGTAGCGCGCCTCGGGAAAAAACAACGCGTGATAAGGCCAGCCGAAATAAATTAGGTTGAGGTTTTCCACGTTGTTCTCTTTCACGTACGCCATTAACTGGAACAAGTCCTGCCCCCAGTCGATGTTGGAGTCGGAGAGGTAAAGCTGACCGTTTCCGGGACCGCCGCACAACTCGCTGAAATAAGCCAGGTAATTTGGGTAAATTGAGACTGAAGAGAAAAAAAGCCATGCAAGCAAAAGCGCGAAAACCGCTTTCGCCTTTTTGTCCTTTTTGAGGGCGAGGAAGCCCGCAGTCTGAGACGCGAAAACGAAAAGGAAGGGGTAAACGGGAAGGACGTAACGCAGCCCCAAGTAAAAGCCGGTGAAAAGCGATACAAGTGCGAAAAACAAAAGCGCCGGAAAAAGCACGGAAAAGGAGTCAAGCCTCCTTTTTTTGGCAAAAACGTAAAACGAAAACGCAAGCAGGATAATGAAAGCCAGCGGAGTCTTGAAAATGAATGCCGCGAGAAAGTAGTGCGGAATGTAAGTGCCGAATTCGCCGAGGAGGTAGCCCTCTCTTCCACCCTGCACCCAGCCGGAAATGAAATCGTAGCCGTCGAGCAGTCTCGCGGGAATTATGCCGGCGGAAGCCGGATCTCCATAAGAGTCAAAAGAGTAAAGCGCGTTTGCAAAAACCAGAATGAAAAGGCAAACGAAAAGGAAAACGAACGCACAGTAAAGGAGAACGTTCTTTTTTTTGAAGAATTCCGTGCGGCTCTTTTTGAGCTCGCGGTGCTGCATTGCAATGAACAAAAAAAGCAGCGGCACGAAAACAATGCCTGAGAACTTTGTCAGGGAAGCGAAGGAAATGAAAAGAGCGCTGAGGAACAAGTGCGGAAATCCGCCGCTCCGCGTGAAATGGAACGCGAAAAAGAACGCCGCGAAAACGAAAACCGTGAGGGTGAAATCAAGAGCGGCAATGCGCGCGTGCGCCATTATGTTCGGGGAGAGAACGTAAAAGAAAAGCGCGAGCAATGCTGCTTTTGCACCGAACAGTTTTTTGCTCCAGAGGAACACGAGCATGCCCAGAAACACGCCCAGAGCAATCTGCATGAGGCGCGCGCTGAAAATTATGGGAAAAAAGTTATCCAGGTTGGCTGCATAAAAGTCCGCGGCAAAACTGTAATTGGGGAGATTGTTTCCCATGACCGCCGAATCCGCCCACGCGGGCTTTTCCAGGGGAAGCACTGGGTCCATTAAAAGCAACGGAAGCGCTAAAACCATTTTTCCGAACACGGGATGCTCGGGATTCATCCTGTAATCACCGGTTTTCAGATAGGAATATCCGGCAACAATGTAAACCGATTCATCAACTGTAAGGCTTTTCACCGCCACGCTTGTGGCTGCAGTCAAAACAAAAAAGGCAAGCATTATTGCTGCAATTATTCTCACGTGCTTTTCTTTTTCCAAATCAATTTTTCGCAGAAATCCGGGCTTCATTCGTTAAAAATTGAACGGAAAACCATTTAAACAAATTCAGCCCCAGTTTTCTGGGATAAAAAATGTGCCTCGCTGTTCCAGGAAAAGTCGCAGAACTGAAAGACGGGGGAAAAATTGCAGTAATAGATTACGGCTCTGAAAAAAGGGAAGCGAACAACGAATTTTTAAGGGCAAAACCCGGGGAATGGGTGCTGGTGCAGTTCCGCATTGCGGTGGAAAAGGTCAGCGAAAAGGAAGCGAAAGAATCGCTCAAGGCATGGGGAGATGTTCAACCAGAGAGTTGAATGGCTTGAGGGCTTATCCAGAGATGGTTTCTCAGTCCGCTTATTGATTTTGAAAGTTTTTTTGAACTTATTTTCCTGACAGTGCCATGGTCTGGGTCGATGATTTCATAGGAATTGCCGATTTTCCTGTTAACAATCACAAAATGGGGAAAATGGTATTTGAAGTATAATCCGTGCTCTTTTTTCCAGAGGTAAAAACGGTCAATGTAAACAATGAGGGGTTTTTCGAGGACGCTGTCAATGAATTTCAAATTTATTTTTTCACTGGCCAGAGAAATCCGCTTGGGGATTTTTTTCCTTTTTACAAAGTCAAAAAATATTTTTGATTCAGCCCACCATTTTATTCCAACGCCGTAATCAGCGGAAATTTTTTCCAGGTGTCCCCTGGCAATATTGTCCCTGTCATACTTAAGGGAAAACATGAAAAGTTCGAGCTCGTACTTGTCGGGAATTTTAACATTCTTTTCTTTCCCAACCAATATCATTAAACATTTTGCAAGGCAAGTTTCAGGATGCTTTTGCTTAAAACCCATAAAATAGTTGTTTCTCGCTTTCAATAAAAACCCCTGCCCCGCGAATTCAGCGCACTGAATTCGCCAGCTCAATGTTCGCGAGAGTGAATTTCTTCAAATTCTTAAGCGTGCTGGGCTCGATTACTTCAATCGCGTTCTCCCAGTGCACTGTTACGAGAGAGCCTTTTTTTGCCTGCAGCTCGAATGGGTTTCCTACCAACTTCGCCCTTTCCCCGAGGCATAACCTGTTGTTCTCCGCAAGGAGTTGCACGCCTTTCACTTTAAGGCATTCGCCTTTTTCCCCGAGCACTTTGCCCCAGCCCACCAGGCACTTGTCAAAGTTTTCCAGAACTTTCTGTACCGCGGGAGTGAGAAACTCCACAAAAAGCACGTGGAACGAGTGGTGTGAAAAAACCTGCTCCGGCAAAGCAGCGAGCTTGCGCTCGCGGATGCTTTTTGGAATCACCCTGAATTCGTTCTCGAAAAGCGCGCGGATTTTTTCAACGGAAATTTCCTCCAAGAGCGCTGAACCGAGCCAGTAAGCCTCAATCGCTTCCGGGCTGAATTCAGGCAGGGAATGCCCTTCCGCTATGAGTTTAACGTAGGAATGCTCGCCAATGAAAGTGCGCAGCGCTTCCTTCACTTCCCCAGAACGTTCAGTGCGCGGATTTGCAATGAAAGAATTGAAAAGTTCAGAGTAGTTTTTCGCGCCGCAGTAGCCGAGTTCGTTTGGAAAGACTGAATACTTGCATGCTTTTTGAAGTGCGAATGATTCACTCTCTTGCAATTGAAACGCCTTTCCATTTTAAAGCGCGGAAAGCGAGGGAAAAACCAATTATCACAATGACGCCGGAGGCAACCAATAGCATTCCCAGTCCCTGCGCGAGAGAAACCGCTTTCCCGAGGAAAGCGGCGGAGAGGAGCAATGTAACCGGCTGCGCCAGAAGGAGCACTGAAGTGGCGGTGGAAACCCTTAAGCGCTTGAGGCCGGAGTAATAAGTGAAAACATAAAGGAAGAGGAATGCCGAAGTGAGAAAAACCCACTGCAGCTGCGGAAAGGAAATCATTGCCGCGAACTCCAGCTGCCCCGTGAACGCGAGGAACGCCAGAAGGAAAAGCGCGCCGAAGAACATTCGTCCGAACGCGACGAGAGAGGCCGGCATTTCATAGAGAAGGCGCTTTGATATTACGTTTTCCAGCGCCCAGAAAAGGGTTGCAATGAAAACCAGAAGCGCGGGAAAGGAAAACAGACCTGCTGGCGGAAACAAGAGGAAGTTGCCTGCTAGGAGGAACACTGCACCCAACAAAAATTTTTTGTCGAGCTTTTCCCTGAGGAAAACAAGCGCGAAAAGCGACGCGAAAATGAAAAGGGTTTTGTGGATAAAACCGGCTGTAACGCCGCTTGAAATGCTCAGGGCGTAAAAGAAGAGAGCGAATGGAATGCTTCCGCCTACAAGTCCAACGAGAGCGAGCTTGCCAAGCGTGCTTTTGTCCAGGAAATTGTGCAATTCCTTCCTTGCCGCCAGTGCAATGAATGAGAAAAGGAGCACGGCGACAACGCTGTTTTTAAGTGTTGTGAAAATAAACGGGTTTATGCCGCGGACGGCAAAAGAGTTCAAAAAAATGCTTATTCCGCTTATTAGTGCTGCGAGCAGCACGAGCAGAATTCCTTTCCCTTTTTCCATAATCCAATAAAAGGGCGTGACGTGTTTTAAACCTTTTGTTCCTATTTTTGCTGAAAAGGTTTTTGGGGTAAAAGGAGGCGAATAATGCTTTTCGCACTTGCAGCACTTGTTTCATTTCTCCTATACTTACTGCTCACCGCGGGCTCGGGCAGCATTTTTTACTGGAGCGCGGAAGAACTCTCTTTGGGCGCGGTTTTCTCGCTGGCAGCAGGGCTTGTTTCTTGGAGAGTGCTCTCAAAACTGGGGGCAAAAGCTCCTGCGGCATTCATGAATCCAGCGAGGTGGGTTTTATTTATTGTTTATATTATAGGACCCTTTCTTTTCGCAATGACGAAAGCAAACCTGGATGTTGCTTTTAGGGTGATAACAGGCAAAATAAATCCGGGAATAGTGAAAATAAAACCGAAGCTCAAAACAGACCTCGGTATTACAATGCTCGCAAATTCCATCACCCTCACCCCGGGCACGCTGAGCGTTGAAATAGGCAGAGACCGCAGCCTTTACGTGCACTGCATTAACCTGAAAAACAGGAAACCTGAAATGAGAGAGGTGTGCGGAAACTTTCCCTACTGGATAAGGAGGATAACGGAATGACTGTGCTCATGGCAACCGCAGTGGCTCTCGCGCTCCTCACCCTGATCTGCCTTCTGAGAATGTTTTTGGGTCCAAGCACGCCCGACAGGCTGGTTGCGCTGGACACAACCAACACGCTGGCAGTGAGCCTGCTTGTTGTTTTGGGCGCATTTTACCAGCAGGCAATTTTCGTGGACGTTGCAATAGTGTACGCAATACTTTCCTTTGCCGGCACGCTGTACTTTGCAAAATTCCTGGAGGGAAAAAAGTGAACGCGCATTATGCAGCATACGCGTTAATGGGTTTCGGGCTTGTTTTCCAGGTGCTCGGAACAATCGCGCTGCACCGCTTTCCCGATGTTTACACGAGAATGCACGGCTCGACAAAATGCACCACATTCGGCTCGATTTTCGTAATACTGGGAATTGCGCTTCACGGTTTTCTTCTCGGCGATGCAGCGCTCACACTGCATCCCCTCGCCGCGCTTGCCTTTTTGCTACTAACAAACCCCACGGGAGCGCACGCAATCGCCCGCGCCGCCCACAAAAGCGGGGTGAAACCAAAAAGAGCAATAGTCGACAGGCTCGCGGAGGAAAAAAAATGATTCAGGCATTAGTGCTCCTTGGAATTCTCGTCGCGGCAGTTCTTGCGGTAGAAAGCAAAGACCTGCTGCACGCCGTAATATTCCTCGCGGCAATGAGCATTCTCGTCTCGGTTGAATTCTACATACTGCAGGCGCCGGACGTCGCAATAACCGAAGCAGCAGTGGGAGCCGGGCTTTCAACCGCGATTTTTGTCACTGCAATAATGAAAACAAGGAGGAAAGAGGAATGAAATCATTCACCAAAGCGCTGGTGCTGGCAGTGCTGGTATTCTTCCTTGTTCTAGCAGCGCTTGAACTGCGCCCTTTCGGAATGCCGCAGAAAAGCGCGATGGACGATTACATTATTGTAAAAGGGCAGGAAGAGACAGCGGCAAACAATTTGGTTTCAGCTGTAGTCTTCGACTACCGCGGCTTTGATACGTTAGGGGAAGCAACGGTTTTGTTTGCAGCGGTAAGCGGCGCATACCTTCTTTTCAGGAGGGAATTGAAATGACCGAAGAGGGGCTTTCAAAAATAGTGAGAACAGTCGCACTGCTGCTCACAGCGCCCATAACCGTGCTGGGGCTTTACATAATCGCCCACGGCCACCTTACCCCTGGCGGGGGCTTCCAGGGCGGCACGGTTATTGCCACCGCAATCGCGTTAATGCTCGTGGCGTTCGGCTCCAAGCGCGTGAAAAAAGCCGTTGGAAAGGAAGTATTGAGCGCAACCGAAAGCCTCGGGCTTATTGCATTCATTGCAATCGCTTTTCTTGGAATGGGTTCAACGTTTTTCTCAAACTTTCTGGCGAACGCTGGCGGCCTGTTAGGAATGAGTATTCCGAGCGGAGCAAACCCAGGCACAATTAATTCCGCCGGCACAATCCCGCTTATGAATTTTGCCGTCGGCATTGAAGTGGCAAGCGCTCTCTCGCTCGTGCTCCTGCTTATTTATTTTTCCGGGGAAAAGGAAGGCAAGAAGGGAGGCGGAAAAAAGTGATTGCCGTGCTCTCCCAAAATTTGCCCTTTGTCGTCTCCGCCCTGCTCCTTCTCATTGGCATGTACGCGCTGCTCTTCAAAAGCAACCTCATAAAAATGGCAATAGGGCTTTCAGTAATGGGTTCCGCGGTAAACCTCTTCCTCATAGCGCTTGGCTACAGGCAGGATTCAATCGCCCCTATTTTCACTAATGCACCATTGGTTGGGGCAGTGAATGCAGCGGAGATGGCAATGCCGGTGCCGCAGGCCCTCACTCTCACAAGCATTGTGATAAGCCTCGCGGTTACAGCGCTAATGCTTTCGCTCGCAGTTCTCACTTTCAGGCACACCGGAACGCTTGATGCAGAAAAGGCAGGGAGGCTGAAAGGATGATTGAACTCGTGCAGCATTTTCCCGCGCTTGCAATCGGCGTGCCGCTTGCCTTCGCTTTCCTTCTCCCGCTGCTTAAAAAATGGAGGAATTCAGCGGTAATTGCCGCGCTCGCCGCGCTTGCAGTGACTGAATTCCTCGCGCTTTTCATACTGCAGGACGTTTTGCAGAACGGCATCCGCATTTATTCAATGGGCGCGGTTGTGCCCGGGCTGGCAACGCCGGAGCAGATGGCTGTGCCGGTTAGAATCCTTCTCAGCATTGACGCTTTCTCGGCTTTCATGGGTGCGGTTGCCGCGACAATCGCGCTGCTTGCGGGAATTTATTCCATTCATTTCATCAGGGAATCCCACTCCAAATATTTCTCCCTGTTGCTCCTAATGCTTGCAGGAGCCCTTGGCCTTGTTTTCACCGGCGACATGTTCAACATGTTTGTTTTCTTCGAAGTGCTTTCAATTTCCTCCATAGGGCTCATTGCTTTCTGGCTGCACCGTGCCGAGCCGGTTGAAGCCGGCTTCAAGTACCTGGCGATAAGCGCTGTCGCTTCCATTTTCGTGCTTTTTGCTGTCGGACTGCTTTACGGGCAGCACGGCGTTCTAAACATTGCGGGTCTTTCGCGCAGCACGCTCCTCTACGGCTTTGCCTTCACGGACATTATCGCGCTCGCCTTGCTTGTGTGCGCTTTTTCAATGAAAGCAGGGGCAGCACCAATGCATTACTGGGTTCCAGACGCATACGGCGAGGCGCCTGCGGCAGTTACCGCAATGCTCGCAGTGGCGAGCCTTGCAAGCCTGTACGCCCTTTTCAGGATCGCGTTCACCGTTTTCGGGGCAACACCGCTCATTGAACTGGTTGCGTTCGCGGTAATAATTTTCGGAGTGCTCTCCCTTTTCCTCGGGGCAACAATGTCCCTGGTGCAGAAAGACCTGAAAAGGCTCATCGCTTATGCCGGAATTTCGCAGACGGGATTCATTCTCGTTGCTTTGGGCGTCGGGCTTGCGGCAATACACAATACGCCCTTACAGCCGTTCGGGGCAATGGCAATGGAAGGCGGGGTATTCCACGTAATAAACCATGCGTTCTACGAGGCACTGCTCTTCCTCTGCGCGGGCGCGGTTTTCCTCCGAACGGGAACAAAGGACCTGAACGAATTGGGGGGGCTTGCAAGGAGAATGCCTTTCACCGCATTCTTCTTTCTCATTGGAGGGATTGCCATTGCGGGGCTTCCTCCTTCAAGCGCTTTTGCCTCAAAAATACTCATTTACGAATCGGTTTATTTCTTCAATCCCCTGATTGCGGTAATAGCGCTCGTGTCAAGCGTTCTGGTTGTCGTGCCAATGGTCAAAGCATTCTGTGCAATTTTCCTCGGACCCGAAATAGGGAAATTCAAAAAAGTAAGGGAAGTGCCGGGGGCAATGCTTTTCACAATGCTTGTCCTTTCCGCGCTCGTAATAATTTTCGGCCTGTTTCCGGGCGCAATCGTTGAAACAATAGTGAGCCCCGCGGTTAATGCGTTGTTAAGCCAGAGTGCCTATGTGGGAGGCGTTCTCTGATGCTCGGGCTGGACAGCATCGGCGCCGCGGCATGGAATCCTGCAGTGATGGCGCTGGCATTCCTTGTATTGCTCCTGCTAGTGCTCGCTTTGAGGGCGTTCGGCAGGGGGGATTTCGCAAAAGACAAATTAAAGACGCAGCCGTTCCTTTCAGGAAACGCTCCCACGGAAAAAAACCGCGTGCGCGCGGACAACTTTTTCTGGGGTTTTTTTGAAGCACTCAGACCCTATTACCGCAGGGCATCAAACGTGCACTCCGGTCTGCTTAACGACTACATTTTCTGGTTCGCTTTCTGCCTTGCGCTCCTGCTCATTGCATTGTACGCGGGGGTGAGCCTGTGGGCATAAATTCGCTTAAGCGCTCGCTGTGGGTTTTCCACATCAACTCCGGGTCGTGCAACGGCTGCGACATTGAAATAATTGCAGCGTTGACTCCAAGGTATGACGTGGAGCGATTCGGCATCAAACTTGTCGGCACACCGAGGCACGCAGACGTCCTGCTCATAACCGGGCCTGTCACCAGACAGATGAAGGAAAAAGTGCTCAGGGTTTACAGCCAGGTTCCTGAGCCGAAAGTGGTGATGGTTGTAGGGAACTGCGGCTGCACCGGCGGAGTATTCTATGAATCGTACAACCTGCTTGGTCCAATTGACAGGTTTTTTCCAGTAGATGTTTATGTCCAGGGATGCCCGCCGAGACCCGAAGCAATAATCGAAGGCGTGGTAAAAGCATGGAAGAAGCTCGAGGCGCTCGAAACACGCGGGAAAGGGAAAAAGAAAAGGAAAGCGAAGGGGGCTGAAAAATGAATCCCGAGGAAATAGTTGAGGCATTCAAAAAAGAATTCGGCGAAAAAATGGAAATAGGCATAAGGGAAAGCGGCAAAGGAAAGCGCTTGAAAAAAACAATATGGGCAACAGTGGACGGAAAGGATTTCCACAAAGTGGCAGAATACCTGTTCGTTCTGCAGCCCCACCCGCATTTTTCTGTTTCCTCCGGCTCCGACACAGGCAGGGAAATCGAAATAAACAACCACTTCGTTCTCAACCAGGGCAATAAACTGGGCGCAGTCCCGCTCACCATAAAAGTGAAGCTCCCAAAAAGAAAGCCGGAAATGGAAACAATCACCGACCTTATTCCGGGAGCGCTTATTTCAGAGCAGGAAAAAATGGAAATGCTCGGAATAAAGATAAAAGGCGTTCCGGAAAAAAGGGTTTTCACAGACGAAAGCATGCCCTCCGGGGTGTTTCCCTGGAGAAAGGATTCAAAAGGCGCGGACAAAATCGCAAGAAACCTGCACCAAGCGGGAAAGGCATTGAGAAAAGGAGGCGGCAAAAAATGAGCAATTCCTTTGAAATCTGCATCGGGCCAATTCACCCGGCGCTCAAGGAGCCAATACAGCTGGACTTCAAAGTGGAGGGCGAAAGGGTAACAGACGTTTCGTTCAGGCTCGGGCAAGTGCACAGGGCAATCGAATGGGCTGGAATGCGCCGCAATCCCCTGCAAATACTCTACCTCGCGGAAAGAATATGCGGAATATGCAACATATGCCATCCCATGGCATTCAGTCTCGCAATGGAAAGCATTGCCGGCATTGACGTGCCGGAAAGGGCCCATTACATTCGCACAATCAATGCAGAGCTTGAAAGGATTCACTCCCATGTTCTCTGGGCCGGCGTGGCAGCGCACGAGTTAGGATTCGATTCTGTAATGCATTACACTTGGAGAGTGCGGGAAAAAGTGCTTGACATTATTGAGATGCTCAACGGAAACAGGATAACAAAAGGATTGTTCATGATCGGCGGAGTGCGCAGGGATGTTGAAAAAAAGCATTACGCAAAAATAAGGGAAGCACTGCAGTACTACAGGGACTGCTACTCAAAGCTCGAAAGCATTCTCTTGAAGGACAAAAGCGTAAAAGCAAGAACAAGGGAAATAGGAATTCTTACAAAAAAGGACGCGCTGGAGCTTTGCGCTGTCGGTCCTACTGTCAGGGCATCGGGAGTGAAAAAAGACGTGCGCATGGATTTGCCCTATGCTGCCTATCCCTTCCTCGACATGGACTGCATTACTCCCGACATGGCAACAGGGGAAGTACGCTGCGATACCTATGACAGGATCGCCGTGAGGGTTCTGGAAGTTGGGCAGTCGATTGAACTCATAGAGCAGTGCCTAAAGCAGTTGCCCTCCGGACCCGTACTCGCAGAGCCCTCGCTGCAAAAGCTCTTGGTGCAGCTGAAATCGGTCGAGGGCGAAGCGGTTGCGTTCCAGGAAGCGCCGCGCGGCGAACTCATTCACTACCTCAAAATGACCGCACAGGACTCGCCCCATACATGGAAGGTGCGGGCGCCAACTTACTCAAATTTGCTTCCATTGGTGCCAATGCTTACAGGGTGCGAGATTGCTGACATTCCAATTGTTGCCGCTTCCATTGACCCCTGCATGTCGTGCGCCAACCGCGCTGTGCTCGCGGACAAAGGGAACACCATACTTTCAATGGATGCACTGCGTAAAAAAAGCATTGAAAAAACCCGCAGAATAGTAAAGGGGGCTGGAAAAAATGAATGAATTGATTGAAGTGCTTGCACTGCTATTGCTCGTTCCCGCTTTCTGCATTGCTGCACTGTTCCTCGGGCTGCTGTTCCGGGGAATTGACAGGAAGCTTGCGGCGAAAATGCAGGCAAGGGTGGGACCGCCGATAAGGCAGCCCTTCATTGATTTGAAGAAGCTTTTAATGAAGGAAAACATCGTGCCCGAAACAGCGGTTGGATGGGTTTTCAATTCAATGCCCGCAATCGCCCTTGCAGCGTCACTTCTCCTTATAATGTACATTCCCTTCGGAGGAATGCTCCCGTTGCTTGAAGGGTACGGCGACTTAATACTCGTGCTCTATTTGCTCATGATTCCGGCTCTCGCGCTCGCCATAGGCGGGTTTTCCTCCGGCTCGCCTTACGCCAACGTGGGCGCGCAGAGGGAAATGGTTCTGATGATGAGCTACGAATTCGCTCTCTCCATTGTAATCGTTTCAATCGCATGGCTTGTTTCAGTTTCCGGAATTGCACTGAATCCCTTCCTGCTTTCAACCCTTGCCGTTGTCCCTGTCTGGAGTCTTGTCAGCGGAATTGGAGCAATCGGGCTGCTTTTGCTTCTGTTAGCATTAATGCTCGTAATGCCCGCCTCGCTTGGAAGAATTCCCGCGGACATAGCGGAAGCGAAAACAGAGATAGCAGACGGAATTCTGACGGAATACTCGGGCAGGAATCTCGCCCTCTTCTACCTCGCGCAGGACGTCCGCACTATTGCTTTCTCCGCGCTGGTGGTCGCGTTGTTCCTTCCCTGGAACCTCTCGCAGTTAACCGCTTTAACGGGGAATTTCGCCCTGCTCGGAAATCTCGCATTCTTTCTGGTGAAAATATTCATTGTAATGTTTTTCGGCTCCGTTTTCGTGCACATTGCGGTGGCGCGCTTCAAAGTGAACCAGGCAGCCAAAGCCTACTGGGGTCCCATAATGCTTATTGCGCTCGCGGGAATGGCTCTGGTAATGTGGGGTGCGGGGTGAAAAAATGCTTGGAATGGCCAAGGAACTCCTAAAGCAGTTGTTCCGTTCCACGGCAACGAACAAGTTTCCGGTCAAATACGCGCCGAAGTCCGCGACAAAGCTCTTGGAAAAAGTGGAAAAAGGGGAAGCAAAAATCAACCCGCCGGTGCCTGTTCCGCAGAGATTCAGGGGACGCCTTTCCTATGACAGGAAAAAGTGCATTATGTGCCGGCAGTGCGTTAAAGTGTGCCCGGCTGCGGCGCTTGAAGTGGATGAAAAAAACAACCGCATAAAGCATTACGTTGCACGCTGCACTTTCTGCGCGCAATGCGTTGACATCTGCCCCACAAAGGCGCTTGAAATGACGCACGAATTTTTGCTTTCATCGTACGACAAAAAGCAGGGCTTCGCTTTGCCGGAAAAAAAGCAGGAGAAGAAAAAGGAAAAGTAGAATTCTTACAGCTAATTTGTGCGTTTATTTAATTTTTTTTGAACGGGTTTATGGTTTTGACCCATTTAACTTTTTTGAAGTCTTTTTCGTTTTCTGTTATGATTGTTTCAATGCTGTTTTCTTCCATTGTTGCAACAATCAGCGCGTCCCAGAAGGGAATTTTGTATATTGCCTGGTTGTTTATTGCATTGATTATGGTTGATTCCGAATACTTCAGTATTTCAAACCCGTCAATCAGGTCAAGAACGATTTGTTTTGCCCTGTCCAGTGCAAGCGGTTTCTGGATTTTTCCGGTTACTATTGAATGGAACTCGACCAAATTCTGGATACTTAAGGCGCCTGTCTGCCTAGCCCAATTTGATTTAACTGCTTCCTTTGCCAGTTCATGCTTCTTCCGCTCGCTCCTATCATAGGCATAAACTAAAATATTGGTGTCTACAAGCCGGAGTTCCCTATCCGCGATCATAAATGTCTTCCCTTTTATAGACCATTATTTTTCCCATCTCAAAGCCCCGATCCATCCACCTGAACTGCCTTTCCATGGCTCTCTGCCCTGCGGACTGCTTTGAAAGCAGGTCAAGGGATTCCGCAATCACCCTTGCCAGCGAGCCTTTTTTATTTCTATATTTTTTGCCCGCAATAGACCTCAGCTTCTGCTCGGTTTCCTTTTCCAGAGAAACGGTAATATTCCCCATATTAAACACCACTAATTATATACTTACAATATATTTTTATACTTATTGCTCTCTTTTGCGAGCTCTTCCAGTTCGTAAAATTCTTCCCTGCGGAGCAGTTGCATTAATTTTTCCGCCGCGGCTTTCACTTCAGGACTCATTTTTTCGTCCAGTCCAGCGCGGAAAGGCTGCACTCCGATTAGTAGAATGCTTTCAGAATGCCCTTCCGCGCGCTCAATGAACTCGCCCAAAGGCAGGGAGTGCGTGGAGTAGAACATGGAATTAGCCCTTTCCCTTGGAATTATTCGCACTGAGCCCGGAGGAAGCGACATTTCCGCTGCGTCCACCAAAACGAGCAATTCGGGCTTTTCTCTGCGCACAACGCCGAGAAAATTTTCGGGAACCGTGCCGGCATTAATGCACTTCCATTCTTCCGCCCTAAAATTTTCCGCCACGAAAACGCCTATTGCATCGTCGCCCTTTAATTCGTTTCCTATTCCGATAAGCAGTTTCATTTGATTCCCTTTTCCGCTGCTCTTTCCTTTAGCCACGAAGCGATTTCTTTGATTCCCTCGCGGTTTTTAATGCTTGTCTCGAACACTTTGAATGCGGGATTGAGCTTTTTTGCGTCTGCCGCCATTTTTTCAACGCTTGCTTCAACCGCTTCAGCAATGTCCACCTTGTTTATTATTGCCGCATCCGATTCCCTGAATATTACGGGGTGCTTTGCAATAATGTCGTCGCCCTCTGAAACGCTCACCACCACCACTTTCAGGTGCTCTCCCAAATCGAAGTCGGCAGGGCACACCAAATTTCCGACGTTTTCAATGAACAGCAGCTGCATTTTTTCGAGCGGCAGTTCGTGCAACGCGTGCTGGACCATGTGCGCGTCCAGGTGGCAGAGCTTGCCTGTGTTTATTCCAATGCATGGAATCTTTTTTGCCTTGAATCGCGCGGCATCCAAATCGCTGACCACGTCTCCGGCGATAGCGCCGCATTCCAAAGGCAGCATTTCGACCAGTGTCTCAATGAGTTTTGTTTTGCCGGAGCCGATTGCCCCCATTACGTTCACTGCAAAAACCCTTTTTTCGTCAAGCATTTTTCTGTTTTCCTCTGCAATTCGTCTGTTCAAATCAAAAATGTTTTCGTTCAGTTCAAGCGGACCGTGCATTTTCAATACCTCCTATTCAGCGTCCATCTCCCTTATAACGCATTCCTGCAAAGGACTCATTTTGGTGGGCTTTCCGCACACAGGGCAGGGAATTTCCATTTGCGATCCCAGCGAAGGCTGCATTTCCTTCAGAGGGGTTTCATGACCCTCAATGCACTTCACCCGCAGTGGCACTATTTCAATTAATATTTTCATTTTTTCCGCTATTGTGTCCTGTGCGAGCGAGCGAAGCGCGAATTTCAGTTGTTCTGGCTCGAGCATTGTCATTTCCCCCACCCGCAGGCGCAGTGCGTTCACCTTCTTAAAGCCGTGGAATTCGCATTCCTCCATTACGCGCTTCATTATGCTCAGGGCAATGGAGTACTCGTGCATAGCATTCTTCACATGTGGAAAATTTAAATATTCTTTGCTGCTAATATGTTGCGGGAATAGCGCTTTTTGGCTGGTGCACTGGAATGGAAGACCTCATACTGCCCTGGAAAAAAAAGAAAAGGAAAAAAAAGCAAGAGGAGAAAAAAGAGAGAGTGAAGCACGCCGTCGGCAAAAAGGGCTGGGAGCCGAGGGCGCGGAGCACTTTCAATTTCTGGTACTGCAACAGGAAAGCCGCAACGCTTGAAGAGTTCGGAGCGGCGATAGCGGAAATCCCGCTGCAGAGCTTGGAGCACCACGCCGCGCACAACGATTTCTCAAACTGGCTGAAAGACAATGCCACGCCCTTCAAAGCCGCAAAAGTGAAAAAGATTGAAAGGAAATTCAAAGGCGAGGAACTGAAGAAGAAACTTATTAAAGCGCTTTGACTATTTTCTGGGTTTAACTGAAGAATGAAGCTTCGGCTCGCGCCAAACCATATGTCCGACGTCGTATTCGTCCAAAAGATACAGATAATAGCGTCCGAATTCATACCTCAACTGTAGATTTGTTCCGCTGATAGGGTGTTTATCGTGGGGGGTTCTTCTCCTTCCAATTATTCCCATGTTTGTTTCCATTTGCCTTGCAAGTCTTTTTACTTTTTCAAATGTGTCCTGCGGCATATCAATCGGCGGTTTTTCCATTTCATCAAAAATTGTCCTGTAGTTTTCTATCTCTTCAGGAGAGGCTCTTTGCGGGTAATCAATGTCAAGCCTTTCAAACCGCCGCCTGTCCCTTTCCCTCCAGGAAATCGGAATCCCCTTTTTTATAACCAGTTGGTGGATTCTGTCATCTCCGCTTGCCGGAAAGCGGTCGCCGTATTCGTCCAGTTCCTCATAACTTAAATTCCTCGTTCTTTCAAGAAATCTTCCCTCTGCTGTCAACTCCCTGCTTTCGTCTCTCAACCGGAGCTTTTTCCCTCTTACCTCTGTCATTAAATGGGCCTGTCCCTTTGGGGCAAGGATATACCAAATGTTCCGCATGCCTTTTACTTGGGGCACTTGCGTGTAAGTCAGACCGCCGGTTCTTGAAACCACAATGTGGATTTTTCCTTTTCCAAGCCTGTGCAGTTCTTCTGGAGTCAATTGATGGTAGTTTTCAGAGCTTATTGCAACCCCCCTCTTCTTCATGTTTGGATTCTGTGAGAACTCTTCCGCAAGCCTTGCGTATTCTTTTGGAGAGTAAATGTCCGTTTTAATTATTTTTACCCTTAAGCCCCTCCTCTTGCATTCCATTGCAAGTTCTTCCCCTGTAGTACTAAAACCGCAGCCTTCAATCAGTACATTTATTTCCCTCCCGGGATAGTGACCCTGCATTTCTTCCACTAGCGCGGGAAGGTTCACCTCCATCTGCTTACACGTAGCCTTGAGGTTCCACTGGTCAATAGGGGATTTTAATACTTTGTAGCCTTGCCTTTCCAATTTTGCAGCAGCGCCCGGATCCAAATGCCGCCTCCAAATTCCCGGTCTCGCACTTCTCTTTGCCTCTGCAATCTTTCTCCTGTCCGTTGCAGTTAATCTGGGGACTCCTTCCCTAATGCGACGCCTGCCCCTACTCGCTGTCCTATCAGCCCGCAAAGTTCTGCGATTCCTGCCCCTTACAGCAGTACGCCTTGCTTGCGCTCTCTTCCGGTTGGCGGCATAACCCCGAATTCTTTGCATAAATAAATTATCTCCCTGCAGTTAATAAACCTTTTTCTGTTTTCCTGCTGAAACGCGCTTTTAGCGCGCCTGGAGAAAAAACCCAAAAAAAGCCCTGAAAGGGCTTTTTCCGCGTGTTTTAGGGCATGTATTTATAATAGTTATTGTTCAGATTTTAACGTTTAAAGCATATTTAACACGCTTTAAGGAGGTTTTAGAATGGAAGACTTGGTTGTGAAATCAAAGGCAAGAGAATACGTGAAAGCAAAAGGCGTCAGAATCAGCGGGGAAGTATTCGACGCACTGAGCAGAAACATTGCTGTGGACCTTGACGGCGCAATCGCAAGGGCTAAAAGCAACGGAAGAAAGACAATAAAGGCATTCGATTTGTGAATGCTTTTTTTCTTCCTTTTTTCTTTTTTTAATCCGTTCCAGGGGGCTGGCGGAACCCAAAAAAAGCAGCCGTAAGGCTGTTCAGCGCTGTACGCAATCAGGGAATAATCCTCTCAATCTCGTAGTAATTGATGTCGTTCTCCGAGTCAACGACCGCGAGCAATACGACCGTGTTGATGTTGCCTGCAAGGCGAACCATCCTGCTCAAAGAAGGCATCCTTAAGGACTGGCCCTCCGTTGCAATGTGCACGCACCACTGGGTGTGCTCTTCCCCCGGTTTTTTTCCGCGCGGGTAAACGCGCAAATCAAAACCGAACTTGAACCCCGTTTTAACCACAAAACCGCGGTCGCGCAAGTCGCGGAACACCAAAAACTTTGAGTAGAATTTTTTCTCGCCTTTTTCTCCCAGCGCGAGCAGTTCTTTTTCCTTCACTTTCCTTTTTCCCTTTTTCACTGCGAGCTTTTCCTTTTCGAGCAAATAAAGGGCTTCCTTCAGGTCAAGGACAAGTTTCCTGCCTTCGAGTTCGCCGAAACCCTTGCCTATCAATCGGTCCCTCTCCCTTTTTTCTTCCACTAAAACCTTGTCTTCCACCAGTTCAGCCATTTAACACACCTATAACGCAGCTTACCAGAAAGGTTATTAAATAAGAAAGAATAATAATAAAAGAGTGATTTCATGGATTCAGGGCAAAAAACGGCAAAGATTGACCCGTGGTCCTCAAAGGGAATTGAAAACTACGAGCACGTTTTCAGGGAATTCGGAATGAAGGCATTCCCGCAATCCTGGAGAAAGAAACTGAGGCACAGGTTTTTTGAGAGGAATTTGGTCATTGCTCACAGGGGCTTCGAGCCGGTAATGAAGCGCATTGAGACGGGAAAACCGTTCATAAACATGACAGGCATTGCCTCTTCCGGAAAATTCCACTTAGGGCACAAAGTGGACATCGACCTGTTCAAGTTCTTCAAAGAACGGGGAGCGCACAACTACTTCGCGATAGCGGACATTGACGGTTATGCGAGCAGGGAAAAAATAAAAACAATGCGGGAAGCGAAAAAAATAGCCGCGGACAACCTGGCGCACGCTCTTGCGCTTGGACTGGAGGAAAAAGACATTTACGTGCAGAGCACGCAGCCCCCGCGCTACTTCGAGTTCACGTTCGAATTGAGCAAGAAAATAACAAGGAACATGTTCGAAGCAGTGTACGGTCACGTTGATTTGGGAAAAGTGAGCGCGGCCATACTGCAGTACGCCGACATACTGCATCCCCAGCTGCAAGAATACAGCAGCAAAATGCCCTCGGTCACAGGCATTGGCTTGGACCAGGACCCGCACGCCCGCTTGACCCGGGACATCGCGCGCAGGCTGCCCTACGAATTCGAAATGCCGGGATTCATCTACTTCAAGCACCAGAGCGGATTGATGGAGGGAAGCAAAATGAGCTCTTCGCAGCCGGAAACCGCCGTATTCCTCTCTGACAGCGAGAAGGAAGTGAAGAAGAAAATAGGCAATGCTTTTACCGGCGGCAGGGAAACCGTTGAACTGCAGAGGAAGCTCGGCGGCAACCCGGATATCTGCAAGGTCTGCGAAATTCTCCGCTTCCACTATCCTGACACAGGGGAAGTGGAGCGCATAATGCGGGAGTGCCGCGAAGGAAAGCGCCTGTGCGGGGAAACAAAGGAATTCACAATTGAATTCCTGAACAAATTCCTAAAAGAACACCAAGCGAAAGTGGAAAAGAACAGGAAGAAAGCGGAAAGAATTGTTAATGGGAAATGAAAAAAATAAAAGGGCGGATTCCTCAGCGCACCTTGTTGTTTTCGTGCTCCGGCACGCACCATGTGCATTTCTTCAAAAGTCTGTCCTTGGCGATTGACATCGCCGCCCTGCGCGTGTAACCGCGGTCTCTCGCGTGCTCCAGAACGTACTTTGTGTTCTCCGTTATCTTTTTTTCAATCATTTCGAACATTTCCTTTTCCGTTCCTTCGATAAACTCAACGTAGCTCGAAATCACCCCGCCGGCGTTCGCGACAAAATCGGGAACGACAAGCTTTCCCGCATCGGCGAGCCTTTCCTCCACTTCCCGCGTCATGGGAATATTGGAGCCCTGCGAGATTATTTTCGCCTTCACCTGCGGAACCTCGTGCATTTTCACGAGGTCCGGGACAGCCGCAGTGACAAGAATGTCAACATCCAGTCCAATGATTGAATGGCGCTCCATTTTCTCCGCCTTTCCCTTGTATCCCGTAACAGAGCCGGTTTTTTTCACCGCATCCATCAATCCATCGTATTCAAGGCCGTCCTTGCTGTACATGAGCCCCTTAATGTCCGAAATTCCCGCAAGTCTGGCGCCTTCTTCGCTCAGGAATTTTCCCACAAAGCTTCCGACGTTTCCGAATCCCTCGATTGCAACACTGGCATCCGCCAAATCCATTCCGGTGTGTTCCGCTGCAACCTTTGTCGCATGGAACACGCCGAAGCCTGTCGAGCCGAGTTCGTGCGGCAGCCCTCCCATGTCTTTCGGTTTTCCGGTGCAGGCTTTTTTCGTTCCAACTGTTTCGGAGAAAATCCTCATTTCATCCTCGCCCACGTTCATGTCCGGGGCAGCAACATATTTTTCGGGAACAAATGTTTCCACCCTTTCGGCGAATGCCTTCATCAATTCGGCTTTCCTTTCCTTAGAGGGCATATCGCTGTCGCACTGTATTCCGCTTTTTGCGCCGCCGAACGGCAGTTCAGCGAGAGCGCACTTCCATGTCATCGCTCTTGCTAACTTTGCAACCTCGTCCACAGTGACCGTAGAGGTCATCCTTATGCCGCCCTTTCCCGGACCCAGAGCGGTGTTGTCTATCACCAGAAAACCGCGCAGTCCGACCTTCGGATTGTAGACCTGTATAATTTTTTCAGGACCATAGCCGTCATATTCAACCATCAAACCACCATTAAACGTTGTAAAAAAAACTCCCAAACCCGAGGGGAAGAGATTAATTGGAAGCGTAAAAAGATTTAAAAACCATGCCATTTTCCTCCAACTTATACATAATAAAAAATTAATTTTTAATCAAAAAGAGAATAAATTCCCGAAAATCCGAACAAAAATTAAAAAGGCAGCGAGAAAATATTAATATTTCTCCGAAAAACCTGCGGAGTGGTTTTTTATTCTTCCGCGCTTTCCTCTGCTCCGCGGACTTCCACAGTCCTCACCCTGTACGCTTTCTGCTTTTTGAGGAATTCCACGATCTCGGAGAAAAACTGGCTGTCTTCCCTGAGCAGCACAACGCTGTCCGCTTTCCTGAGCTTTGCGGTGTGGTCAATGCTTGTCTTTGTGTCGCCCCACTTGAGCAGGGTATCGCAGGACTTGCGCATTTTTCCTATTCTTTCCCTTACTGAATCCATTACCTTCTGCCCCTGCGCTATTTCCGCAGCGGTGAAGCCCGAAGTCATTGAGGGGCTTGTGTCTATCACAAGCAAAAGCATTATTTCCCTTGCTTTTGCGGACGCCTTTTTAATGAATTCCTCGCTGTCCTCCTTTTTCGAGAGAATGGGTATGAGAACTTTCATTTTTTCAGCCCTTATATTGCATGAAATATTATGTAACGTAAGAGTATAATTCCTTTCTTTTTTCCGTTATTTCCCCCTCTTCCCTCAGGAACTCGCACACAACCTTGACCAAGGGCTTCTTGAGGTTCAACGCGTCTGACAGCGCGTCCGCGCTGACGGGGGAATGCCCTTTTATGTACCTGAGCACTTCCGGGGAATGTTTTTCGTAAAGCTCCTTTTTTATTACGACGTAATCCCCGTCAAAGGATTTCACGCCCAGTATTTCCTTTTTCTTTATCTGCTCCCTGAATTTATCGGAGAGCTCTTTTGCCTTGCCCTCGCTTTTCGTAACGGTAAAATCGTCCCTTTCAAGCGAGAATGCCTCCTCTATCGAGCTCGGTTCCCTGCGGGTTTTCTCCGCGGGATGCTTTATCAGGGCATCCGAGTCGATTTCCCTCTTTGTTTTGTAAATTGCTTTTTTGTATTTGTCGGAGAGCCTGAAGGGAACTATTTTTCCCTCACCTTTCATTTTTTCGAAGTGCTTTTTTTCCTCCGCGCCGAGCTTCTTCTCGAATTTTCCCTCCACCCTGTCGCTAAGATTCGCTCTTTCGAGCAGGTCCGAGAGCCTTTTATCCAGTTTCACTTCTCTTGTCCGAGGGGACTTTTCCTTTCCCTCGGTGAGAAGGAAAATGCCGGGCTTTGCCTTTGCCGCTTCATACTCCCTCGCAGGATTCAAACCGAGTTCCCGCGCTTCCTCAGCGCTGAACTCAAGGGAAACCCCTTTCTCCGTTTTTTTCAGTTCGGGCATGCTCTCGGAAACAATTAGATTGAAAAGTATTAATAAAATAATTGAACCCCTTCTCCCTGAACCTTTTTCTTTCTTTTGGGCAACTTGCGCTTTACTTATCCTGAAACTATTTTCTTTTTTCGCAACTTACCTTTTTTCTTTCTTAAAGAAAAAAGGCAGGAATGGACCCAACGGGA
>Ga0180432_10000859_pt1 | contig 49283 bp, 40 predicted proteins | sample SS_ome_10_FD_132414 | JGI IMG/M metagenome (GOLD analysis project Ga0180432, IMG submission 132414) | Hypersaline lake sediment archaeal communities from the Salton Sea, California, USA - SS_1_MS_2 metaG | ecosystem: Environmental > Aquatic > Non-marine Saline and Alkaline > Hypersaline >...
AAAAAAACGGCCGCTCCGATTACGACGATTCCGCCCAGGCAGGCCGGGAGGAGGAAGCGCCGGGCGCGGGCCCTTTCGTCTAATGGCCCGTAATAGAGACCGTCCGTCCGCCGCTCGTCCTCGTAAGTCCCCTCGGGGGATAAAACGCCCCTTCGAGGACGAGTCCCCTCGGGGGATAAAACGCCCCTTCGAGGTGAAACATCCGCTTTTCTGATCAACGATCGTTTTCTCCCGCCCCCGGGAAGCCCGGATTGAGGGGTCCTCTCCTGGGATAAAACGCCCCTTCGAGGACGAGTCCCCTCGGGGGACAGTGACCTGACACGCGGTACAACGTTCCCTTGAGGGTAGCGCTCCTCTTCGGCCGTCTTCCTTTTTGCGGGAATGGCCGCGGGAAGGAAGGCGAGATCTGCGAGCAGGAGGCGGAGCCGCTCCCTTTCATTCTCGTAAAACCGGGCCTTGTCCTCGTCCCCGGCTCTCACCGTTTCGAGCGTCTCTCTGTGCAGGCGGGCCGCGTCACTTGTTTGATTCCTCCCTGCGGGCCTGTAAAATACCGTGAGGACCCCGTTTCCCGTCCACACCTCGCCAAGGAGGGGAATGGGGGCGATGTACGGGTGAAGCACGGTCATGCTTCTTTCGGCGAATTTTTCCATATCACGGAGCAGGCGTTCAAGCTCACCGTAAGTCCCGGACCTGATCAGGACCGAACACAGCGCGGATAGATTGTGGAGAAGGATATTCGTACCGCCGCACGGGGAGAACTTTTTAACCTGTTTTTTCATATCGCGCGCAATGGCATTCAGCCCGCTTTTCAGGTGGGAAAACCCGCCGGTATTCCGCCGGAATGCGTCGAAAAAACGGGCAGCGCTCTCAGCAAACCGCGAGGGTCCGGTCTCGAGCGTGTGCATTACGGGAAGGTCATCCCTGCAGGCCCGGAGCAGATTAACGGCGTCAGGTCCCCCGTCCCTTACAAGATAAAGGACGCCCTCCGCGATTCTTCGCGAGGATTTTTCCCCCGCCTTTAAAACACCGTCCGGAGAGAGCGAGCACCCGTTTTTCTCTTTCCGCCCCTCCTCTGAAAACAGGAGGGTCTCCGGGAAAATCCGGTCCACTAAAATTTTTTGATGGTAAAACTTTATACCGAAACCGTGCACCCTCTTTTCCGATCCCTCCTCGATCCGCGTCAACGTGACCGGAAAGGAGGAGCGGGAGGCACTCCTTAAAAGAGGCGCGGCGTTTTTCAAATGCAGCGTCTCGAGGTCGTATACGCGAATACCGGATTTTTCCCTGTGTTTCTGCTTGATGAAATCGAAGAGGAAATCAGGCCTGTGTGAGAGAAAAAGAACAGTAAGCAGCTCGGGGTCTATTCCGGAAAAGAGAAGCCGTTCATAACAATGACCCGGACACCCGGTTGCGATAACTCCATCTTTGCCGGTGAGGAAGAGCCCCCCCCCGAGAATCATGAATCCCCGCTGTCCGAGTGAAGAGGGTTCATGATGGATGAGGTCTTTCCAGAGCCTGTTCCGCGCATAACGGGCGCGCTCGCGGAGATGTCCGTCTTCCCGCTCCCTTTTTTTTAGATCGAAGAGGACCTTCCTGTCGTACATGAGCCCGATATTGCCGTTGGTGTAAAACAGTACCTCGGCCCTGTCGTGGGCGGATGAGACCTTTTCGAGCGTTCCCGCCCGGGCATCCGTAACGCCCATATCCCCAAGGAGACGGATGTAATGTCCAAGCGTGGTCCTGCCGCCGAGGTACAGGGCGGGCCCTTCAGTGTGCGGACCGAGATTCAGGGGCTCCAGCATCGGGTTCCCGGTTATATCGTCGGCAACGAGGATAGTGGAGATGAAATCCGAAATCCCGGGAGGGAGCGCACGGGAGTTGCCCAGGCGGAGGAAGGGTTTTTCATCATCCCGGTCGAATCCGAGGTAGAGTATATAACACTCCCTGTCAATCTGAAAAACCCTGTCTTCGAACGGGAACTCCATGTTATCCTCTGCCGCTGATTCTTTAATCCCTCCGCGGTACGGGCCCGCTGAAGTTAGAGGTTGCTGCCGGGATACCCCGTGGTTATTTTTACAGAAGCCCGCTTGAGTACGGACGTGCTTCGCACGCTTCGCACGCTTCGCGCCGTACGCCGGCAGGTAAAAATCACAGGCTGTTTATGACTGACGGGCGCGCGGGTATGATTTTACGGGTTCCCGGTAAACATAATGGTGAACTCGGACATTCTTATTATACCCTATGCAAAGCGAATTACAATAGATAGGCAAATGAATTTTTAATCTAAAAACTTCAAAACCAACGTTATTTAGGGTTTTTCAGTCTCTATGCCTCCAGCCGCCGTACCACATATAGTTATCTTCGACGAGCCTGCGGATGATCGATTTCCCGGATTCGAAAGCGGCAGACCGGTCTCGGAGCTCCCCTTCTGGTCGAAGTTTACCGTGGAATCCGTCACGGACGCGATGTTCAAGAGGTTCGACTATTCGAGGATAAGAATACCGGATGGAGATATTGACGCGCTCTGCGGTGTACTTGAAAATACGGGAGGAGACATACTCGTAGCGGGCCGCTCGGGAAACATAACCATGCCCGATACGGTTCCCCTCAATGGAATGTTCCGTGGGAAGGGGATCGTCAAACTGCAGATCGGCGGGGTCCCTTCCGATCTCTACCTCATCGGAAAGTCGGATCTCATCAAGGCCGTCAGGTCGCTTTCCGAACACGGGAATTCGCCCGGGCGTATTCCCGTGTTGCTCTTTGAAAAATATTTTTTCGACGGTTTCGAACGAATCGTCGGGATAGGCGGGTCTTCCTTTCTTCTGCGGGACGGGTTCGAGTTTTTCCGGGAAAACCTGCGGTTTGCATCTTATTTGAGTGACCCGTTGTTCATGGAGTTTTACTCCGGCCTCGCGGATACGCCGACTGAAGGATCGTCCGTTTCGGACCGCGGTGTTGTCAGGGAGAGCGTGCTTGGGGGGGGGTGCCGTATATGCGGCACGATCGAAAATTCCGTTATTTTCCACGATGTGGTCGTTGAAGAAGGGGCTGCGGTTCGGAACTCGGTTATCCTTCCCTTCAACAGGGTGGGGAGCGGATGTATCATACAAAACGCGCTCGTTCTTCCGAGAAAAGGCGGGGGGATCGGCGCGGGTTCGGTTATCGGCGGAACGGATTTAACGACGAACCGTTCTTTCCCCCGCGTGCTGAGGGAAGGGCTGACCATTGTGGGGGAGGGGATTGAAATTCCTCCGGGATCCAGGATAGGGAGCGGCTGTCTTGTAAGGGGACCCGGGTCCTCGGGCAGAAGAATCCGGCTGAAAAACGGTTGTGTGCTGGATCGTTAAATCATGAACGGTCCGGTCTCTTTTCCCGCATCAATCCAGCCGTTTTTTCAGGTCGTTCATCTCTCGTATGAAATCGCTGTACGATGCAGGATCGAGTGACTGACCGCCGTCGCTGAGGGCTTCTTCCGGCTGAAAATGTACCTCCACGATGATGCCGTCCGCTCCCGCGACAAGTGCGGCTTTACTCATGGGCAGAACGAGCTTCTTGTTTCCCGTTCCATGACTCGGATCGACGAAAACCGGGAGATGTGTTTCCTCTTTGAGAAGGGGAACCGCGGAAAGATCGAGCGTGTTCCGTGTTGACGTCTCGAAGGTCCTTATTCCCCTTTCACAGAGAATGACTTTTTCATTTCCCTGCTTCAGTATGTATTCCGCTGAGAGGAGAAACTCCTTAATCGTGGCCGACATGCCCCGCTTCAGAAGCACCGGTTTCTTTGTCTTTCCGATCTCGCTCAGCAGGGTGAAATTCTGCATATTGCGGGCCCCGACCTGGAGGATATCGACATACCGGGCAACGAGCTCGACATCCGCAGGGGAAACGACTTCCGATATGATATAAACCGCATAGGTTTTTCTCGCTTCATTCAGGAGCTCCAGTCCCTGCTCGCCGAGCCCCTGGAAGCTGTAGGGCGATGTACGCGGTTTGAACGCCCCTCCCCGGAGGATATTCACCCCCGATTCCTTGATGAGGTTTGCCGTCTTGAAGAGCTGTCTCCTCCCTTCAACCGAGCAGGGCCCCGCGATGACGGTAAAACCGCCTCCTCCAATGGTGATATCGGGGAGACCCTCCCCGTTCAGCTCGATCGCGGGTTTTTCCTTCTCCCGGGCACGGCTGTAGAGCGGAAGGCGGGAGCTCGTTGCATCATCTCCCGCATAGACGACGTTTCTCTTACCGGTCCATACGGGGTAGCTTCCCAGGATTTTCAGGAAGTTCGTCTGTTCCTTCATCTCTTCAAGGGCTTCTTTTACGTTCCTTTCCAGCATATGCCCTTCGAAGTCGAGATAGAAGTAGTACCGCCATGCCTCAGTCTTGTGAGGACGGGATTCCAGCTTAGTAAGGTTAATCCCGTAATCGTTGAAAATCTTCAAAACCTTGTACAGGGCGCCCGGCTGATGAAGCGTGGTGAAAATAACGGAGGTCTTCGCGTCTTTATGGAGACTTTCCGTTTCTTTTCTTGATATTATGATAAAGCGGGTCTGATTGTTGGGATAGTCCTCCAGTTTCTCAGCCACTATGGTGAGGTTGTAGACCTGGGCCGCGAGCCGGCTGGCGATCGCCGCGGATGCGGGGTCCTTCTCCCTGCTTACTTTCATTGCGCTTCCGGCGGTATCGTAAATGGGAATTATTTCGCAGTCTTCCATCTGCCGGAGGAAGGTCGTACATTGCGAAAGCGCGGCGGGATGGGAGTAGACCCTGCGAACGGAACCGAGGTCGGTCGGTCCGGCCGTCATGAGACAGTGGGAGATGGGGGTGATGACCTCCCCGGAAATAGTGAGCTGGGATTCCAGCAGGAGATCGTAAGTATGCGAAATACTCCCGATGAGGGAGTTCTCGAGGGGCAGGAGACCGAAATCGACCTCGCCCTTCTGCACGAGCGTTACCACGTCGTCCGATATCTTGCATGGGACGAACACGACCGATTTGCCCCAGTACTTGATACCGGCCTCTTCGCTGAATGAACCCTGCTCTCCCTGAATGGCGGCCCTGAAAAGACGCTCCATCGTCATCTCCACGGTGAAATAGATACGGTTTTATGTTAAGATAAATATGCGAACCTTAAATGTCGAGTTTATAAGGGAGGGCCTTTCTCTGTCCGGGATTACCGGAAAGGTTTTACATAAAGGATAATGTTTGTGAAGATTATGTTTGTGAAGATTAGGCCCGTAAAGAGTATGTCTGTAAAGAGTATGCCCGTGAAAATCATGTCCGTGAAATTGAGGGGTTTTACACTGGTCGAGGTGCTGATCGCGCTGACCATCCTCTCCATAGGATTTCTCGCGATAATGAGGAGTAATGTTTTCAACATTCGCTCCTCCAGGGAAGCTTCCGATCTCACGCTTGCCGTTTTCGCCGCCGAGATGATGATGAAAGAGGAGATCGCCAAGGGGTATCCGCAGTCCGCGATTGAAGAGGGTGAGTTCGAGGAGGGCCCCTATGCCGGGTATCGATGGAAACGGACGGTCGAGGTCGTGGAGTTTCCGTTCATAGAGGAGCTCAAGCTCGTGACCGTGGAAATCGGATGGAGGGAAGAGAAGCATTACACGCTTCGTACCGTTCTCTCCCGGTACTAGGCCGCCTAAAGGCGCGGCCGCGGCCGCGGCCGCGGGTCGCGGGCCGAATGGAGGTTTAATGCACAAAGGTCGAAAGCCGAGAGAGCGCGTTTCGGGATTTACGCTCCTGGAGCTCCTTATCTCTCTGGCGATTTTTTCCATCATTGCGGCCGTATCCTACACCTCGTTTATCGCGGTGAACCGTTCCGTTGAGTCGAACAGACGGAACGAGGACCTCATACGTGAGCTGCGGGGTTTATTCGACCGGCTCGATTCCGAGATCGCTTCCGCGTTCTACGGGCGGAACGACGACGGAACGCTCTTTCGGTCGAGGAGATTCGAGCTGAACGGAAAAGAGGTGAACGATCTTTTGTTTACCACCGTTCGGCCCGTGACAATCTGGGAGTACGGCGTACACGGCGGCGTCAGGAGAATAGAATACGTTTTCGATGAGTCTGAAACGGAAGGCCTCGTTCTTATAAAGCGCGTATACGGCCTCTCGCTCCCGCCGGGGGACCTCGATGAACCGGATGAGTTCGTCGTGTGCGACGGGCTTGACTCTTTCCAGCTTCGGTTCCAGGACGGGGGCGGATGGTTCGATGACTGGGATACCGATAAGATGAACAGGCTGCCCGACGGGATTGAGCTCACGATCACCCTGGCCGGGGGCGGAGAATTGAGAGAATATTTCAATGTTTTTATTTCGGAGCTGTAAACGTAGGAGCGCTTTCGCGCTCATGTCCGTTCTCGTACTCGTGTCGATTCTATCGCTCATTGCGCTCGAGTTTACCAGGAAGAGCAGCATCAATCTGAAAATGGCCGCGAACCACGCGCTCTCCAAGAAGGCGCTTTTCTATGCGTACGGCGGCTACGAAACGGCACTCAAGCTTCTCATGATGGATACCAACGAATATGACGGCCCGGGCGACTACTGGTACGCGATGCTTCCTCCCATTCCGCTGGAAGACGGCGCCATAGTGGTCACCATTCAGGACGAGAAGAGCAGGTACAATATTAAAAAGCTCGTTACCGATTACGGTATCGAGGATGCCAGAAGACGGGTCATGCTCGAGAGGATTTTCGAACAGCACGGTATTGATACTTCGATTATCGATTCTCTGGCCGACTGGCAGGATGAGGACGACGTCAGCCTCCCCTACGGCGCGGAGCGGATGTATTACAATTCACTGCGGCCGTCCTACGACCCGAGAAACGCACCGGTCACCACCATGGGAGAGATCTTTCTTGTCAGGGGGTTCGATCGCGACCTTTTTTTCCTTCCTCCCGTTGTTCGAGACCCCTTTCTCTCCGATGACATCCAGCCGCTCGAGCAGTATCTTACGGTATACGGGAACGGGAGTATCAATATTAATACGGCCGACCGTATTCTGCTCATGAGCCTGTCCGCGGATCTCGACGAGATCATTGCCGATGATATAGTGGAGTACAGGTATGAGTATCCCTTTGAAGCGGTGGAGGAATTAAAGAATGTTGAAACCGTATCTGATATTCTATATGATGAAATCGAATCCCTCATAACGGTGAAGAGCGATCTTTTCAGAATCACGTCAACCGGTTCGGTCGACGAATTCAGCCGTATTATCACCGCGGTCGTATCGAGGGAAGGCGGGAGGTTCAGGGTTGTCTACTTTGACAGATCTCTTTAGCACACGGATCGGCGGGAACAGGAAAGCCGTATTCATCTATAAGGACAGCCGGTGCTACAGGGTCGTAACGGTACAGGAGAAGCTCCCTGTCAGGGACGAGGTGCGGGTCCGTACCTACGAGGAGACGGCCCTGAGCGGACTGCTCGAGGCCGAGGGAGTAACGAAAGAGAATGTATACCTCATACTCGAACCGGGCGGTTACTATGCGAACAGGGTGAGCTTTCCGTTTACAGAACGGCAGAAGATAGAGGGTGTGATCAAATACGAGGTGAAGGACTATCTGCCCTTGGCGGAATCCGATTATCTGACGGATTTCTATCAAGCCGGCGGCGATATCTCCGCTTTCTCGGTATACAGGGAGACTATAAGCCGGATCCTGGAGGAAACGGGTCCTTACCGGGAGAACCTGAAGGCCGTCATACCCTACGACATGGCGATCTACTATGGGATGACCGCTTCACTCGAGGAGGAGGATTATCTGTTTTTCGATGCCGGTCCCGGGGGCGTCTTTATACAGTACGTGGAGGACAGGAGCTTGCGAACGGGTGTGTGGATTCCCCGTTCGAGCAGCGATGATCGGTTCAGGAGCGCCCTTACCGCGCAGGTCCTCATGATCTCCCGCGTGGTTCGAACTCCCATTGCCCTGGTAAACGGAAGGGAGGAACGGATGAACGAGGTGGTGTGCGGGATTCTGGACGATAGAGGGTTGAGTTACCGGGAGCCTCCGAAAATAAACATGGGCCCGGCCTCTTCACGTTTGTCCGCGGAAGATACGGGTGCGCTTGTTCCCCTTTTTGGTGCGGTAAGCTGCCTGAACGGTCCCCCGCAGGCGCGGGTCAATCTCCTGCGGGAAGAGTTCAAACCCCGTATGCGGGGTTATGTGAGCGTCAGGGATTTTATTTTTGCCGGTATTCTTCTCTTTCTGCTTTTCGCCGTTTCAACGGCGGGTCTGCTCCTGGACATGAATTTCAGGAAAAATCAGGTGCTCCTCCTGCGGGAGCGCTTCGAAAGCCTGAATGAGAAGGTTTTCGGACGCCGCGTTGTACCCGAAAGCGAGGCCAGGCAGCTGCTGGAAGATATGAGATCAAAAGTCGGCCTGGCGCAGGAGCGGACGGACGGACGCTACAGCAGTTTGAGGCTTCTGGAGGAGCTTTCGCTCTTTCTTCCTCCGGATGTCGTGATCGAGTATACCGATATCATCATTGAGCGGGATCTCATCAGGTTTTCGGGAAAAGCGAGGACTTTTTCCGATATAGATAAAATTCGCAAGGAGCTCGGCCTCTCGGAATATTTCTCTCGGGTGGAGCTGGCAAATACCGGAACGACCGGAAGCACCGAGGGATTTACCGTGAGTTTTACCTTTGAAATAGAAATTACATCGGAGCTTTAAGGTGGACCTGAGAAAACTGCTGGGAAATATATCGGGAAGGGAGCGGGGGCTCATAATCGGGGCTCTCGCCGTTCTTTTTATCTTTCTCGTGTACCAGTTTCTCTATTTCCCGCTTATAAAGACCAGGGACGGCTACCGCAGTGAAATCGTGGAGCTCGAAAACCGTTATACAAGTTATCGCTTACTGACCCAGCGCTACATCGCCGAGAAGAGCCGCTACGACAGCGTGGTGGAGAAGCTCAAATTAAAACAGTCCCTCTCCGTATTGACCTACCTGGAAAACCAGGCCTCTATTGCCGGCATAAGGGAGAGTATAGATTATATCCGGCCCAGGGGTACCGAAACGAGGGACGGCATTGTTCAATCGTCCGTTGAAATAAAGGTGGATGCCATTCCGCCCGGGGACCTCCTCCTCTTCCTGCAGGGTATAGAACGGAACAGGGACGGGCTCGTGGTGAGCTACCTGCGTCTCAAGCCCTTTTTCAAGGAACGCGACAAGATGGATGCGATTGTGGTTATTACGGATGTTACGGCGGAATGATGGTTTTTATTGCGGAGCACCCGAAAATCTTCTGAGTTTTCCCCGTGTGGTTCCTGTCTCTTCGGGGATGGGGGCTCTTATTCCTCTTCTTCTTTTTCTTCTTCCCTTACTTCTTTTTCCTTTACTTCTTCTTCAACAGTTGATTCCCGTATTATCCGGCCGACCTCCCATATGTCATCGACCACGGTTACGCCCGCCTCCCTCAGCATCTTCTCCTTTTCCTGGGTATGATGGTCTTCTATATCCCGTTCGAGAATATAGGCGAGCACCGGCTTGGAGTATTTGGATTCCTCTATGTACCGCGCCGCATCCTCCTCGAGCCTTCCCCGTTTTTCTCCGCCGATTACGACCACTTCCGTATTTTCGTCTTCTTCAAAGGCTTCGAGGATTTCGACGAATCCCGTTCCGATTATGTCGGAACCGCCCAGGCTGATGATCGCGCTTTCACCCAGTTCTTCTTTGTAGAGGCTCTGGCAGAGTTTATTTTCATTGCCGATGGTGCGGGCTACAACGCCCACGTTGCCCGGGAGAACGTATTCGCCGGATATGGTGCCGGCCTTGGACTGTCCGGGAACGAGTATGCCCGCAGATGCGGGGCCGATAAGGGTGACACCCGCGGTACGGGCGCTGTTCTTGATTTTTATTGTCTCCGTTACGGGAATATCTCCCGTACAGATGATAATGAGCGGGATCTCCGCCGCAATGGATTCCTCCACAGCCGAAGTGACCGCGTTTTTCGGAACGAAAACAACCGCAAGGTCGACCTCGTGCCTCTTGAAGGCCTCGCTCACCTTGTCGTAGACGGGCACGCCCATAACTTCCTGCCCGTACCGTCCCGGGCTTACTCCCGCGACAATCTCGGATTTATTTTCCAGCATGAGCGATGTCTGCTGCCTTCCCTCATTCGTGGTAATACCCTGAATGAGTATCCTGGATTCTCGTTTTAATAAAATTGACATACCGTTCCTCGTTTGCTCCCTATTCATTGTTTCCCAATATACAGGAATCCGGCGGGTATATCCATCTTTTCCGCAGTTTTATTAAGAACGGTTCACCGGTATGTCCGGTAGAACCGGCTGCCTCTGGTTGGGATGATCGTGGAGGGATGTGATGGATCTCCGGAAACAGTCTGGGAGATACCCGGCTGAAAGGCGATAACGTATACTCTAGTTTACAAAGAACCCTTACGGAATGATTTGATATAGACTAAATGGCAGTATAAAGATAAATTCTCCAAAGATCAAATCATTTTATGCACCTGCCGTGTATGGGGTTGACCTATGAAAAACCGATTGCTGAGCCGTGGACTACAAGCTCTTCCGTAGAGCGGGGGTACATGATGATCATTCTCCTAGAGCCGGAATTTTATGCCCCTATACGGTGGAGGAGATCATTGACGCATCCGGAATGGTTCCCTTTCGTCTCGTCCCGAAAAACGACACCATAGAAATCGCGGACGCATACCTGCCGAGTAATCTCTGCTCCTACCTTCGTCATATTCTTGAGGACCTTCTGCGAGGCGACCGGGAGAGCACGGTACTGGTTTTCAATCATTCCTGTGACGGGTGCAGAAGGATGCTGGACGTGTGCAGGTCGTTTCTTCCTTCGGTGCCTGTTTTTATGATTGATACACCGAAGAAGAACGACGAGCGGTCCGTAAGGTATTTCCGGGAAGAGCTCCATTTGATGAAAAGCTTTCTCGAGGAGCGGAGCGGGCTCGAGGTGACGGACGGTATGCTCCGGGATGCGATCGACCGGTATAACGAGAACAGGCGGCTTCTGAGAAGAATCTATGAACTGCGGCCTGCATATCCGCATGAACTGTCATCAAAATTCATGACGTCTCTTTCCGATTTCAATACGTCGGTTTCCAAACGCTCTTCCAACTGCGTACTGAAGGACGTTGTGAACCATCTTGAAAATAGTCCACCGGCGCACGTGGAGGGCCCCGTTTCCCGAGTGCGGAAGAAGAGGGTCTTCGTTTCCGGCAACGTATACGACGCGCAGCCTCTGCTCGATATAATAGAGGAGTGCGGGGGCCTGGTAGTGGGAGACGACTTCTGTTTCGGCGGGCGTTATCTGCTTGACCGCGTCGAGAGGAAAGGGGACCCGCTTCTCAACCTCGCCGGATCATATCTGAAAAGGACACCCTGCGGCAGGATGTTCGACAGCGGTAAAAGGTTTGACGCCGTTGTTGATCAGGTGCGGGCGGGAGGGGCTGCCGGTATCATCTATACGAGCGTCAAATTCTGTGATAACTTTCTCGGGGATTATCCGCCGCTGAGGGAGCGGCTGATCAGGGAGGGGATACCCTCTCTCTTCATCGAGGGGGAATACTTCTCAATGCGCGGCGGACAGATAAGAACGAGAATTGAAGCCTTTCTCGAGATGCTCTGAGGGGAGAATAGTACGGTGAGCTTGAAGAACCAGGCGAGGAGCATACTCCTGAGAAATCCGAAGCCCGGGAAGATCAGCCGGGGTGCGCTGATTACGTATCTTCAGGCCGCGGTCACCCCGGCGTCCCGTTTTTCGACCCGTTCTGAAAAAAAACTCTCACTTGTCGGTTACCGTCACGCGATGAAATTCTTCAGGGAGAGAGGCGAGGGCGGAAAGCAGGTTTTTACGAGCCTGTTCGCCCCTATAGAGCTGGTTTATGCCCTGGACCTCCTGCCGTTCCCGCTCGAGGCCATGAGCGGCGCGGCCGCTTCGTTCGATATCGCGGACAGGCTCCTTCAGAAAACGGATGAGGAGTGGCACTCAGCGGATATCTGCTCTTTTCATAGAACCTTTATCGGTATATCGAGATTCGGCCTCCTTCCGTCACCGCGCTTTCTTCTCGCCACCTCCCACTGCTGTGACGGTACGATGAAATCATTTTCCGAGGTGGCCGGATATTTTTCCAAACCCCTGTTTTTCATTCATACGCCGCAGAGGAGTGACAGGGGAGGGGTAAGCTATCTGGCGGACCAGATCAGGACCTGCGCGGAAGATGCCGCCTCACTGACGAATAAACGGTTCTCCATGCAAAAGCTGGAAACCGCTTTCGAATATTCGAACAGGGCCCGCAGGGCGCTCGTCGAAATCGAGGAGCTGCGCAAAAACCACCCCCCACTTATATGGGGAAGCGATGGTTTCGGATTCGTGCTCGCCTGGGCCACCTTCCTGGGAAGCAGGGGCGGCGCCGGGGTATTCGAACGTTACATGAACGAGCTGAAGAGAAAGAAGGAGAAGGCATACGGAAAGCCTGCAAAGAAGAGGGTTCTCTGGCTTCACCTCAAACCGTATTTCTCAAACACCATTATCGACTGGATGGAAAAGGAACTGGGAGCCGTTATCGTATTCGAGGATATCAACAGTGTCCGGTGGGAAGATCTCGATATCGGCCGACCGTGGGAGAGTCTCGCACGAAAACTGCTCAGCCATCCATGGGTCGGCCCCATCGAAAACCGGCTGAAAAATATCAAACGTATCATCGAGGAATACCGTATCGACGGTGTGATAAATTTTACACACTGGGGATGCAGGCAGAGCAACGCAGCGGAGCGCCTCATCAGGGATGCGGTTTCGGAATCGGGGATTCCCCTTCTCACTATTGACGGAGACCTCGTGGACTCGCGTAATTATTCCGAGGGACAGTTTAAAACGAGGATCGAAGCGTTCATGGAGCTTATGGAAGGATGTTGACCGCCGGAATAGATATCGGATCCGTATCAACCGAGATGGTCCTGCTGGAAGATCGGGATATTGCGGAAACTTTCATTGTGGATACCGGAAGCTCCAGCAGAAATGCGGTGGAAGCCATACTGGCCCGGGCACGGGAGGAGAGGGGAATATCGAGAGACGATATCGGATATGTCGTGACAACCGGGTACGGGAGAAACTCCACGGACAGGGGCGACAGGAGCGTCACGGAGATTACCTGCCACGCCCGCGGTGCGTACCGCCTGGACCGGACGGTGAGAACGGTTGTGGATGTGGGAGGTCAGGACAGCAAGGTCATCCTTCTCGGCGAAAACGGGAGAAGTGAAAATTTCGTCATGAACGACAAATGTGCCGCGGGGACCGGAAGGTTCCTGGAAATTATCGCCCGCACACTGGAAGTAAAGGTGGAGGAAATGGGCGGGCTTGCGCTATCAACCGATGACGGGGTCACCATTTCGAGCATGTGCGCCGTATTCGCGGAATCCGAGGTCGTGTCGCTCATCGCCGAGGGTCATTCGAAGGAGCGCATCATCAACGGGATCATGGACGCCATCGCTACACGGGTTTCGGGTATGGCGAAGCGTCTCGGGTACAGGCCGCCGGTGATGTTTACAGGCGGGGTGGCGAATAACGCCGGAGTCGTCAGGTCGCTCAGGCGGTGCCTCGATACGGAAATTCTGGTTCCCGAACAGCCCCAGATGATCGGCGCGCTCGGTGCGGCCCTCATCGCCATGGAAGAGGCCTCCAGGGTGTAATTTTACTTCAGACTACTTCAGACTACTTCAGACTACTTCAGTCGGAGCCCGATGCCGTTTATCACCATATGCGCCTCATCCGCGCGCGAGGCGAATATTTGATTCATCTCCCCGATGATCGTCCGGTAGAATCTTCCGTCCTCGGTGGCCGGTATTACGCCCATCCCTATCTCGTTCGTAACGACGATTACATCGGTGTTCAGCCCTTTTAGAAAGTCCGCTGTTTCATTGGCGATCCGTATTATTTCATTGCTTTTCGTTCTGCTGTAGTAGAGCAGGTTTGAAACCCAGAAGGTCAGGCAGTCGATGATAACGGCCCTGCCCGGAGTGACCTTCTTTACAGCGGCAAGGAGGTCAAGGGGCTCTTCGATTGTTTCCCATTCCGGCGGACGCCCCTTCCTGTGCCGCTTGATGCGGTTCTCCATTTCCGGGTCCGTTTCCACACCCGTTGCTATGAAGGTGACGTCCTTTCTGTCTTTCAGAAGGTTCAGCGCGAACTTGCTTTTTCCGGAGCTGGCTCCTCCGGTCAGGAATACAAGGGGCATGGTCTTACTCCTTTCCCGTCAAGCGGTCGTATTGGATGTTGGAAAGTATCATAACAAATCGAGGCCGGCATTTGATGCACATACGTTTATGCACGTATGCTGATGCACCTATGCTTATGCGCATACGCTGTTGAGCGTCACGATGTAGCCGCTTTTTTCATCGAGCGCAATAACCGTAAGCGAACCGTTGTCTATCCTGAAGGGCGCGCGTGCGCCGTCCGCCATACCGAGGATCTCGAGTACGATGAACGCTACCGGGGTGTAATGCGAAAAGACAACGGCAGATTCCCACCCGTCGCTGCTGCGCAGCTCCGACAGGAATGACAGTGCCCTGGAGCGGACGTCCTGCGGCGACTCACCCTCGGGAAAGGTGTAGTGAAAAGGATCGGCCGTATAGGTCTTCCAGCCTTCATCCAGCGAGAGCTCCTCTTTCTTTTTTCCCTCCCACGCACCGAAATTCGTCTCTATGAGGAGCGGTTCCCGTACGGGCCGGACGCCCGTTTTCCGCGACAGGGGCCTTGCCGTTTCCATCGTTCTTGTCAGGGGGCTCGCGTATATACGATCCACTTTACCGAAATCACACGCAATGCGCGACGCCGCCCGCCGGGCCTGTTTCCTGCCCTTTGCGGTGAGCGGTGTATCGATTCTGCCCGTCATTAACCTGTCCCGGTTGGACACGGTTTCGCCGTGCCGCACCAGAATCAGTCGTTTGTATGAAGACATTTCATCGTTCTCCCGCGCGGCGAATGAGCACGACGAGGGACCCGATAAAGGATAAAACAAGTACGGCCAGCGCGGTGCGGGGCAGAAGATCGCCGGCCCTCGTATAGAAGGTGGTCTTTTCCCTGGGCCCGATTTCTCCCACGAGATATCCCGCTTCCTTTATAGGGAGAATGTCCACGACCCGGCCCCTGGGGTCCACGATCGCCGTAACGCCGTCGTTTGCGGCGCGGGCGAACCATATCCTGTTCTCGATCGCCCTGAACTTCGTTATGGTGAAGTGCTGGAAGTGCCCCGCCCTCGTTTTGGTCCACATATCGTTCGAGATGTTCACCATGAAGTCGGCGCCCGCTCTCACGAAATCTCTTATGAAATAGCCGTACGTTCCCTCCCAGCAAATCACGACACCGAAGTCCATTTTTTCATGGTCGAAGACGACGGGTCCCGCTCCCGGGGTAAAGCCGGCGCTGTCCGTGAAATTGTCGAGTATCTTCTGTAAAAAACGGATCTTATTACCAAGCGGAAAATGCTCGCCGAACGGGGTGAGATGTATCTTGTCGTATTTATCTATTATCTCGCCTTCCGGGCTCAAGAAATAGGCGCTGTTCGTCCATATCTCCTCGTCACCCTTTGTAGGATATATGGTTTCGAGGTCTTCCTCCTTCACTTCGCCGCTCCTGACGGAAAAATTGTCGGGAGAGCCGATGATGAAATATGCGCCTATCTCGCGCACGAGTCGCTGTATTCTCGTGTGATAGGGCGAGCCGTAGATGAGATTGGGCCGCAGGCTCGTTCTGATCGCGGTTTCGGTCCAGACCACGAGATCGACGTTTCCCTCATTTTTAATGCTTTCCCTGCTCAGGTTTTCGAGACTCTTGAGGGTTTTCCACTTTTCCTTTTTCCACTCGGTTCTCGGAGTGCTCAGTCCCTGTATAAGTGAGAGCTTCATCCTTTGTCCTTTCGGAAGCGGGCGGGATAGTACGATACTCCCGTAAACGAGGCTGACGATGATGAGTATGATACCGCCCGCGAGCGGATAAAAACGGGAGAGATACGGCTTGGATCCCGCACCGGTCCGATTTTCTCGGTAACCTTCAACAAGGAAAACCGCGGTTTCGGCAAGTCCCGCACTGAAGAGCACGAGGATGAAGGCAATGAGCTGCTCTCCTCCCACATCCGCCAGTTGAATGAAGCTCGTAAAATTATGCTGGGTATATCCGATCGATCCGAAGGTGAAACCGAGGAACCCGAAGCTTCTGATATAGTCGAATCCGATCCAGATGAAGGGTGTGAGGAAAGCCCTGTACCGCGGGAATGCTTTTGATGCGACATTGATGAATACGAGACTCAGCACAAAGAAGGTTCCGAATACCACGGTCACGAACAGGACTCCCACTACCGCGAGGTAGGCGTTCATCCAGAAGAGGTAGATGCAGTAGAAGAAATACGCGAAAATGAAGGCGCATCCGATTGTCTTCCTGAGGCTGCTCGTGTACGCGATGAGCAGTATGGGAGCAAGCGCGATGAACCCGAAAATGTTTGCATTGAAAGGCGGGAAGGAGATGATCAGCAGAAAGGAGGAGAGAAGGCTCAGAGGTATGGTCCAATACCATTTCATATCCTTCATGGGGTTACCCTTCAGTGATTCTCGCCTCATAGGGTTTCGCTGGCTTCTTGTTTACCTCGGCATTCGCTCTAATATATAGTATTGGATTGTGATGGGCAATACATCGAATTAAGGGGACATGTTACTTCTATGAAAAAATAGTGCAACCCCTGTTTCACTTTTGTTGCGGATCAAACCGGCTCATACTTTTATCAGTGGCGGATATCAACCCGGCCACACATCGTATTATTCGAGGCGGAGCCCCTTATCCTAAATTATTAAGGGCGCCGCTTATGGCATCGGATATCTCGGCGATCGAACATGGTTTCGACAGGAAGGCGAAAACGTTGTAATCCGAGGCGAGTCCGCGGTTCTTGTCCGAGCCGTATCCCGTTATGATGATAATCGGGAGGTTATCGTTTTTCTCCCTTACCCTTCGAATAAGGGTCATGCCGTCCATCCGGGGCATCTTCAGATCCGTTATCATGAGGTCGACCTTTTCCTTTGAGAAAATTTGCAGGGCTTCCTCGCCGTCCTCGGCGAGAAGAGGAGTGCTTCCACGCCTCCGTATGACCTCGCCGATGAGACTTCTGATGGTAATGTCGTCTTCTGCTACGAGAATATTCTTCATCGATACCTCAGGAGGTACGCAGCGGCACCTTCGGCATACCGCGGAAGGAAAGGCATGTGCGTTTTCGTTGAAACGTTGAATTTCCCTATTGAGTGTAAGTGATTTTCGGGGGGAATGCAAAAAAAAAAACCGGACATGATAATTATTTTTATTCCGTTGCACTAATTCATGACGTTCACCGGCATTACCGTATCTTGCGTATGTGAAAACCTGCTGTAATGTCCATATTTCTTGAAACTCGAAATTCGCTTTACTATACTATGAGTGTAATCTTCATTTTCTTTTTAATACAGGTACGGGAGCCGAGGCCTCTATGAACGACCTGCTGAACCTTATTTCAGGTGAATACGTCGTACTTGACGGGGCCTTCGGTACGCAGCTTCAGGAGCGCGGACTGAAGGCGGGAGAAATCCCCGAGGAGTGGAACATAAAGAGGCCCGAGGTGGTGAGGGATATCCATTTGAGCTATTACAGGGCGGGCGCGCAGGTTGTGTCGTCGAACACATTCGGAGCCTCTCCGCTCAAGCTTCAGATGAAGAACAGGGAAAACGACAGCGAGGAGCTGAACAGAAGGGGGATCGAGATCGTCAGAGATGCCCTCGATATTTTTCTTGCCGGGGCTCAGGACGGTACCGCGGGAGAGAAGGATCCCCGCTTCGTTGCCGGATCGGTCGGGCCTTCAGGTCGTGTGCTCGGCATGGACGTTACTCCGGATGAGGTGGATCGCTGCTTCGGTTTCCAGGCGGATGTGATGGCGCGGGCGGGGGCCGACCTCTTTATGGTTGAAACGATGATGGACCTGGGGGAGGCTGCCATAGCGGTGAAAGCGCTGAAAAGAGAAACCGGCCTGCCCGTATTCGCTTCGCTTGTATTCAATAAAACGAAAAAAGGGGAGTACAGAACGCTTTTCGGCAACGCGACGTTCGAGGCGGCTTCACGGCTTCTTGAAAGCGGCGCCGACGCGGTGGGGGCGAATTGCGGCCTTCTTGAGGAGTATATCGGTGTCATAGCCGAGATGCGTTCCGTGTCTTCGGCCCCTCTCGTACTCTATCCCAATGCGGGCCTGCCAAGGCTGCTAAACGGGGAAACGGTTTTCGATGTCTCAGCGCAGGACCTGATCCGCGGTCTCGACGATTCGCTCGAAGCCGGGGCGTCGATCGTGGGCGGCTGCTGCGGGACCACGCCCGAGTACATAGGTCTTCTTGCGAGCCGCATTAAAGGAAAAAAGAGAACGCGATGAGGGTATTAATCGTAGAGGACAATCCCGATCATCGTTACATCCTCAGGAAAAAGTTGCAGTTATCCTACAGTGACGCGACCGTAGATACATGCGCAACCGTATCCACGGCCGTTAAGAGGCTCCTGGAAAAATCCTACCGTATCGTACTGCTCGATTACAGGCTCAGGGGATCAAGCGGGGTCGACCTCGTGAAGTGGATGGGGGAAAGGGGCATAGACACGCCCGTAATCATGATCACGGGCGTCGAGGACATCGAGATAGCGGTACAGGCCATCAAGCTCGGAGTATACGACTACCTGACGAAGTCGGCCGAGAGTTTCGAAAGACTTCCCTTCATACTGAGGAAAGCGGATGAAGAATACGACCTGAGGCGAAAGCTCAGGGTGGCGGAGCAGAATTACCAGGCCCTGGTTAACGGTATCGGGGAAGCCGTTTTCAGGATGATGGAGGATGGGAGTATCGTGTACATAAGCCCGTCCATTCGGAACCTTCTCGGATATGATGAGCGGAAGTTCATTGCGTCCTTTATGGACCTGTTTCCGGCGGAATCCTGGGAGGGACTCATTCGCAAACTTGGTGAAGTCGTTCGAGGGAATACGGTGGACCCGTGGATCGAGCATTTCAACCGGCCCGACGGTACGCGCGTCTTCATCGAGATCAACTGCTCCTCGCTCGTGGAGGAGGACGGAAGGAAGAGCGTCATCGGCACCATGCAGGACGTGACGAAGCGCGTCATGCTCGAGCGGGAGATACAGTCCGAGCGAGCCAAGCTGATGGACGTGTTCAACGCCATGGCGGATCCCATCTACATTGTGGATGAGGAGTACAATATAACGTTCATCAACCGTTCGCTCAGGCGGCAGATCGGCAGGCCCGTTCAGGGCAGGTGCTACGACTATCTCTATTCGTATACTTCTCCGTGTTCTTTCTGCAAATGGGACGCCGTCAGGAAGGGAAATACCGTCCGGTGGGAGTTGAAGCGAAAGGACGGCAGGATATTCGATATCATTTCCTCTCCGCTCCGTGATCCGAACGGGGCAATTCGAAAGATGGAGATGATGCGGGATATAACAATGAGAAAGGAGGCCGAGGAGAACGCCCGGCTGCGAAAGGATGAAACGGAACGGGTAAACCGGGAACTGCTCAGTACGATTGAACGGCTGAAAGCCGCTGAAAACCAGCTCATACAGTCCGCAAAGCTCGCCGCTATCGGGCAGCTCGTGGCGGGCGTCGCGCATGAGCTGAATAATCCGCTGTTCAGCGCCATGGGGAATGCGGAGCTTCTTCTCATGGAACCCGGCATCGAGGAGGATCGAGAGATAAAACTGAAGAGCATAATCGAATCCGTGGAAAGGGCTAAACGCATAGTAAACGATCTCGTGCAGTTCTCGAGGAAGGAGACGCTTTCACGCGAAGTGCTGTCGATAAACGGCGTGATACGGAAAACGGCCGCGCTCCGGGAGTATGAGCTGAAGGTGAATGATATCGAGCTCGAATACAGTCTGACGGAGGACCTTCCCCGTGTGGAGGGCAACCCGGTACGGCTCCAGCAGGTCTTCCTCAATATTATCGTTAACGCCGAGCAGGCGATCGTTTCTTCAAAAAAGACCGGCGGAAAGATCAGGATCCTTACGCGGCCCGATCCCGTTCAGCCCTCCGTTATAATAGAGATTGCGAATAACGGACCGCATATTCCGGCGGACATCATAGCAAGGATATTCGAACCTTTCTTTACGACAAAGGAGGTGGGCGAGGGTACCGGTCTCGGGCTTTCGACCTCTTACGGAATAGTGCAGGAGCACGGCGGTACAATGACCGTAAAGAGTACGAAACGGTGGACCGTGTTTACCGTTGTACTGCCGGTTTCAAAAGCCGCTGACGCGGGCGATACGGCAGGGGGTGGCGAAAAAAGCGGGAACGCGGATGAAGGGTTGATGTTGACACCGAAGGATGAAACGATACTCGTACTCGACGATGAACCCGTCATACTGAGGGTGCTGGAAGGTTTTCTGTCCAGGCAGGGGTTTTCGGTATTCACCGCCTCCACCGGAGAGGAGGCGTTATCGAAGCTCGAAATCGGTAAGGTGGATTTTATCGTATCGGACATCAAGATGCCGGGTATGAGCGGAAGGGAGTTCTATAAACAGGTAAGCCGCAGGAAACCCGAGCTCGCGAACAGGTTGCTCTTCGTCACAGGGGATACACTGAGTGAGGGTACGAGGGAATTTCTGAAGAGCACGGGTATCAATCATTTGCAAAAACCGTTTACCTTTATAGAGATAATGGAAGCGCTTTCCTCGCTGGGTGCGTGTACCGGCGGTCGGGTTGAGCACTGAATGCATCCGCTTACTCCCGGGGCGCGAAGAGGGACCTGAAGAAATCCGGAACGCGGACGACACCGCCGCTTTCGCCGGTAAATGCATGCAGGGTATACCCCTCGGCGACAATCTTCTTTTCCGTGGTTTTTTCGAATATCGTGTAACCGATTCTTATGCTGGCACCGCCGAGCTCTTCGAGCCTCGCCTCCACGGTAACGACGTCATCGTAGCGGATGGGTTTCCTGTATTTACAGGAGGCTTCCCGAACAGGAAGATAAAAACCCCGCTTTTCCAGCTCGCGATAGGTGAGGCCCGCGTTTCTCATGAGTTCGGTCCTCGCTGCCTCCATCCAGGTGAAATAATTCGTGTGATGCACAACGCGCATGGAGTCCGTTTCGGCGTATCTGACCCGTATATCGTGCGATACCCGGATTTCACCCTTTTTCTCTTTGTGCGTTTCCATGGAGGTATAGTATACTAGCACCGGACCGTTTGACAATGGAAAGAGGAGCGGATCATGCGCAAATACAGGCTCTGCGGTATACAGGTTGAAACGGGAGAGGACAGGGAGGCGAATGTCGCGAAAACGCTCGGTTTTATCGAAAGGGCCGCCCGTCGTAAGCCCGACGTTATCGTTCTGCCCGAGATGTTCGAGATGGCGGCGAAGCCGGAGGAGGCGCACGCCTTTTCACACCAATTGGACTCACCCTTTACCGAACGCTTTTCGGACCTCGCCAGGGCCCACTCCGTCAATATCGTGGGAGGCACCTTTTTCGAGCGGAGCGGTGACCATATCTACAATACGGCCGTGGTTTACGGGAGGGACGGCTCCGTACTGGGCGCATACAGGAAGATGCACCTCTTCGATGCGTTTCACTACGGCGAGTCAAAGGGAATACGGAGGGGCGACGGCCCCCTCATCGTGCAGCTCGACGGGCTCAAAGCCGGTATAGCCGTGTGTTATGATATCAGGTTCCCGGAAATCTTCAGGGACTATGCGGTCCGGGGCGCTGATGTTGTCATACTTCCCGCCGCCTACTTTCAGCCCAACCACGATCACTGGACTCTCAACATACGGTCGCGTGCCCTGGACAACACCCTTTTTATCATGACCTGTAATCAGACCGGCGACCGTTTCGTCGGGCGGAGCATGACGGTCGGTCCATGGGGCATCCCCGTCGCTTCCATGGGAATGGAGGAGGGGTTTTATATAGCCGAGATAGACATCGACCTGATACGGAAGGTACGCCGGAAACTTCCGTTCCTAGAAAATAGGCGCTACGACGTGGTGCCGCGTGAGGAGTGACCGGGCCCCGGGGCCTCTCGGGTTTTATTCAGGGGGTATCCTTTTTACCGCGTTTATTCCTCCCCCTCTCAGCGAGCACGCGGGCAACGGTATGCCTGTTTTCAGGTTTGAAGTACTGGGCGAGTTTTCTGAAGAGCCTCTTTTCCCGCTCGCCCCGCGGAACATAGATACGCTTTCCCGAGAAAGGATCGATCCCGGTCCGGTACATCGAGGTGGAAACGGTCATGGGCGAGGGAATGAAGTCCTGGACCTCGCGGGGTCTGTATCCGTTTTTCTGCAGATAGCGTGAGAGCTCGGCCGCCTCCCTGATCGTCGTTCCCGGGTGTGACGTTATGATATAGGGAACGACGCTCCTGTCTCCCTTATCAGGGGAAAATTTTTCGAACAGGCGAACGAAACGCTCAAAAACCTCAATTCCCGGTTTTTTCATGAGGTTCAGGACTCTTTCCGACACATGTTCGGGTGCGACCTTCATCCGTCCACCCGTGTGGTGTCGTGCCACCTCCTCGATGTACTCGGGAGAACGGAGGGCGAGGTCCATACGTATGCCGCTGGAGACGAAAACATGTTTTACGCCCCGTACGCGGCGGGCCCGTCTCAGGAGCCGGATGAGGGGGCCGTGGTCCGTATTCAGGTTAGGACACACGGCCGGGTAAAGACACGAGGGTCTCGTGCACCGTGCGCATCGGAGCCTGTCACGGCCTCCCATCATATACATGTTTGCCGTAGGCCCGCCTATATCCGTAATCGTGCCGTCGAATCCTTTACTGGAAGCGATCCGCTCCATTTCCCGCACTATGGAGGAGGGGGACCGGGACTGAATATCCCTTCCCTGATGAAGAGCTATGGCGCAGAAGCTGCAACCGCCGAAACACCCGCGCATAGCCGTGACGGAATTTCGGATCATGGTGAACGCGGGAATGGGACGGACGTAACGGGGATGGGGCTTTCGCGTGTACGGAAGCTCGTAAAGAGCATCCATCTGTCCGGTCGTGAGAGGGGGCGGAGGCCCCACCTGAACGACCGCTTTCTTTCCGTGGGTCTGGACGAGAAGCCGTGGAGCTGTCGCCGAGGTGGTAGAGGCTGCCCCATAGGGGGCAGCCTTTTCGATGATGAGCCTTGTGGCGAGACTGAACATCTCCGGGTTGGATTTCACCTCCTCGAACGCGGGAAGGTACAGCACGTTCGGGCCGGGTGAGGGGGGTGATGCTCCGGAACCGGCCAGCGGATACATCGTTCCGGGTATATCGCGCATGGCCTGAATATCTTCACCGCCCGAGAGTCTGCGCGCGATCTCCACGGCCTGCCGCTCACCCATACCGTATACGAGGAGGTCCGCCTTTGCGTCGAGAAGAACGGAACGCCTGATTTCGTCGCTCCAGTAATCGTAATGGGCGAAGCGGCGGAGGGATGACTCGATCCCTCCCATTACGACGGGAACATCCTTGAAAGCCTCCCTGGCCCTGCATCCGTACACGATGGCCGCCCTGTCCGGCCTTCTGAAGGGCTCGCCGCCCTCGGAGTAGGCATCGTCGTTTCTGACCTTTCTCAGGGCGGTGTATTTGTTGATCATGGAATCCATGTTGCCGGAGGTGATACCGAAAAAGAGACGCGGTTTTCCGAAAGTCCTGAAATCCTCGCAGCTTCGCCAGTCCGGCTGACTCAGGATTGCGACGGTGTATCCCTGTTTCTGAAGTGTCCTGCCGATGACGGCCGCGCCGAAGGAGGGATGATCGACATAGGCGTCGCCCGTAACGAGAACGACGTCCACCCCGTCCCATCCCGCGTCGCGGACCTCATCAGGGGTCATTGGCAGGTAATTGTTCTTCATGGCTGCTCGATTTTCGCGTTTCTCCGGATTTTCCCCTTTTCAGTCGAACTGATAGTGAGCGGTAAAAACAATCCTCGACAGCATGGCCTTGAGATCGAGACCGTCCAGGCTTTCCACCGGTTTTATCTTTACATCGAAATCGAGGCTGAAGTTGTACGTTTGAAAGATACTCGTTCCGTTCCTTCCGCCCATACCGCCGCGGGACATGAGATTCAGGAAAATCAGCATAAAGAAATCGGGCGGTCCTCTCTGTACGCCGGGCTTGTCGCCGGGGAAACCCGTATACATCCGGATAACGGTCCCTTCCCCGGTTTCGTTGAGAAACGGTAAAAGGGGTGCGGGATGAATGTACGCAAGATGAAAAATAATATCCTCTTCATAGAGTGTGTGTATGCCCGGTTCAAAAATACCTAGACCATAGAGGGGAAGGGCCATTGTGGAGAGGGGCCTGTCTTCATACAATCGTAATAAAACCGGGCCGTCTCCTCCACGGAGCGCTGACGTGGTTGAGGCTGTCCCGATGAGTATGAGGGCCACAAGAATCCAGGTTTTTTTCATGCTGCCGTCCGGAACGGAACGTTCTCTCTATAAAATAACAGGGAGAGGAAAATTATAAAAGCAAATCATGGGGGTATAAGCGCCAATGAAAGGCTGTTGCTTATTCCGTCCGGCGGTGTATAATGCTCCAGGACTGGTTCTTAACATACGGGAGGGGGGTGATATGGGTGTATTCGGCTGCAGTTTCGAGCCGGAATTCGGCACCATACGGCTCGTCTGGAATGGAGCATCCGGGAGGATCGTTCGCGTTCTGTTTCCCGGACAACTTTTGCCGGATACCGAACCCGTACGGGCCGAAGACGTTCCTGAGCGGGTTTCCACGCTGATGTCGAATCTCGGTCGTTTTCTCAGGGGCGCGGAGGTGGAATTCGATCCCGGTATTCTCGACCTTGAGAGCTGCTCGCCGTTCAAGCGCCGTGTCCTGCTCCTCGAGAGAACGGTACCGAGAGGATGCGTAACCACCTACGGTGCGCTGGCCCGAGAGCTGGGAATTAAAGGGGGCGCGAGGGCGGTGGGGGGTGCACTGGCCTCCAATCCCTTCCCCTTCATCATTCCCTGTCACCGGGTCGTCCGGTCGGACGGCTCGATCGGGGGGTTTCAGGGAGGAGGGGGAATGAAGGAAAAGCTCCTCGGGATGGAGGGAGTAAAATTCCTGCGAAAGGGGAGTGTGGACCCGCGTTTCATGATGATGTTTTAACAGCGGCCTGCAGAGGGCCCGCTATTTTCAATGCGGCTTCTCTTCCGAGATGAAAACCTTCGTCGACCTTGCTGTACCTCAGGGGCCGTATCTCCCTCGACAGGGGCTCAATAAGGAAATCGGGCGGCTTAGCCCCGTAGGGGTTCCGCTCGTCTTTCGTACTGATGATCTGCAGGGCGCGCCGCGCGGCATACGGAATGGAATGACTCTCCTTCCCCTCCTTAATACGGAATATCCGCTGAGCAATGCGGAGCGCGGATTCCTTTTTCTTTCTGTTCATGAGGGAAAAAACACAGACATCGGAATAAATCACAATATCCGCGCCCTTTGAGCGGGCGGCGCCGACCATCCTCTTGTTCAGGATACCACCGTCGATGAGAAGGCGGCCTTCGTATTCAACGGGCCGGAGAAGGCCGGGAAAGGCGCACGACCCGAGAATCGCGGTCGTCAGCGGACCCTTTTCCAGGAGATCCATCGAGCCGTTCCGTATATCCGCGACCTGGATTGACAGCGGAATCTCCAGGTCTTCGATCCTCCGGTCCTTCAGGTCCCTTTGAAGTATGGACTCCACCTTCCCGTTACTGAGAATACCGTTCCACGGTTTTGAAAAATTCAAAACGTATCTGAGCCTGAAGGCCCGGGCCATGGCGAACATTTCAGGTACGGTGAAACCGTCTGCGTAATACGCGCCGACGATACTGCCGTAGCTCGCCGCGAGTATGAAGTCGACGGGTATGCGTTTTTCCTCCAGTACGCTTATGACGCCGAGATGTGCCAGCCCCCGTGCGGAACCTCCGCTCAGCACGAGCGCCGTTTTCGGGGACTGTTTTTTTTTCGCCATAGTCCGGTCCGCTTAACCGATTCCGCCGGAAGAGGAGGTTCAGAGGTTTTCGGACGCCTCCTCATTAAAGAACACAATTTCTTCAATCGAAAGATCACTTTTATTTTTTGTCGCACCCTCCGCCGGGTATCCCATGGCGATGAGGGAAACGACCCTGTAGCGCTGAGGTATTGAGAGCGTGTTTCGAACTTTTTTCGAGCTGAACCAGCCTATCCAGCAGGTACCGATTCCAAGCTCCTGCGCCTGCAGTACGAGGTGCTCGCCCGCTATACCGATGTCGAGCAGGTAGAATTGTGTTCCCTGTACCCTTCTTCCTATTACATTTGCGAGCAGATCGATTCTTGCGAGTATAACCACCACAACGGGCGCGTTCACGATAAAACGAGTCGGCCTGTATATGCCGGAACACGCCCCGCTGCAGAGTTTCTCCCTGAGGACGGGGTCGTCAACCACGATGAAGCGCCACGGCTGCACATTCTCGGCCGACGGTGCAAGTCTCGCGGCTTCTATGCATTTCAGGACCTTTTCCCGTTCAACGGGCCGGTCCGAGTATTTTCTCACACTTTTTCTTTCTCGTATGATATCGATCAGAGCCATGGGGCGCCTCCGCGGGTATTACTTGTCTGAATGGCAATGCGTCTTTAAAAATCAAAGGACGAGCCCGCACCCTCCGGGCTCCTGTATTCGCCGGTCTTCGAGAGCGACCCTTTTACCGCCCTGTAGACTCCGGCGGCGATAAGCTGGCCGTAAACCGTATGGCCCCCGGCATATTGAACTACCGGCCCGTTTCCCGAGAAAACAGTAACCGTATCCGTTCCCGTTCCGGTTGCCTGCGATCCCGATCGTGTACACTTGATCCCGAGGTCCATAAGGGCCGCCGTCTTCGCCTCGGTGGCCGATATAACGGACGATGCCATGCAGTCGTCGAGCAGACAGGCGCTTGATACGATGATTATATTGATCGTTCCGGCGGTTAATATGGGTCCGCCCGTATAAGGGGTGTCGGAGCTTATCGTAATGTTCAGGGCGTTGGATGTACCCGCGGTTACGGCCGTTAAGATTTTCATGCCTTCCCGCTCGAGGAGAACGAAACGGGCCGAATCCATCGGGGCGGAAGTTAGAAGGCCGACGGACGAAGCCGGAAGGTCCTCCCTGCGAATGACATCCCGGATGATCTGCTCAGGCAGGCACGAGCGTGTTTGTTCGGCGTTTGTTCTTATGTTGACGGCGCCTTTCGCTCTGCGCAGTCCCCCGCCATACGAGGCGGAGCTCAATACGCGGAGCGGATATGAAAACGTGAGCGCCACAAGGCTGTCCGTGTGTGATATCCGCAATGCGAACCGCCCTTTATTTCACCGTTTTTACAGTTTAAGTTTCGAGATTTTCTCCGCGGCGAGCTCGACTTTATCCAGCGGTGGAACGAGGGCGAAACGTACGTAACCCTCGCCCGGATTAACGGATTCAAACTCGCGGGATATCCAGTTGCCGGGGGTCGTAACTACGGCGATTTTTTTGTGGAGCAGCTTTTTCGCAAAGTCAACGGATGTATATCCGTCCGGAACACGCTGCCACAGGTAGATCGTTCCCTTCGGCTCGCATCGGGGGAGTCCGGCCGCGGTCAGGGCCTCTATGAGCATGTCTCGTTTCTTTCTGTAATCTTCCCTGAGCGTCTCGACATGGCTTTCGTCACGGAGGGCGGCGATGGCGGCATCCTGTATGAAGGTCGCGGTTCCGGAATCAATATTGGGTTTCACTTTTTTAAACCCGTCGAGAATCCTCCTGTCGCCGGCCACCCATCCGACCCTGTAGCAGGTCATATTGCTCCGTTTGGACAGGGACTGGAACACAACGACCCCTTCCTTCCCGTACTGGAGTATGGAGGGAGGAGGCGTATCGTAATAGTTCTCAGTATAGGATTCGTCTGAGGCGATGATAATGCCGTTTCGCTCTCCGAAATCCAGGACCTCCCTGTAGAAATTTTCCGTGGGAAAGGCGGTTGTAGGGTTGTTCGGATAGTTGATCCAGAGCAGTTTCGTCCGCTTGAGCACTTCAACCGGAACCGACGAGAGGTCCGGAAGAAAATTATTTTCAGGGAGGAGATTGAGGAAGTGGGTCTTGCCCTCGGCAAAGTGCGTTCCTCTCGACCATGCGGGATATCCCGGATTAGGAGCGAGTGTATAGTCCCCGGGATTTATGAATGTCTCAGGAAAATTGAAAATCGCCTCTTTCGATCCGATCGTGGACATTATCTCGGTCCCGGGGTCGAGCTCGATGCCGAACCTTTTTTTACTCCACCACCCCACGACATTCCTGAAATCGGGGTCGCCGATATAACTCGGGTAGCCTGAAGACCGTCTCTTTTCGATGCCCTCCCTGCAGGCGTTCCTAATCAGCTCCGGAGTAGGGAGTGTCGGGTCTCCCACGCCGAAATCAATCGGTTCTATGCCGCTTTTTTTCAATTCCTCGACGATGTTGTCCACATCGGCGAATGCATAGGAACCGATGGCGTTGACCCTGTCCGATACGGCGATTTTCATTTCGTGTCCCCTGGCTTTAATGGGTGAAAACGTGAAGAAATACGGCCCACATGCGTCCCATTAAGATAAGAAAAGCCGCATCACGCGTCAAATGAATGTCACGGTTGCTGCAGACTCGTCCCCGGCCGGACTTCAAGACGGACGGTGTTCGTGAAAAGGAGTCGAAAATCAGCCCGTACCGTCTGAGTGGTCCCCGGGAGTTGTCTGTAATTGCTAAACTTTTTGCATAAAAATACTATAATGATATTAGAGAGAATTTAGAGTTTTAATAAATATAGAGAATGAGGAATTTTCACATAAATCAGATATACTATAGCAGGTGAACTTTTTTAATTATTTAAATTATGTAGAAATAATTATCATGTTTAATAACTGTACTAGGGTATAAAATAATAATTTAAAGCTCGTGAGACCTTATTAGGGGAAAAGCGGTCGCTGGTGTCCTTTCTCCCGTTATCCGAATTCACCGTTGTCTGGAGTTGATGGCGTGCCCGAAAGCAGGGATCTGGAAAGAATAGCCGGAATGCTCGAAGAGCTTGGTGAAAACGAGCTCGAACTCGGTGTCGTCTCCGAAGAGGATTACCCGGATGTGGAAGCCGGAGCGGAGATCCCGGGGGAGGAGGCGGTTTCAGGAGCGGAGGATTTCGAGGCGCTCCTTCAGGATATTGAGATCGGAATCGCCGAGGAAAAGGAAATCGAGGAGACACTGGTTATCGAGCCGGAGGAAGAGACGGCGGAGGAGTTCGAAGAAACCCGTGAAATCCCGGAAGTCCCACCCGTGGAAATACCGGGGCCCGAGGAAATAGTCGGGGATGAGGAACTCCTTGCCGGGATTGAAGAGCCCGAGGTTCCGCCTGCACCGGAAGCGGTTGAAGAAGCTGGGCCCGGGGAATTGCAGGAGCTTGATGAAGCCATTGAAGGTCTTCCCGGGATGGAGCCTGAAGCGGAGCTTCAGGCTGAAGAGGAGCTTCACGCTGAGGCGCCGCTCCGGGAAGAGCTCCCCGTAGAAGACCTGGATTTCGAAGCCGCGGTACTGGAAGGCGGTCCTCTCGTTGAGGGTGAAGAGGAAGCCGGAGAGGGACCCATCGACGAGTCCGACCTGGACCTGCCCGACGATTTTTCAATGGATGACGTGCTTTTCGAGGATATGGCACCCGGAGGAGAAGAATCTCCCCTCGAAGAAGAACCCTCTCGGGGAGAAAAACCCCCCTTCGAGGGCAAGCCCTCTCGGGGAGAAAAACCCGAAGAAGAAGCGCCGTCTGGAGAAGATATACCGGTGGAAGAATCGGTTGAGGCGGAAGCCGAGGAGGAGCCGGAATTCGATCTCAGTTCCATTGCACTGGAGATGGAAGAAAGGGAAGCCGAAGGAGCGCCATCTCAGGAAGAAACTCCCTTCGAAGGCGCGGAAGAAGAAACAGAGGAACCGGCGGAGGCCGGTTTTGATTTGGGACTGGAGGAGCCCTCGGATCAGGTAGAGGCCGGATTCGAGCTGGAAGCACCGGCCGAAGAACCTTCGGCCGAAGAACCCTCGTTCGATATCGCATTCGAGGAGGGGGCGGCTGAGACCGCGTTTGAACTGGAAGAAGAAGGGGAAGCGGGGCTCGAAACGGTACCGGAGGATACGGAATTCGATACGGGCATCTCCCCCATCGAGGATATGGAGGAAGAACTCCTTGAATCTTTCGAAGGAGAAACTTCCGCCGGTGACGAGGAAGTCACCATCGAGGACATAGGAGAGGACCTCCTCGATGAAGAGGCCGAAATCGAAGCCCATGAGCTCGAGGAGGCGGTGGGAGCGGCCGAGGAGGAGATCGAACTTACCGATGAGGATATTCAGCTCATAAAGACGAAGCTCAGGCAGATAGATCCCCTCGCGGCGAAAAACATACAAAACGTTATTATGAGGGGCGGCCTTCCCGTTGCGTCCATGAACGAGCTGCTCCGACTTCTTATCAGCGATGCGGGGTCGGACGAGCTCATTCGCTTTCTTGAAGAAACGACAGGCGTCCCGATCGTGGCGAAGCGTGTGGTTCCCGAAGCGTTGGTCGAACGGCGGCCCGCGCTGGGAGCCGTCATTCAGAACCTTGGTCCTCTCGTCAGGGTCGCGGGTCTGGGCATCGTCATCATCGCGGTTGCGGGCGTTCTCTTCATGCTTTTCGCGTATAAGCCGATAAAGGCTGTCAGGTTCTACAGAGAGGGCATAGAGCAAATAAGGCGGGAGCGTTATCCGGAAGCGGAGGAGAATTTCGCAAGGGCGGTATCCCTTCACGAAAGAGTCGCTCAGTACGACCTGTACGGCTGGGAGTACATGCTTGCGGGCAATTACAGCGCTGCGAACCGGAAATTCCGGGCGGGGATAGCCAGGGACGAAGGTGTGAAGAATATCGATATTCGTCTTCATATGGCCAAGCTTCACAATGTTCTCGGAGAATATGAAGAGGCGGACGCGCTCTACACCGTTGTTGTGGAAAAGAAACCGGACGTGTATCCATACATCGAGCTGCTGGGACAAAACATGATTGACTGGGGAGGGATCGATCCCGTTAAGCTCGATGAAGCCGAGGCCCTTTTCATGGAGGCATACGCCGAAAAGCCGAGAAACGTCGATCCCGTATTCAAGCTCCTCCATATTGAGGTGATGAAAAAACGCGATGAGGGTATAACGGTTTATTTCGATCTTCTGCGGGAGCGATTTCCGCAGTCTGTGGAGCCTGAGGTATTCACCGATCTGTCATTTTATTATTTATACTCGGAGGATTACACGCATGTGCGGGACATTCTTCTGCAAGTCCTGAACGAATACCCGTCTTACCCGCCGGCTCATTATGCATTCGCACAGTACTTTGAATCCGTGGGCAACCGGGAGGTCCAGGAGGAGTTTCTTCTGAGAACCATAGAAACCGAAGAGAAAAGGGAGCTCGTTTTTCCGTGGGAGAAGCGGGACCGGAACCTGTTGTCAGTTGCGTTCAACGACCTCGGTATGATATACGCCGGCCTGGATACGCCCGGCAAGGCGGCGGAGGCGATCGGCTACTACCGAAAGGCGATTGAACAGGATGAGGGAAATATCGAGGCGTATTTCAATCTGGCGCAGGTTTTTTTCTATCGGGAGATGAACTTTCAGAAGGCGCTTCAGTACTACGAGAAGGCCCTCTCCATGGGGTACGGCTCCAACGATCTGAGCTATAATCTCGGTCTCCTCTACTATTACAATAAAAACTTTAACCGGGCGCTGACGTACTGGTCGGAGCTCAGCCAGGTTTTACCGGCGAATCCCTATCTCGGTATGGCAATGGGCAACGCGTTTCTCCATCTCGGCAAATACAATTCAGCCCTGGGAGAGTTTCTTCTGCTGTCGGAGCTTTACGACAGAATCGTGGACAATCTCGGGCAGATTAAACCCTGGAGCGGGTATCACAGGCGAATCCTGCTCGAATCCGCGGCTGTTCACAACAATCTTGGTGTTTCCTATCAGAAGCTCTACGAAAACACGGGTGACGCCGAGTATCAGAAGGAGAGCCTCGTTTCCCTGTACAAGGCGGGCGAGCTCGTGGATATCGTCGGAAGGGAGCGGGGTAAAGTCCAGTACAACATTAACTATATCCTGCATCCCGATATCATCCGCGGGGATATGGCTGTAAACGACGATTTGAGTATGAACCACCGTTTCATTGTCCGGTAATTCCCCGTAAGACAAACCGCGCCGGCGTTTCGTCTCCCCGGAAACGGGCTATTCGCTTGCTCTTCAGGATTATGTTTGTTATATTAAGGCGGAAAAGGCGCGCCCGCAGAGGGGCGGTCTGTTTCCGCAGAGGAGGATGAGGAGATCGAGATGCGTGTGAATATAGTATGCAGCAAGGTCGGTATGACCCAGATTTTCGATGAAGGAAGGGTTGTCCCGGTTACCGTATTGCGATTCGGTTCGAGTGTGGTTGTCGGTAAGAAAACGGAGGACCGCGACGGGTACTGCGCCCTGATTCTGGGTTTTGGGGAAGCGAAGGAAAAGACGATGCGGAAGAGTGAGCTCGGTCTCTTTTCAAAGGCGGGTGTCGACCCGCGCAGGGTCATCATGGAAACCCGGGTACAGCCTCAGGAGCTCGATCAGTTCGAGGTCGGCCAGGAAGTGACGATAGATCACTTTCAGAAGGGCGATTTCATAGATGTCACGGGCAAGACAAAGGGGAGGGGTTTTACCGGCGTTATGAAGCGTCATGGAATGGCCGGTGCAAAACGGAGCCACGGAACGCACGAGTATTTCAGACACGGCGGATCTATAGGGGCCTCCGCATACCCGGCAAGGGTTTTTAAGGGTAAAAAGATGCCCGGCAGGTACGGTGGAACGCAGGTCACGGTTCAGAACCTGGTTGTTGCCGATGTCATGCCGGACAAGAACGTAATCCTCGTAAAGGGCGCCGTACCCGGTCCGAACGGGGCATCCGTTACCGTCTCCCATGCCAAAAAGAGAACGGCCTGAGACGGCATTCCGGGCACATTCATACAGCCAATAATAATGCGGGTCTCGTCAGCTTCGGGTTTTTCTTTTATACCATGCACTCGTCGTTAAACATGATAGTCAATTCTCATTTATTTCATTTAATTACTGAAGTCCACCGGAACCTGCACCATCGCATCTTATAGAGGTGCAAGCTCATCATAAGTATTACTTGAAACTCGAAGTCTGCTCTCATTATCCGATAACCTGATACCCGGTATAACATTCCCTAACCGATATGCGGTTCGAACGGTTTGCGTCGGAGAATTCCCCGGAATACGGCGAAAACAGGATTGCATAAATCCTTCGGGCGGGGTACCATTGGCTGCGCGGAGTAAAGAATGGGCAATGCAAGACCCGAAATCGACGACTATTTCATGAATATTGCAATAATCGTTTCGTCGAGGTCCACCTGCCTCAGAAGACGGGTGGGAGCCGTTATAGTACGCGGAAAGCAGATCGTATCAACCGGTTATAATGGTTCGCCGCAGTCCATGGAGCACTGTCTTGATGTGGGCTGCGCACGTGAGGGTGTGCCCTCGGGGGAGCGGTCGGAACTGTGCAGAGGCGCTCATGCGGAACAGAATGCCATTAACTTTGCCGCCAGGTACGGAATATCGATTGAGCACACCACAATCTATACTACGCATCTTCCGTGCTCGTGGTGCTCCAAGAGTATCATTAATGCCGGGATCGAGCGGGTTGTTTTTCTTCACGATTATCCCGATCCCGCGTCAAAGAAGATCCTCGAACCCGTAAAACTCGAAAAACTCGAACACTTCACGCCTTTCGTCAGGATGAACACGCCATAAACAGGTTATCCACAATACGGGGGAAGGGATCACGCCGGAGTGCGGAGGAACGATCCTGGAGCTATTTATATAATTCTTGTGTATATAAACGGATATGTTAATCCTGTGCTAATTTTCTTCTCTAAACAGACAATATAGATAATAATATGAGTAAATCGGAGCATATGTGAGTAAGGCGATTCCACAAAAACGAGTGGAAACGGACCGGTTTTACTAAAATATTGTTATTGTTTGTGAAAAAAAGAATTATAAAATAGGTATTAAATAATACACAGTTTGTCCACAGGCCGGTTTCAGGTATGGCCACCAAATGCGCGCAACATGCGTATCAGCGGACAAACCGTTCCCGATCCGGCGGTTTCGGGGCGGGTATGGGGAAGAGCGTTCAGGCATGAGCGGAAGACGGGTAACCCGATACGGCATATCGATTAAAAGCGTGGTAACAGGCCTCATCATTATCAACGTCGTTGTCTTCCTGTTGAGCGGTGTCGTCACCATACCCCTGCCGGGGAGGTTGATCGATTCCCTGATGAGGAGAGGGAATCATTTCCTCGCCGCCGCCTTCCAGCGCTACGGTTTGTTCGTCACGGTTTTTTCTCTTTTTCCGATCCTGATACGCTCCATGGGATGGGTCTGGCAGGTATTTACCTATATGTTCCTTCACGGGTCTCTGCTTCATCTCTTTTTCAATATGTATGCGTTGCTTCTCTTCGGCCGCCCCCTGGAACAGCGGTGGGGGCGGAGCGAGTTTTTTCTCTATTATATCTGTACCGGAGTGGGCGCGGGTATAACGACTTTTGTATGGAATTTACTGAGAAGCCCCATGGTACCGACTATCGGGGCCTCGGGAGCGATATTCGGGCTCGTTCTCGCCTTCGGTCTCGAGTTCCCAGAAACCATGCTCCTTCTCTTTTTCTTCATACCGGTCAAGGCCCGTTATGCCGCCCTTATATTCGGCGGTATAGAGCTTGTTATGATACTCACGGGGTCCATGCAGGGCATAGGTCATTTCACGCATCTGGCGGGCATCCTGTTCGGGTTTCTGTATTACCTGCTGAGAATAAAAAGGGGAAGAAGCAGGCGGGTTTTGAAGGGTAACCGACTCGTTACCACCGTACGGTCCAGGCTGAAGGCGGCCCGGCCGGTAAGGAAGAGCGAGGTAATACAAAAGGCCGAGACCATAAGGAATAAGATCGTTCGGGACCTTACGCTCTCCGACGAAGAGGAAAATCTGATGAAAATACTGCATGCGGCATTCATCAGAGACAGCTCTTTGTGCGGCCCCGACAGGTTCGACCCAAAGGCCGGGGATTGTCTGCGCTGCGAAGCGTTCTATGCCTGTCTCTATCGTTATGTGCTTGATTTGCAGTAATTTTTTGTTGTCATTTACAGCTTACCCACTATAATATACGCCTTATGGAAAACAAAAGTCTGGTCAGGCTCAACCGCTACATCGATTCAATGCCGGCCCTTTCCATAACGGTTGCCAAAGTCCTCGAGGTTGTTAGAAATCCGCAGGCTACGGCGAAAGACCTAAACAAGGTCATAAGTCTGGACCCCGTTCTTATGGGCAAGGTGCTCAAGCTCATCAACTCCGCCTATTACGGTCTGTCGAACAAGGTAACTTCGCTCGTCAACGCCATTATCATGCTCGGCATCAACACCATCAAGAACCTTGCACTCTCCACGGCCGTTCTTTCAAACATGAGCAATCAGTCTCATTTCAAATCACTCAATGTGGACGGATTCTGGAGACATTCGATCGGGGTCGGTGTTGCATCGAAACTGATAGCAATAAAGATGGGGATACCGGGGAATCAGCAGGAGGAATATTTTATAGGGGGCCTCCTGCATGATATCGGTAAGATTCCGCTGAATGAAATATTCTTCGAGGATTATGTTAAATGTATTCGAATGGCTGATATGCGACGAATTCCCCTCGTCCAGATGGAAAAACAGATACTCGGCATTACGCATGAGGAAGTAGGGAAGATGATCGCGGAGAAGTGGCGGCTGACGAGTGAAACGCTGGACTGCCTTCTCTACCACCACGATCCCGGAAAGGTTGAAAAGGAAAAGTTCAAGCTCGTGTCGGCCGTGTATATGGCAAACAACTACTGCAATCTTAACCAGATAGGGTTTTCCGGGAACCGGTACTCCGGTGCGCTCGATGCGGGAATATTAGAGAAAACCGGAATTACGGAAGAATACCTCGACGACCTGTTCGAGACCATATCTTCCGAGGTCGAGAAGGCGTCGATCTTTCTCCATGTATCGGGCTGACATACTCTTGCGTACGGATATTTTTCTTCAGATATACGGGGCTTTACCGGCGGATGGATGAAAACGGCCTTCTTTAGTATCCTGCAGCACGGAGAATTAAATAAGGAGTAACGGCTGATATGAAGATCAGGTTCTGGGGCGTTCGTGGATCCATCCCGACTCCCGGACCGGAAACCGTCCGGTACGGGGGAAATACGACGTGCATCGAAGTCAGGCTCAACGACGGACGAATCATAATAATCGGTGCCGGGAGCGGTATCAGGGCGCTGGGGAACAAGCTCGTTGTGGAGGACATGAAGAAGGGTCCGCTCGATCTCGACCTGTTCATCAGTCATACGCACTGGGACCATATCATGGGTTTTCCCTTCTTTACCCCGATTTTTATTCCCGGAAACAGGATACGGGTACGCGGTCCCGTTAATATCGGTGACGAGGGACTGGAAAAGATATTTGCCCTTCAGATGTCGCATAACTATTTTCCCCTCAGGGCGGATGAACTTGCGTCGGATATATCATACGAGGTGCTCGCTGAAAAGAGCTTCAACCTCTATGATGACGTCAGGGTGACGACGAAGATACTCAACCATCCCATAATCGATTTGGGGTACAGGATCGAGGCGGACGGGGCCGTATTCGTCACTGCGTATGATACGGAACCCTTCAGAAACCTCTTTGACGGCGATCCCGGGGATGAGGATTACGATGAGGTCGCCAAGATAGAGGGTGAAAAAGCGGCGAACGAGAACAACCGGCGGGTATGGAATTTCATAAAGGACGCGGATCTCGTTGTTCACGATGCGCAGTACCTGAATAAGGAGTATCAGGCAGGCAAGATAGGGTGGGGCCATTCAACCGTGGAGTATGTTCTCGAAAGCACGATGAAGTCCGGCGTAAAACGCGTGGCTCTCTTCCATCACGACCCGACACGGAAGGACGATGAGCTCGATCGTATAGAGCGCATGGCGAAGAGACGGGCCGCACGCTTCGAGCAGTATAAGCTCGATATCTTTGTCGCACGGGAAGGTATGGAAATAGAGCTCTAAGTCCTTCCACTGCGGCACTGAGCCCATTCATTCATAAATATTTCGATAAATCATGTTAGGGAAGCACGCAGCATCCGGTACGGGGCCGTACCACAAATCCGCCTGAGAGCCTGAGTAAAGGAGAAAAATGGAACACGCTCCCTTTGTCCATCTGCATACGCATTCGGAATACTCCATTCTCGACGGTTCGATAAAAATCGGCGACCTCGTTAAAACGGCTGTGGAGCATCGCATGCCCGCTCTCGCGCTTACGGACCACGGAAACATGTTCGGTGCGCTGGAGTTCTACAAGAAGGCCATGGCCGGGGGAATCAAGCCGATCATCGGCGAGGAGTTCTACCTTGCATCCGGATCGAGGAAAAGCAGAAAACCCGGAGAAAAACCCTACCACCTCGTTCTGCTCGCGAGAAACGAAGAAGGCTACAGGAACCTCATCACACTCTCCTCAAAGGCTTTTCTTGAAGGATTCTACTATAAACCCAGGATTGATATGGAGCTCCTCCAGGCCCACGCGGGAGGATTGATAGGCCTGAGCGCGTGTCTTGGCGGAGAAATACCGAACCATTTAATGAACGGAAGATCGGGCGCGGCCCGAAAGAGCGCGGCCCGTTATGTCGAGATAATGGGCAGAGAGCATTTTTATTTGGAGCTCATGGACAACGGTATAGAGGAGCAGCGCACCGTGAACGAGGAGCTTCTTCGGATAGCGCGCGAAATGAACATCGGGGTCGTGGCGACGAACGATATACACTATTTAAAAAAGGAAGACGCCGAGTATCACGATGCATTGCTCTGTATCGGAACGGGAAAGACCATAAACGAGACAAAACGTTTCAGGTTCAAGTCGAACGAATTCTACTTCAAATCCCCCGCCCAGATGGCGGCCCTGTTCGCCGATGTGCCGGAAGCGGTACACGCGACGATCGAAATCACGGAGAAGTGCAACCTCTCGCTCGATCTGGGGAAGCTGAAGCTTCCACGGTTTCCGATACCCGAGGGGTACACCGCGGATTCGTACCTCGGAGAGCTTACGGTTCAGGGTATAGAGCGGCGATACGGCCGGATATCGGAAGAGATAAAGGCCCGCATGACCATGGAGCTCGGGGTCATAAAATCCATGGGGTTCAGCACCTATTTTCTCATTGTCTGGGACTTTATCCGGTTCGCCCGGGGACGGGGCATTGCCGTGGGACCCGGAAGGGGGAGTGCGGCGGGGTCCATCGTTGCCTATGCCCTGGGTATAACCGATGTGGACCCTCTGCGGTACGGCCTTATTTTTGAACGGTTTTTAAACGTATCCAGGATATCCATGCCCGATATCGATATAGATTTCGACGGGGACAGGCGGGACGAGGTCATCGGATATGTGCGGGACAAGTACGGAAATGACCGGGTGGCCCAGATTATTACTTTCGGGGCCCTGAAAGCTCGGGCGGCGGTGCGGGATGTCGCGCGCGCCATGGATATACCGCCGGATGAAACAGACAGGCTCGCGAAGCTCATTCCCGCAAAACATGATATCACCATAGATGAGGCTGTTTCACTCTCACGCGACCTGTCCGAGAGAATGGAGAACGATCCGAAGGTTTCCAGACTCATAGAGATTGCCCGTAAGCTCGAAAAGCTCGTTCGGCACCCCTCCACCCATGCCGCGGGTGTTGTTATATCACCGACACCCCTGACGAACATAGTACCGCTCTACCGCGATCCGAAGAGCGGGGTGATCTCAACCCAGTACCAGATGAAGGACCTTGAGGACGTCGGGCTCATCAAGATGGATTTCCTCGGCCTTAAAAACCTCACTATAATTCAGCGGTGCCTGAAAAACATGGAGAAGGCGGGGCTTGCCGTTCCGGATATGAACGACCTCGACCTCGATGATCCGGATGTTTACGACCTTCTCTCCCGGGGCAGGAGTATGGGGCTTTTCCAGCTCGAGAGCAGCGGTATGCAGAACGTGCTGAAACAGCTCGGCCCCAACAGGTTCGACGACATTATCGCTGTGCTCGCGCTCTACCGGCCCGGCCCGCTCGATTCGGGAATGGTGGAGGAGTTCATCGAGAGAAAGCACGGGAGAAAGCCCACGATCTATCCCCATCCCGATCTAGAGAACGTTCTCGGGGAGACGTACGGCGTTATCGTATACCAGGAACAGGTCATGGAGATAGCCCGCGTGATCAGCGGATTTTCCATGTCGGAGGCGGATAATCTCAGGAAGGCCATGGGAAAGAAGAAAATCGAGCTCCTGGAGGAGGCCAGGGAAAAGGTCATAGAGGGAGCCGTGAAGAACAACACGGACAGCGGAGTCGCCGAGGAAATATTCGAGCTGATGAAGACCTTCGGCAGGTACGGATTCAACAAATCCCACTCCACCGCCTACGCCCTGCTTGCCTTTCAGACGGCCTACCTCAAGGTACACTTCCCGCTCTTCTACCACGCGTCTCTGCTCTCCGGAGAGCTGCACGACACGGATAAAATCTGCCAGTACGTCTGTGAGGCCCGGGAATCGGGGATCGATATAAAACCCCCGGATGTCAATGGAAGCGATGTTCTCTTCGAGGTTGACGGCGATTCCATAAGCTATGCGCTTGCGGCGGTCAAGAATGTCGGGGAGTCCGCCGCGAGGTCCATCGTTGCGGGAAGGAAATCCGGCCCGTACACGGGATTGGCCGATTTTGCTTCCAGGGTCGATCTGCGCCTGGTGAACAGGAGGGTGGTGGAGAGCCTGATCAAGAGCGGGGCTTTCGATGCTCTCGGTGAAAACAGGAGGACTCTCTTCGAGAATACGGAAGGCTGCCTCGAGTACGGCGCTCAGATGCAGGGAGACAGGATGAAGGGGCAGGCGCATCTCTTCCAAGCCGAGGAGGGAGAAGAGGGGCCCGGTTTCTACAGAATCCGCGAGTTCGAGGAGTGGGAAGAGTCAGATCTCAGCGAGTACGAAAAGGAAGCCCTCGGCTTCTATTTCATGTCCCATCCACTGCTGAAATATGATGACGCGGCGCGGAAACTCGGGGCTTCGACTGTGGTTGAGCTTAAAAAGGGGTCGGAAGCGAATGTTCGGCTGCTGGGCGTTGCCACGGCCGTGAAGGTGATAAACACGAAAGACGGGAAGGAAATGGCCTTTGTAACGCTGGAGGATTTAACCGGCGGTATCGATGTCGTTCTCTTTCCCGAGGCCTATGCGCAGTATGCCGGGTGCCTTTCGGGACGGAACGCGTTAGTGGTTACAGGGAGGGTAGACGGTGAGAAAATCATCGCGGACAGGGTCCTGACTCCCGAAGAAGCGCTTCGCGAGTCGGTTTCCACACTGCATGTCATGCTCAAGGACCCGATAGAAGAAAAGCGGCTCCTGCGGCTCAGGGACCTTTTTATTAAGAACAAGGGGAACTGTACGCTCGTCATTCATACACCGGAGCTCTATACGAGCAGGCAGGCCGTCAGGGCCTCCGCGTTTCTGCTCGTTGATCCGAAAGAGGAGCTGCTCTCGCAGTTAAGGGCTGAAGAACTCATTGAAAAGGCATGGATACGATGAAAGCAAGCGATATTTTTTCACGAGACTGGATCTACCCCGTATCAATACTTCTCATTACCCTGGCTCTCTTTATCCTGCACTTTATATTCGGAAGCGAGACCTTTTTCAAAAAAAGGTTTCTCCGGTCCGGGAAAAGGGAAGAGCGGCGGCGGTTTCAGTCCATGGCGGTTCATTACAAGCGTGTAAGCGCGTTTTTTCTGTTCGGCGCGGTTCCGGTAATGCTTATCAAGCTGCTCTACCGGGATACGCTCGGCAAGTACGGTCTGCTCAGGGGAAACGGCAGAATAACGCCGGCGATCATCATACCCGTTTTGATAGCGACCGGGTTCACCCTGATTTTCTTTTCGAAAAAGGAGAAGGTTTTTTCCAGGTATCCCGAGATCGAACGGGCCATGGAATCACGGTCCGCATTCGCTGTGAGCACCATAACCTATGTACTGTATTTTCTCGGGTACGAAAGTCTGTACCGGGGCTTCCTGTTCTTCGGTTTGAGGGGATATATCGGAAACTGGGGGGCCGTGTTCGTCAGCATGTTTTTTACCGTACTCGGGCATTTACGTACACAGAAGCTCGTTATCATGGGTTCTGTGGCAACGGGTCTGCTCTTCCCCTACCTCGTTTGCCTCGCCGGATCGATCTGGCCCGTGTTTATTCTCCACTGTGTTATCGGCGTTTTCATGGATGTTTTCTGCATTCGGAGCAGGCGCCGTCTCCCAGTTCAATCCGAAGCGGGATGATCGGTCAGGAAGTCGATCCGGGAGTCGATCAGCGAGAGAACCCTTTCCTCTCCATGGAACCCCACTCACGCTCCGCAGTAAAGAACTTGAAGAGAGCCTTCAGCTTGTAAAAAAGATTGAGTTGCCTGTAGAAGAGGCTCTCGCTCAGCGAGACGAAGAGCTTTATGAGGAAGTGGTGAAATTTGAGCGTTGTGCCGATGCCGTAATATTCCATGACGAGTGCAACGACATTATGCATGAGGCTGTACGCCCAGGTAATGAGTAAAAACCGGTAGACGAGTGAGAGGGGCAGCAGGTGGAACGCAATCCCGGCACCGAGGATGCAGTACCCGGCGATTTCAACAAAGGGAGGTACGATTTCCGTAAGGATATAAAACGGAAAGGCGAAAAGACCGATTATGCCGTAGCGGGGGTTGCATATCATGTTCGCGTTTTCGAACAGGGATTCCAGAAGCCCCATCTGCCACCGGACCCGCTGCTTCGAAAGAACCCTTAAACTTGAGGGTATCTCAGTCCAGCAGACCGTATCGGATACGAACGTTATCCTGTACTTTTTACGTTCCTGTCTCTTCAGCTTGTGCAGTTTTACCACGAGCATCATGTCCTCACCGAGGCTTCCCGCCTTGTAGCCGTTGACCTTGAGAACGTCCTCTTTCCTGAACAGGCCGAATGCCCCGGATATGATGAGCAGGGAGTTTGCCGCAGCGAGTCCGAGCCTTCCCATGAAGAACGCCCGGGCGTACTCGATGGACTGTAAAATGACGATGATGTTGTAGACGAGCTTCTCCTTTAAAAGCCTGCCCATCTGAATGGCCGCGCCGTTTGCCGACTTGACGACCCCGCCCACGGCAACGGTCCTTTCCGGATCATTGATGAAAGGAATGATGAGTTTGGTGAGCGCGTCTTCGCCGAGTATGGTGTCAGCGTCCACCGCGCAGAAGTAGGGATAACGGGATACGTTGATGCCCGCGTTGAGCGCGTCCGCCTTGCCGCCGTTCTCCTTGTCGATAACCACGATCCTGCTGTTTTCCTTCGAGGTGTATATTCCCCGTACGTCAGCGGTCTCCACCGAGCGCCTGAATACGTAGTCTGTTTTTATGAGACCGAAGGCGTCTATCAGGATCTGAAGCGTCTGGTCCTTTGAGCCGTCGTTAATAATGAGTATCTCGTATTCCGGGTAGCGGACAAAGAGGAGGGACCGTACGCTCTCGACAATGGTTTTTTCCTCGTTATACGCCGGAAGCAGGATCGAAACGGGCGGCAGGAGCCTGAACTTGAATGCCTGGTCGAGGTCGAAGGTGAAGCGCAGTTTCCTGCTCTTCTGCAGCTCATAGATGGAGAGGAGCAGTACGATCATGTAGACTGTATTCACCGAGAAAAAGAAGACCATGATCCCGATGAGGAGCTTATAGAGCGTGTCAGCCATTCAACCGACCTCTTTAAGGATGGAATCCACAACCGGATTGGACTCACGGTAGTTGTCGAGGAATTTTCTGTATCCGCGAACCGCGAGGAATTGCACGATTTTCGCCGCATTGCTTCGCTTTTGTTCCTCCTTGTCGACCAGGGTTCTGACAATATAATCGACGATACCGTTTTCCTGCAGCGTCTGCACCACCATGTCCCTCGCGTAGCGGTCATCGGTTCTGAGGGCGTCAATGAGCGCGGCAACCCCGATCTTTCCGAGTTTTATGAGCGCGGCCGCCGCGTTTCTCCTCACAAACCAGCTTCCATCTCCGAGTAGTTCCACGAGCTTCTGCGTGGCGCCTTTTATGACCATCTCCCCGATGATGTTGCACGCCACCGCGCGTATCTCCCACGCGTCGTCTTTGAGCGCGTCGATAATCGTTTTGACCGTGATCAGGTCGTTGATCTTGCCGATGGCAAGGAGCGCGTTAATGCGCACGTCGATGTTTTTCGATTTTTTATAGAGAATAGTCAGATCACGCAGGCTTTCGGTGAGCCTGAAGCTCATCGCAACCTTGATGAGCAGAATCAGTTTGTTCGTATTCACCGAGGGATCGTAGAACAGGGGTCTTATAGCCTTGTACACGGTGCTGCCGAAAAAGGGGAGGATCGCGGCCACGAGCCATGCGTGCGTCAGAGAGCAGTTTTTATAAAACTCGAGAAGCATGGGTGCCGTTGAGATGTCCTTGATCTCACCGAGCGCAATAATGGCGGAAGAGCATACCTTCGGGTTGAAGTCGTACAGCTTGCTCGTAATGATCGGTATACTCCGCTTTGAACCGATAATACCGAGCGTGTAAATGGAGCGCATCCTCCGGGAGGGGAGGAGGTTCATCATACCCCGCTCGACATAGGAGATGAGTCCCAGTTCCTTGACGGCGGCTTTTATGCGCTCCTGCCCCCTCCCCTTGATCGTGGAGATGACTGAACGGAACCCGTCGATGAGACAGCTCCGTTTGGGACCCCGGCATCTGATTTCACTCAGCGGAATCTCGTCCAGGAGGTATCGGTAAAGTACGATGAGTATATTCCATTTGCGCTTCCGTCTCATCCTCTGGGTGAGATTCCTGATCGAAGAAACTCCGAGTGTGAGTAAGAAATAGGCGATCACCCCGCCTATGAGAACGAGCGTCGAGCGGAGCATGACACGTTCAAGTATGAGGTAAATCTCACGTGCTACCATTTGATGACGGACTGATATGAGATTTCATGTGATTTACCGTACGGTGTTTCTATGCGCCCGTAGCTTATCGACGACTCCAGGTTTTCCGTGAAGCTGTATGTGATGCCCGCGGCAAAATCGAAAACCCGCCTTGACTTGTCCCTCACCTCTATGTCGCCGCCGTAAACAGCCTTGACGAAGAGATCGTTTCTGTTATAGTATTCCGCATTGAGCAGAATTTCAAATGATCCGGTCGAATACCCCGTTGTGTAGAGATAGCGGTTATACTTAAGGCTTATATAGCTGATATCCGTGAAGTCCCTCCTCAGTTCCGGTATGATCTTCCACAGGGCCTCAGTTTCGAAAATGTCCGATTGGAGGGATATTCCCACACCAAAAAGGCGGGGAAAGCTGTAATTGAACCCGAGGTCGGTTTTCCACTCCGGCAGGTATGTGGGGCTAAATGCATGTGCCAGCCCTCCGCGTATATAGGTGTTTCGTATTCCCCGGAACACGGTCTCGAGCAGGACCGTGTGGTCGTGAGTCCCCCGTATACAGGCGTCCTCGTGTTGTAAGGTGAAGTCCCAGCTCTGCTTTAAATGATAGATAAGGAAGGATGTCGCCGTGACGCTGAATGTGGCGTCGGGATATATGTTCCAGCGGAAACCGAGCGGCATTACCTCATAAGTTTTTTGGATTCGGATGCCCTTGAGGAAACGCGTGGCTTCGGCGTTCTCCGGGTCCAGTTCAAGCACACGTTCAAATTCCGTTTTTGCGTTTTCTTTCTTGCCCATGGCGAGATATACTTTCCCGAGCTCCACCCGGGCTTCGATCTCGTACGCGCCCGCTTCGATTGCCTGCTGGAAGAGGGCCACGGCTTCGGTGTTTTTTCCGGACCAGAATGATACCCGGGCAATACCGAGGAGGGCATCCGGATCGTCCGGTTTCTCCTCCAGGTACAGCTCAAAAACGGACAGGGATTCTCCGTAGCGTCCCTGCCAGCTCAATATCTGCGCCTTCCTGAAGAGGGCCTCCGGTTCCCTGGGGCTATCCACGAGGATATCGTTCAGAATAACGAGAGCTTCGTCGAACTCGTTTTTCCAGCTCAGTACCTTGGCGAGGCGTATTTTTACCATCGTATTATCGGGGTCAATAACAAGGATCTGTCTGAATACCGTTATGGCGCCCGTAAGGTCGTTCTCACGTTCGTACCTGATACCCCGGTCGATCAGACGGTCGACTTCCGTGGACTCTTGTGCAATCAGTGTGCATGCGGCGAGCATGAATAGAATGAGAAGCATTGGTCTTTTCATCGTATCCCCTCAGGATCCCCTGTATTTTGCGTAACGGGACAGCACCCTCCCGATACGTGCCATGAGCTCGTCGGGGCTGAACGGTTTGGTGAGGTAGTCGTCCGCTCCTGACCTCAGTCCCTCCACGATATCCTTCTCGGAATCGAGCACCGAGAGAAAGATCACGGCCGTATCCTGCAGGGTTCCGTTTCTTCGTATCTCTCTGCAGATCTGCAGCCCGTTCATCCCGGGCAGGAGCCTGTCGAGTATGACCAGGTTCGGCTTGAACCTGCGTGCGTAATCGAGCCCCTTTTCCCCGTCATTCGCCAGTATGGTACTGAAGCCGCCCTTTTCGACGATCCTTTTGAGCAGCTCGAGCGTTTCGGGGGTGTCCTCGACGATCAGGATCGTATTATCCATTTTTTTCTACCTATAAAATAACTCTTTTTCAGCTGCAGTATGCCCGGAAAAAACAGTCTTTTTCACTATCATTGTCGGAAAAACTGGGTAAAGGTGGAGCCGATAAAGAGCATTACAGGAATGATTCGGTGAACATAAGGAGCCTTGCGGCTGAAAAAGGTAAAAAACGTGTTATATTTTATGAGTGAAGCAATTTCTTGACGATAAAGATAAGAAATGAGGGGGAGAAAAACACTTATGAAGAGATTATTATTAATACTCATTGCCGGTTTAAGCCTCGGTCTGGCTGTGGGGTGTGCCACCTCGGATTCAGAAACTTCAGCCGTTGATAACGATGATTTCGAGCTCATCAACGACGAGTCGTACCTCTACGAAAATGAGGTCGTAACAGACGGTACCGATCTGTCCTTCGACGACGCCGTAGAGGCGGAGGCTTTTTCACCGCTCGCCCGCAGCGCGACATTCCGGATGTACCGCGTGGCCAGCATCAAGGCCCCGAAGCATGAAGGTGAAACCCTGCAGGCCGCGGACGTGGCCATAGCAGGAGACAGCGAGACGTCATACGCATACGTCAGCTACGTCATGGCCGGACAGGAGCGGCATGGCGGGATCGACGTCATGGAGCTGAAAAGGTCCTTCTTTCCCAAGCTGACGAGCCGGTTGCTGACAAAGAAGGACGATGTCAACTCCATAGCCTATGACGCCGATTCGCTCAGGCTCTACATGGGGCTGAACGTGGACCCGGACGAGTACGGCGTGGAGCGCGGTGCGTATTTCAGGACCGCCGACCTCGATGCGGATTACAAGGTGATGGTGTCCGGGGACACGATACTTACCTCGGAAATGGACCTGAACAGTTACGCGGCGAATGACGCCGCCATACTCTCAGACGGCATCGTGCTCGTACCCGTGGGTGCGGCCGGAGGAGGTGTCGAGGTCATTCGGGTGACTCCGGGTGGAAGCGGGGAAGCGCCGACGCTTGAGCGTGATACCTTTATTTCGGGTATTCCCGACACGAGGGCCGTGGCAGCGACCCCGAGCCTCTCGGGTGTTGATTTCGTCGTGTACCGGGGCCCGGATGTGGACGGCGATGCGAAAATCATCAAGTATTCATATGACGGTTCTTCGTTCTCTTCGGAGGGTGAAATCCCCATAACCGGGGTTTCATACGTGGAAACCAAGGCGGCGCTCGAGGTGCACGGCAATACTGCTTTTCTTGCCGCTTCGGACGGGGGTGTTATGGGCATAGACCTGGAGAATGACGAGATACTCTTTACCATTTCGAACCCATCGGGAAGTCTCGACGCGGACCTGGTAACGGCGAACGATGTCACGGTCGGCATGCCGAACGGCGGTTCCTCCTCGCTGCTCTTTGTCGCGAACGGAGAGCACGGCGTCAGGGCGTACGACCTCGGTTTCAATGTCGAGGAATCAACCGATGTTGGGGCGGCCCTCGCGGATTTCGACGACTCGTCCGCGTACAAGGGATATATAAGTTTCGGGAGCGGCAATTCGTGTAATGCGCTTCTCTTCAGGAACGGTTACCTCTTCGCCGGAGCGGGACTCGGCGGGGTGGATGTTATTTATTTTCTCGACAGATCGCAGGCTTCGATTTCTTATGCAAGCCCCATGCGGTAGGCGCGACGATCCCTTACAAAAGTCGATGACCTTAAGCCGCGCATGATTCCATTCGTAAGAAAAAAAGCCCCGTCCTAATGGACGGGGCTTTTTCACGGTAAAACAAAGCCGTTGCTTTTTTAAATATTCCTTCCTACAATAGTATTCTGAGTATCCCGAACGAAAATCACCTGCAGGAGGATTGATATAATGAAGAAGAGGAATATCAAGATAGGGCTTGCGCCCACGAGGCGAAACGTATTTTCAGTCGAGGACTCACTTAAATACAAGGGGTTGATAGAGGAGAAGCTGAAATCCTGGGAAGTGGATTTCGTAAATCTGGATTCCCTTAACAGCGAGGGCCTTCTCTTCAACAGGCTTGAGGCGGACAGGGCCGCCCGGATTTTCATTGATGCGGACGTTGATGCGATTTTCGCCCCGCACGTGAATTTCGGGACCGAGGACGCGGTGGCAAAGGTCGCCAAGGCGGTCGGAAAACCCTTTCTTTTATGGGGTCCCAGGGACGAGGCGCCGCTGGAGAACGGTTCCCGCCTGCGGGATACGCAGTGCGGGCTCTTCGCAACGAGCAAGATACTCTCCAGGTACGGGGTTCCTTTTTCCTATATAGTCAATTCGAGGGTGGACTCTGCCGTGTTCGAGCGCGGATTCAAGAATTTCTGTGCGGCCGCGCGTGCGGCAAACGGCTTCATCGGTGCGCGCATAGGACAGATCAGCACCAGGCCGGGTGACTTTTACACCGTCATTGTAAACGAGGGGGAGCTTCTGGAGCGGTGGTCAGTGGAAACCGTGCCCCTCACGCTCGTCGATATAGAGCGGTGGGTGCTTGATGCGGTCAAGAACGACAAGCGGGTGGGGGAAACGGTCGCCGATTTCAAGAAGCGGGTGCATATCAAGGACATGGATGAAGAGCAGATCAAGCGGATGGCGGCCCTGAAGGTGAAGCTTATCGACTGGGCCGAGGAAGAGAACCTCAGCGCCATCGCAATACAGTGCTGGGACGCGTTGCAGACGGCACTCGGCATTATGCCCTGTTTCGTTGATTCCGAGCTCACGGCAATGGGAATTCCCGTGGCGTGCGAGACCGATATTAACGGTGCTCTCACGTCCATCCTTCTTCAGAACGCGAGCACCACGCCTTCTCCGACCTTTTTCTGCGATCTGACCATAAGGCATCCATCCAATGAGAATTCAGAGCTTATCTGGCATTGCGGCCCCTTCCCGCATGAGCTCGCAAAGGACCCGGAAAACGGGGACAGGGCGTTTGTGGGAAAACACTTCATCCTTCCGACCGGGGAGCCCGGAACCGGAAACTGGGAGATTAGGGGCGGCGATGTAACGGTCGCACGGTTCGACGGCATGAGAGGGGAGTATTCACTCTTCATGGGCCATGCACGCGGGACCGAAGGCCCCTATAACCTCGGGACCTATCTCTGGATAGAGGTAAACGACTGGCCGCTCTGGGAGGAGAAGCTCATATACGGTCCCTACATTCATCACATAGTGGGAGTCCATGACAGGGCGGCGTATGCGCTGTACGAAGCCACGCGCTTTATACCGGGCTTGGAGCCCGATCCAGCCGACCCCACGGAGGCGGAGATACGCGCGTATCTCAGGGGAAGCGATATCGGCGTATAGGAAGACGGAACGGTAATGTTGCTTTAACAGTTCCAAGTGTGTCTTATATGTGAAAGCTAGCTATCATGTATTTATTGAAACGTGAAATTCGCTCTTTTATACTGATTTTTTTTTATAGATGCGATACACTGAGGTGTATGAAACTGGGGAGGTGTATTATGAAACAAAGCAAATTCTATATTTTCACGGCACTGCTTCTGGCAAGCATGTTCATTGCGGTTCCGCTCGCCCTGGGCGGTGTCAGTATGACGGTGACATCATCGCTTG
>Ga0180432_10000862_pt1 | contig 49220 bp, 40 predicted proteins | sample SS_ome_10_FD_132414 | JGI IMG/M metagenome (GOLD analysis project Ga0180432, IMG submission 132414) | Hypersaline lake sediment archaeal communities from the Salton Sea, California, USA - SS_1_MS_2 metaG | ecosystem: Environmental > Aquatic > Non-marine Saline and Alkaline > Hypersaline >...
CATCACATTAACACCATTGAATGGAGTAGACATGAGAGAGCGCAGAAGTAGAACAAACGCAAAGATCAAACCGAAGGAAGTCTCCGAACGGCTCCAGGATTTGATCAAAGAATCGGGTCTGAAGCAATATCAGTTCGCCGAAAAATGTCAGATTACCGCAGCGGCGCTGTCCACATACCTGAACAAAGACCGCATCCCCGAATCGGCCATATTGGCGAGGATTTCCGATTTCTCAAACACATCCATGGAATGGATCCTCACCGGTAAAACCATCAACGAGCAGTTGATGGAAAAAGGTGATGAATTCCAGGATCAGGTCCTCAAAGACATGGCCGAAGATGTGAAATTGTGGCGGGAAAAGGCCCTGGAAGCGGAAAATCTCCTGCGGTCCACTCAGGAGGTGATGAACGTGATGGAGTCCGGCGGTGACTACAGTGAAGCCGATCCCACGAAGATCAATCCTGACGAAATAACACTGCTTTCCAATTTTCGCCTCCTTTCAGAAAAGCGGCAGCAAAAAGTTCTGGAGTACATTACAGATCAGCTGAAGGTTGAAAAAGCGCGATAGGAACAACCGCTTCCTCGTATTGTACGGCGTCGTAACCCATTTCACAACGAAAACGGGTAGGCGCCTTTCTTTTTTTATCGACCCGCCGTGTCGGCACGAAATATTCCCTCACCCAATCAGAAACATCTCACTCATGTACCCGCTTTTTTACACCTTGCTCTCAATCTAACCAAATGTATTGACAAAACTGTCCCAAGAATGGTAGGCTGAATCAGCCTATATGCTTAAACAATGAGAGGAGCACGGAACATATGATGCTATCGAAGTCAACTCGAATATTTCTTTGTGCCGCATTCTTTCTGGGATTTATTTTCCTGGTTGGCTGCGGAGGACCTGATAATGTTATCAGCGATTACAGTGAACCAACGCCGACCATGGATTACGATCTGAACATGGCCGAAGAGCTGTTCGCTGCCGAAGAATATGAAGATGCCGCCCTGGCGTATGAAATATTCATCCAGAACCATCCCCTGAACGATAACATACCCTATGCGCTCTTTCGTCAGGGTCTCTCATATTTCAAAATATCCACCGATACCAACAGAGACCAGGCTCCTACAGAGCGGGCGGCGGTGGTATTTTCCCAGCTCATCCTGATGTATCCGAACAGCAAGTATGTTTCCAACGCCATGAGCTATTTGAGGCTCTGCCACGAGCGATTGGCCGAATATAATTTCAACGTCGGAATGTACTACTTCGACAGAAAAGAATACAATGCCGCCATCATGAGGTTCCAGGAAGTCATTACGAAATACCCCGGCTTCGGATTCGACGAGGAGGCGAAGCGCTATATCGAGGAGAGCAAAAAGAATCTTTCCGAACTGAAATAGCGGAGCAGCCCTTCCGTCTGGAATGCCTCTTTTTTATACATGATGTTTTTTAGGGGAATTCACCTTCTATGAACTCCCGAAAGGAACGATGAAACAGAAAACAAGCAAAGACTACTGGCTTGGCAAGGAAGCGTACAACAACGGGGAGCATAAAAAGGCCAAAGAGCACTTTATCAAGCTCCTCGAAGGCGGCGTGAACTTTGCGGACGTCTATTACATGCTGGGGATCATCTATCATCGGGAAGGTAAATATGAATCCGCGGTACACTGTTTCGAGGAAGCGCTGAGCATCAACCCCGATTACACCGAGGCCTCCTTGAATCTTGCGGTTATCTATAACGACATGGGCAAGATAGACCGTGCCGGTGAAGTATACGCCAATGCGAAAAATCGGGCGACCACTGAAACAGAACCGAAGTACCTGGATAATTACCTCTCGGGAAAGATTTCAAATCTGCACGCGGACCTTGCCGATATCTATCACAGCATCGGGATGTATGACGCCGCCATCTATGAATATGAAATGGCCCTGAAGCTGAATCCTGATTATCATGATATCAGGACGAAGTTAGCCACGGCCATGATGAACGCCGGCAAGGTGTCCAACGCCGTTGTGGAGTTTAAAAAGGTCATCAAGGAGAGAGCGGACTATACCCCCGCGTCCATAAACCTGGGCATGTGTTATTTCAAGATGAATAAATTCGACGAAGCCCGAAAGATTTGGAAAAAGATCGCAGACGAAGAGCCGGATAACAGTTTCGCCCCCCTGTACCTAAAAATGCTTGATTCCTAAATCCCCCTTCATTCACACATAAAAAAAGCCCGCTGCCGGTCAGCGGGCTTTTTCAATAGTATACTTCACTGCACAACGTCGAGGTGGGTTCGTTACATTTCGAAAAGCCCCCGAACCTTATCGAAGAATCCTCGATGTCCCGGATGAGTGTCGTCTCCGCTTTCCTGCATGAACACCTCAAGGAGCTCCTTCTGTCGCCGATTTAGCTTAGTGGGCGTCTCGACCTGGATGATGATGTGCTGGTTACCCCGGCCGTGACCATTCAATCGCGGCACACCCAGATTTTTCATCGTCAGGGTATCTCCCGACTGGGTACCCGGAGACACCTTCATCTTTTTCAATCCCTCAAGGGTCGGGACCTTTACCTCCGTTCCCAGGGCTGCCTCGGGAAAGGTGACGGGTACCTGACAGATGATATCATACCCCTGGCGGTGGAAAATCGGGTGCTCCGCCACATCGATGACCACGTAGAGGTCTCCGGGGGGACCGCCTCCGGCCCCCAGCTCCCCCTCCCCCGCAAGCTTCAGGCGGGTGCCGGTCTCCACGCCGGGAGGCACCTTAACGGTGAGGGTTCGTGTCTCCTTGACCTTTCCGGTGCCGTCACAGTCGGGGCAGGGATCGGTGATGATTGAGCCTGCTCCGTGGCACTGGGGACAGGTCCGGGAGAAGGTGAGAATGCCGTGCTGGGTGCGGACCTGGCCGGTACCCCGGCAGCCCGAGCAGGTCTGGGGCGACGTCCCCGGTCGGGAGCCGTCACCGCCGCAGGTATCACACTTCACCATCCGGGGAACCTGGATTTTGGCCTCGACACCGAACACAGCGTCGTTGAAATCAAGGGTCAGATGATATCGAAGATCGGCACCCCGGCTGCCCCGACCCCTCCGCCGGCCCATGCCGAAGATGTCGCCGAAGACGTCGTTGAAGATGTCATCGAAGCCCCGAAAACCGAAATCGCCGAAGCCGTTTCCGAATCCGCTCCCACCCACACCGGCATGACCGTACCTGTCGTACATGTCCCGCTTCTCGATGTCGGACAGCACCTCGTAGGCCTCGGTGGCCTCCCTGAACTTGTCCTCGGCCTCCTTGTTATCAGGATTCTTGTCAGGATGATATTTCAGGGCGAGCCTTCGATACGCCTTTTTTATCTCATCCGCACCGGCGTCCCTGGAGACGCCCAATACGTCGTAGTAGTCCCGCTTTTCCAATGACCCCTGTCCTTATTTGTCTCCGTCCACTTCCTCAAAATCCGCATCCACCACATCGTCCGAGCCGCCGCCCGGGGCATCACCCTGGGCACCGCCCGTGCCTGCCCCCGTTCCCGGATCGACATCCGGCCCCTCTCCCGCCTGGGACGCCTGGGCGTACATTGCCTCGGCCAGCTTATGAGACGCCTCGGTCAGACGCTGGGTGCTCGAGCGCATCGCCTCCACGTCCTCTCCCTCGAGGGCTTTCTTCGCATCGGCCAGCGCCGACTCCAGGTCAGCCTTGCTTTGAGGATCGAGCTTATCGCCGTATTCGCTCAGGGTTTTTTCTGTGGTGTATATCAGGCCGTCCGCCTCGTTTCGCGCCTCGGCAACGTCTCGCTTCTTCTTATCATCCTCGGCGTGGGATTCCGCCTCCTTCACGAGGCGATCGATCTCCTCATCGGACAGACCGCTGGACGCGGTGATGCGGATGGACTGTTCCTTGCCGGTCCCCAGGTCCTTCGCGGACACATGCATAATGCCGTTGGCGTCGATATCGAAGGTCACCTCGATCTGAGGGATGCCCCGAGGAGCCGGGGGGATCCCCACCAGGTCGAACCTCCCGATGGTCTTGTTGTATTCGGCCATCTCCCGCTCGCCCTGGAGCACATGGATGGACACCGCCGTCTGGTTGTCCGCGGCAGTGGAGAAAATCTGGCTCTTTTTGGTCGGGATGGTGGTGTTTTTTTCGATGAGCTTGGTAAACACGGCGCCCAGGGTTTCGATCCCGAGAGACAGCGGTGTCACGTCCAGGAGCAACACATCCTTGACATCACCCTTCAGAACGCCGCCCTGGATGGCCGCCCCCATGGCCACCACCTCATCGGGGTTTACGCCCTTGTGGGGGTCTTTGCCGAAGATCTGCTTGACCTTCTCCTGGACCTTGGGCATACGGGTCATGCCGCCCACCAGGATCACCTCGTCGATATCGGAAGCGCTCAATCCCGCATCCTTCAACGCGGTGCGGCAGGGCTTTTCCAGCTTCTGGATGAGCTCATCGACCAGGGCCTCCAGCTTGGCCCGGGAGAGCTTGATGTTCAGATGCCTCGGCCCCGAGGCGTCTGCGGTGATAAAGGGGAGGTTGATGTCCGTCTCCATAGAAGTGGAAAGCTCCATCTTCGCTTTCTCCGCCGCCTCCTTGAGGCGCTGGAGGGCCATCTTGTCGCCCCGAAGGTCGATGCCCTGATCCTTCTTGAACTCGTCGGCCAGGTACTCGATCACCACCTGGTCGAAGTCTTCACCCCCCAGGTGGGTATCGCCGTTGGTGGACTTCACCTCGAAAACACCGTCGCCGATTTCCAGGATCGAAATGTCAAAGGTTCCGCCGCCCAGGTCGAATACGGCGATCTTCTCCTCGGTCTTTTTATCCAGTCCGTACGCCAGGGAAGCCGCCGTGGGCTCGTTGATAATACGAAGGACGTTCAATCCGGCTATCTTTCCGGCGTCCTTCGTGGCCTGGCGCTGGCTGTCGTTGAAATAGGCGGGCACGGTGATCACTGCATCGGTGACCGTTTCCCCCAGATAGTCTTCGGCCGTCTGCTTCATCTTCGTCAGCACGATGGCGGAGATTTCCGCGGGGCTGTAGTTTTTTCCGTCGACGGTCACCTGGGCGTCTCCATTGCCCGACTTGGTTATCCCAAAGGGACATATCTTCACGTCACGCTGTACCTCGGCGTCTTCGAACTTGCGCCCGATCAGCCGCTTGACGGCGAAGATGGTCCGCTCCGGGTTGGTAATCGCCTGTCGCTTTGCAACCTGGCCCACGAGGCGGTCTCCGCTGTCGGTGAACGCCACCATGGACGGCGTGGTCCTGGTTCCCTCCGCGTTGGTGATAACCTTGGGCTCTCCCGCCTCCATCACCGCGACACATGAATTCGTCGTGCCCAAATCTATCCCAATAACCTTTGACATTACTTTCCTCCTTCTGAAGTCCGACGGCTGCACCGATCAAATTGAGTATAAGTGCGTAACAAATTACTCGATGCCGTCCGGTCTATTTATCTTGAATTCCATACATTTGGAAAAAGTGCCGATTTCATCTCACATCCCAGCCCCCTGTTTCATCCCTCCCACACATCGCATTCCCCTCCCTCACCACCCTTCTCCCCTCCACCATGCTACGTCGACTCTCCCGCCGCCTTCGAGACCCCCACAATCGCCGGCCTGATCAAACGATCATGCAGCATGTATCCCTTCGCCATTTCCATCACAACGGTGTTGGGCGGATGCTCGTTGGTCTCCACCTGCATCATCGCCTCGTGGTAGTTGGGATCGAAGGGCTTCTCCATCGCCTCCACCCGGGTCACCCCGAATTTCTCCAGGGCGTCGACAAACTGCTTGTGCACCATGCTCACGCCCTCTATCATGGCCTCTTCTGCTTCAATCTCCTCGGCATGGGCTAGGGCTCGCTCCAGGTTGTCCACCACAGGCAGAAGCTGCTTGATCAATTCCTCGTTCGCATAGCGGATGGAATCGGATCGCTCCCGATCCATGCGCTTTTTATAATTTTCAAACTCGGCCGCGGACCTGAGATATCGATCGTGGTTCTCCTTCGCCTCGGCCTTGAGCTTCTCTATTTCTTCGGAAGTAATATAAGAAGGTGCATCCGCTTCGCCGTCCTGGACTACATCCGGGGAATCGGTCATGTCGTCCTGGGAAGCCTGTTCGGTATCGGAATCATCCGCCCCCCTCTCAGCCTCCGCCATTTCTGCCTCGTTGATGGCTTGATCTATATCTTCTGAGGCCACCTCAGCGTCGTGATCCTCGCCGTTTCCTTTTTTGAGTGTATCCTTGTCTTCGTTCATCGTCATTTCAGTCACCGTCCTCCTACATCTCATCCAGTATCGAACCTATAAGCTGCGCGGTAAAGTCAACAACAGGAATTACCCTGGCGTAATCCATTCGGGTGGGCCCGATGACACCGACGCTCCCGACGATCCTCCCCTCCCTTTTATATGGAGAGGCGATGAGGGTACAATCGATCATATCCTGAATATTGCTTTCAGAACCGATAAACACTTTGATCCCGTCGGCCCGGGACACCTTGTCAAGAAGCTTCAGCAACAGGCCCTTGTTTTCAAAGGCCTGAAAAATCTTTCTCATTTTCTCTACGTCTGTAAACTCCGGATAATCGAGGATATAGGAACTCCCCTCGATGACCAGCTCCTCCTCCACCTCATCCTCTATCAAGGCCCGGGACATGCTAAGCGCCTTGTATAGCAGCTCATTGTACCGGGTGCGCTCATCCTCCATCTCCTTGATGATCTTCCTGCGTACCTCCATGAGCGTCAGATTGTTCAGCAGGTCGTTGAGGTAGTTGGACATCCAGGTGAGCTTGTCGGTGTCAAGCTCCTCGTCACCGATGATGAGCTTGTTATGAACCATCCCGGACCTGGACACGAGGATCGCGAGTATCCGGTTTTCTGAAAGTTTGACGAAGTTGATGTATTTGAAAATCGTTTCCGCGAAACGAGGCGACCTGACCAGGGAAGTGCAGTGGGATATATTCGATAAAATTCGGGAAACCTCCCGAACGATCTCCTTTACCTCCATGCCCGTGGGATTTATATTCGCCTCGAAATTTTGTGCGTCGGTCAGCGTGTCCCTCACCCGCACCAGGTGATCGACGTAGAAGCGAAAGGCGTTTTCCGTGGGGATTCTTCCCGCGGAGGTATGGGGTTGTACCAAAAGGCCCACGTCCTCCAGGTCCGCCATGATGTTCCTGATCGTCGCGGGGCTGACGTCGATACCTCTTTTTTTCGATATGGTCCGGGAGCCCACCGGTTCACCCAGGTTGATATAATCCTCTATAATGGCCAGTAGGACTCTGTGGGCCCTGTTGTCCAGGTCGATCGCCATTATGAGAACTCCTTGTGCACAGATAACGCCGAAATACCGAAATTTATCACGCATTCCGGCCGGTCTCATACCGATTATCACCTCCGGCTCGAGACGGATGATGCGGCATTCGAGTAAAAATAGCACTCCGTGCGATCGAGTGCTAACGTATTAAAAATAACAACGAATCTCTCTTTTGTCAAGGGCAAAACCGACGATTTGTTATCCCGTAGAGCTGCGATTTTACTTGTTTCAGCACGGCTTCTCCTTGACACCATCGATAAAACACCGTAGAATCCTTGAGAGAGAAAACGCCCTAATTGCACAGGTGGAAAAATCAACGCTCAGACATTCACACAACCATGAGATACTCTCAGGACGGATAGCGTTCCTGAAACAGCGGAGCAAGCTATATCACATTTCCCGGTATGTATCAACAACAGGAGTAAACCATGTCACTACTGGCACAAGACATCGACCCCGGCAAGGTGAAAACCACACGAGAGGGAAAGAATTTTATCATCACCTTGAATCGCCCTGAAAAGAGAAACGCACTCAACGGTGATGTGCTCTACGGCGTCAGAAACGCATTCGAGAGCGTCTATACCGATCCGGATGTACGCACCATCATCGTCAACGCCGAAGGCCCGGGATTTTCAGCCGGTGTGGATTTCTTCGCCCTGGCATCCACCGGGTTTCTCAACAGCAATCCGCCAGCCGTCAGGGACCTGATCCGGGAGATGCAGGATCTCTTTAGCTACATCGAGGACATAGAAAAACCGGTGATCTTCGCACTGCACGGCTACTGCTACGGCATGGCCACCGAGATGATCCTGGCCGGAGATTTCCGAATCGCCCAGAAGGGCACGGAGATCGGTATCCATGAGGTCGCCGTGGGGCTGATACCGGACTGCGGGGGTATCGCCCGAATGACCAAGCTCCTGGGGCCCATTAAGGCAAAGGAGCTCATCATGACCGCCAAGATGATCGGCGCCGAGGAGGGCAAACAGATTCAGCTTTTTACCGACGTGGTGGATGACGCCATGGAGGGGGCCCTGGCCCTTGCCGAGAGCCTCAACAAGAACGCCCCCCTGGCCCTGGGAATGGCGAAGCGCATCATCAATCGAGGCCAGCACATGGACACCCGAAGCCTTCTGGAACTGGAGGCCATCGGACAGGCGGCGATCGTGGAGACCGAGGACGCAAAAGAGGGACTGACCGCAAAGATGGAAAAAAGAGAGGCGGATTTCAAGGGCAAGTAACAGCGCTCTCCCGGTTTCCCGAAAATACTTGAAAGTAACAGACCCCCCGCCCATCATTCTGGGCGGGGGGTCGTGTATTTTTCCGGCATTTCCCTCCGTATATCGTGGTCCGGCACGACGTACCGCACACATAAACCCGTTCGAACAACTCTGACGTGTCGTCTTCCGAACCGCTCCTGCCGCCCCCTAGTTCCTGCCCCGGTTCAGCGGCTGGTATGCCTCGAGAAACTCGAACACCGTATCGATATAGTAATAGAGCGGCACCCCCCCGATGCTCCCGGCGATGAACTCGGCCATCCCGTAGGCGTGATCAAAGGGACCGGTGATACCTCCACCCAGGCATTCACCATCGAATCCCTGGATAAAATACCACTGGTAATTGTCGCGATATCCCGCCACGGTGTGGGCATACAGCCGCTCGCCCTCCTTGTTGTAGATGTCCACCGTGAAGAGCCGGGCAAAATACCCGCCGCTCTCCAACGCCTCAACGATCAGCAGGGCGAAGTCTTCGCAGTCTCCGCCGCCCACCAGCAGCGTCTCGTTGGCGGACTGAAGGTAGTTCTTGCCGTCGGCCCGCTCGGGGATGTACCGCAGGGCATGGGCCGTGAAATACGCGGCCAGCTCTGGTGCGGCGATACGGGGGCGTATCTCATCCCACTCGTCCCAGTCTTCACCGGTACACTCCCCCCACGCCGCGCTCAACAACGTATCCAGGGAATAATCGCCCAGAACATCCCGGGCCGCTCCCGGATCGATATGATAGAGCCAGAGCAGCGCCTCGAGCCCGGGGGGATAGTCGGCCAGCTCTCCGTTTCCGATTTCGATAATCTCCTCGAAGGCCCGGCTGTATCTCCCACTCCTGTAGTCGTTGAAGAGGCTGGCCAGGGCGGGCCGATAGGGTGAGAGGGCGGTATTCGCCCCCGGAATATTCGCCAACTCCCGGGCCAGCTCCGCATCCCGATAGTGGATATCGTTGAGGGCGTCGTTATCGTATACCGGCACCTGGACGTTCAGGGCGATGCAACCCGCCATCAGCAGCAAAATCGGTGCAATTATTAACCATCGTCTCATAAGCGTCTATATTCCCCAAGACAGACCGTTTTGTCAATACAAAAACCTTGATTTTTTCAGGGGCCCCGGTTACAATCTCACCATTTCCGCCATACCATCGGGGGACCCATTATGACACCTCGCTCTCTCAACCAGCTCTTTCAGGCCTTCCCCACCCTCGAGGCCCGACTCCCGCATGTCACCCTGGGAGACTTTCCAACCCCGGTCCACCGCATGAAGGAACTGGAATCATGCCTGGGCGTAGAGGGGTTATACGTCAAGCGGGAGGATAAAAGCTCGCCCCTGTACGGCGGAAACAAGATCAGGAAGCTGGAGTTCCTTCTGGGAAAGGCCGTTCATGATCGGGCGACCCATACCATCACCTTCGGGTATGCCGGCTCCAACCACACCCTGGCCACCGCCGTGTTCGCCAGAGAGCTGGGGCTCTCCCCCATCTCCATCCACCTGCCCCAGCATAACGCCCGCTACGTCAGGAATAACCTCCTGTTCCAGGAGCGGCTGGGCATCGAGATGCATCACTTCGGCGGTGTACGCGCCGTTAAGATGGGCGCTCTGAAAATCACCCTGGCATGCCTGCTTCGCACCGGGAAGCGCCCTTCCATTATACCACCCGGCGGCTCCAGCGTCCTCGGTGTCGTGGGGGTGGTGGGATCAATCTTCGAGCTGAAACACCAAATCGAAGAGGGCATACTCCCCGAGCCGGATTTGATCTACCTGCCGGTGGGATCGTGCGGCACCGCGGCGGGAGTGCTCCTAGGCATCAAAGCGGCGGGGCTGAAAAGCCGGGTCGTCGGTGTGGCCGTGGCGCCGAAGGAGTTCTCAAACAAAGAGAGCATCGGCAGGCTCTTCGACGGTGCGGCGCGCATGCTCACAAAGCTGGATCCCAGCTTTCCGGAGGTGTCTCTCTCCGATGACGACTTCGACCTCCACTATGAGTTCATCGGTGATGGATACGCCCGTTTCACCGAGGGCGGCATGAGCTGTGTCCGAACCTTTTCGGAGACCGAGAACATCACCCTGGAGGGAACGTACACCGGCAAGACCGGGGCGGGATTGATCGCCGACGCCGGGAGGGGACGCCTGGACGGCAAAACGACGCTTTTCTGGAACACCCACAATTCGGCGGATTTCTCCGGAAAAATATCCGACGCAGACTATCGGAACCTGCCTGCCCAGTATCACCCCTACTTCGAGAAAGAATACCAGCCCCTGGAGAGGGGAGACGGATAGATCACTCCCCTTTCAATTGAGAGTCGCTTCGACCTTTGCCGGGTGAGACCACACATGTCCACGCCCGGCACATTCCTCATCCCGTCCGCTGCTTCATACGTTGTTTTTCATAGGCCCTTCTCAACTGGTCGTCACTTATCTCCCTGCCGTGGGCCTGGTGAATACGCCTTACATCCCGGCCCAACAACAGCTCCCAGGTATCCAGGAGCGCCTCGGGGTCATCGGCGAAAGGCGGAAAGATCGGCCAGTCGGGTGGAAACGGAAATGTCATGACCGTATCCCCCACAAAGGCTGTGTGATCATGAAGCAGTACCGATATCGACCCCAGCGTATGCCCCGGTGTTGGAACGATGCTCCCCGCAACGCCATAGGGCGAAAGGTCCATCTCGCCATCCACGATGACATCCGCCTTGACCGATTTGAATCCAAAGACACCCAGCTCCACCAGGCGATCTCCCATGTGCAGCACCGTATCGGCAAAGAGATTGGTCCCCGCCGGCAGCACCGAGAGACCCGATTCCAGTATCGATCGCTCCTTTTTATGTACCGCCACCGGGCAGTCGCAGCGCTCCTGTACGGCGGCAAGGGCCCCCACGTGATCGTAGTGCACATGGGTCACAACGATCAGGGAAATCTCTTCGGGTGACACTCCGTTCTTTTCCAATGTCCGAAACAGCTTCCCCTCCCGTCCCCGATTGCCTGCGTCCACCAGGATATATCCGCCTTTTCCACGAATGACGAACACGGCGCAGGTGCCCATCTGTATACATATGAAATCAGTCATTTCTCAGTTCCTTGATGCTCTTTTATTGTCGTCTTCGGACGTTCTTGAACAGGGTTGGTGTTTGTCCCTGGTCCGTATGTTACACACCCACAGACATCATACAACAAAATTCCCTGTATCGCCCGCTTTTTTCACCACCGGCGGCGTCTTTTCTCCCGGGCTGAAGACCTCAAGGCGCTCGACGACGACGGACGATAAAAAAACCGGCAAAACGCCGGTTTGGATATCATGATATCGTACGCACTTCATTTTTCTGTTCACGATACAATCACGTCATACACATGAGAAATCGGGCCGTCACCGACAATCACTCGCCGGAATGGTCATAGTCGTTCTTTTTCCGAAACGAAAAGATATCCCGATTAAGGTTTCTCTTCAAGGCCGACAGGGAGATAAGCTTTTCCTCATCATCCTCCGGCTCCGACGGCACCTCCCGGACGTCGCTCATCAGCCGGGCGACCACCCGGGTTTCCTCCACGTGATCCATGATGATCTTGATGGTGGCGGTGATCGGTATGGAGAGAAACATCCCCACAAAGCCCCAAACCCACCCCCAAAACGCCAACGCGATGAGCACCAGGATCGGGCTGAGATTCAGCTCCCGGCCCAGCACCTTCGGCTCCACGATGCTTCCCATGATGGTCTGCACCGTGAGCATGAGAACCAACAACACCACCGCCACAAGGGGGCCGAACTGTATCAGGGCCAAAATCGTGGGGAAGATCGTGGCGATATACGACCCGATATATGGAATGTAGTTGAGGATGAACCCCAGAAATCCCCAGAGGATCCAGAAGTCCACTCCGGCGACCCCGAGAATCAGGGCATAGAGCCCCCCGGTGCCCAGGCTCACCAGAGTTTTCACTCCCAGGTATTTCCTCACACTCTTGTTGATCGCCTCGGTCACCTGGAACGCCGTCTCGGCTCGATCGCCGTAGGCATATTCGATGCGGGCGGGAAAGCGCTCGATCTCCAGCAAAATGAAGATCATAAAAAACAAGACCACCAGGATATTGCCGAGGATATCAAAAAATGAGCCGACGCCGCTGCTCAGATACCCGGTCAGCCTGCTTACGGAGATGTACTGGAAGATGTCGAACTCCGTGAGGCTCACCTCGTCTTCCAAGCCGAGCCGCTGCAGGATGCTGTATTTTTGAGCAAATTCCGCGGTCTGGGCGAGGAGATTTTGAAACTTCAGCTCGTACTCGGGAATCCGGTCTATGAAATCGTTGACGTTCACGGAAATCAGGGCGCCCAGGATATATAAAATACCGAAGATGAAGAAGAAAACGAGGATGTAGGCAAGAAACTTGGGCACCTTCCGCTTCGCCAGATAGGTAACGCCCGGATAGATCAGATAGCTGATGAATACCGCGATGAAGAAGGGCTTGAGGATAACCGCCAGGGAGCGCATGATAATTGTCAGCAATACTGCAAGACCTACCAGTAAGCTGACGTTTAAAACACCCAGTCCCTGGTTTTGTACCAGGAGTTCCGTGCTGCCGGATTGTTTCACCTGTTGATCGTTCATTTTTTATGCTTCATATCGAATATTGATGTCACTATTACTTTACGTGACGACATGAAAAAAATCAAGTCTGATCGTGATACCTCGGGAGGGTTCTACATATCCTTGTGATAGATGGTCTCGACGATGCCGTCCTCCTGCTCGAATGTGCCCGTTTTACTCCAGCCGTCCCGCTCATACAGAGCGTTGGCGGTATGAGTGTAGAGATAGAGTCGGGAGATTCCCGCCGACCGGGCGGCGTCCTGGGCCGCCTGTAAGAGCTCATTGCCGATGCCCCTTCCCCGGTAGTCGGCGATCACATAGAGGGACGCCAGCCACGGATTCAGGTCGGGGCGAGGCGGCAGATCGTCCATCTTCAGTGAGACCGATCCCACCGGCATGGTGTCCTCCACAGCCACGAGGGTAAGGGGGACGTCGGTGTAGTTCATCCGCTCCTGGTAGCGGCGGATGATTTCATCGAACGGTCGTTTCCCGGTATGCCACTCACGGTAGTTCCAGTAGGCCACGACGGGGAGATACTGAGGAACGTCTGCAAGATGTATGATGTGTGACATAGTTTCCTCCACCTATGTCTTTTGCATGACAATCAAACATCCCTGATCGGAAACGGGATCTATCGAAACACCGATGTTGGATCGTCCTCTGAAATGCAATATCGCCGAATATTTCCCGACAATTCGGTTCATATTCCGGCGATCGTGAGCAACGAATAGTAATAGAGAGCGAGCGAACGAAGCGGTCTTCACGAAACGATACAAATCGGTTGAACTTCCCTGTGGGACAGTGTCATCCCTTTTTCGGCAGCTTTTCTGAAAGCTCGGTCAACCGTTTGAGCAGATCCTCCTTGTGGATGATACGCTTCACCTGGGGATACTGCTTTGCCATTTCCTCAATAACCGGTTTATCCTTCCTGATAGGGTAGACAAGAATCACCGGCACCTGTGATGATCGATCATCACTCTTAACGGAGTTGAGAATATCCATGAAGGTTCCATCACCCAGGTAGACGTCCATGATGACAAGGGTTGTCGATGCGGCCCTCTGAACGATGAATGCATCCGCACCCTGGGCGCCTCCATATGCCTCGACAACGGCGATACCGGAAAAAATCTTCTCGATGTCGGCACGATACGTTTCCTCGCTGTCCACCACCACAATCAGATCATCCACGGCGCTGTCTTCTCCTCCGGCTTTGGCGGGCTTGGCCACTTCAAGGATCTCTACCTCTATTTCATCATCAATCTCGACTTCGAGGGGATTGTTCAGGCTCGGGTTTTCAGCCATCATCAGGCGAACGGTACCCTCCATCTTGATGGGATCGAAGAGTACCTCCTCCCAGCAGATCGGGCACGTCCTGATATTGTCCGCCTCGGTTACATCTTGAACCACCCAGGGACTGAACACCCCTGTTCGAGAACACAATGGACAAGAAAAAACGATCCAACCATCATGTATTTCTATGATGACCTCTTCGGGCATCGTATCATAAACAACATTGTAATGAAATGAAACTAGGTATGAAGATTACCATAACCATACGATTGATTCAATAGCGTTTCTCGATTTATAGGAAAATTTGTTCTTTTTCGTAATATGCCCCCTCGACGTCACCTGTCCGATGTCGATCGCCGAAGAGCGGCCCTGATGTCATATCCCATTCTGAAAATGTCAGGGGAATCGTTTTTATGGACGTCCCCGAAAAGGGCAGGATCGTCGCCGTCTCCGGTACAAAGCCGCATCGGTGGGTCCTTTTGCTCAACGAAACGTCCGCGCTCATCCACCTCTACCAGATGCCCCAGGAGCAACCGCTTTCCGTTCACCTGCACCGATTCCGACGAGTCGATGATATCGTACGCGTTCTTCAGGCTCCTCCGCGCCGCCCGGTGATTCAGGGAGAGTCGATGGGTCTCAAACAGCTCCAGCGCTTTTCCCAGGGCGAATGCCGCATCATGACTGTACTTCGTCCGTGTTTGCCCTATGTTGTTCTCCGCGAGGAGCAACAGAACCCTGCCGAGCTGCTGATACGCAAGACCCAGGGACGCCGGCCGGTTCTGTTCCTCGCCTATCCTGACGGCGACACCGAAGGCCCTGACGGCTCGATTCAGGGCGAAGGGATCGGCGCTGTAGCGAAAGATCGTCCGGTAGGCGCCGCCGATGCGATACTGGAGGGCGGCGTGCCGGGAGACATCGCTTTTTTCACCCCATATTTTCAGCGCCTCGCCGTACGCCGCCACGGCTTGGGACGCCGGATGCGTGTCTCTCATTCGTCGGGCCAGGGCCAGGTAACCGTCTCCCATCAACTCCCAGGCGACGGCACATCGATCGGGGCGATTGAGCTCACGATACATGTCCACGGCGTCCTGATACGCCTCCAGCGCCTTCCGGGTGTATTCCTCAAACGAAGCCTCCCGGGCCAGCACACACAGGGCCCCCGCCATCTCCATCCGGGTATGTGCGTATTCCTCCGGGAACCGTCTCCGTTTCCTGATATTCAGCGAGCGGGAAAACGCCTCGACGGCCCTCCGAGCGTTCGCCTCCCTGTTGGTAAATCTGGAAAGGGCGAGGTAACACCGCCCCAGGTTGAAGAGGACCCGGGCGTATCCGTATGGATGCGTCCCGGGGCTGTAGGTGGCCAGGGCCTCGAGAAACGCCTCCAGCGCCCGGGCGGAATGAGCGGGATTTCTCTCCACCACCGCCGAAACCGTCATGGCCCGTCCCGCATCGGCCCAGGCCCCGGCGATCTTCAGCGGTATTACGCACTCACGATATATTGTGAGACTCTCATAAAAACCGTCCCTGGCCACGGCGGCGTGGTAGCCGGTACCGCCCTGCTCGGCCAGCAACATATACAGTGACGCGATGTTCGACAGCGTATCGGCGTATTCGACCCGGGAGACATTCGGCTCCATCTCGTCCAGGGAGCGGGAAAAGCCCGCGATCCCCTGGCGGGCGTATCCGAATCGACCGGTCTGTTCAAACAACCGTCCCAGCACAGCACCGAGATTGTTATAGAGCATCCGGCGAAGAGCCGACGATCCCCGGGAGCGGACCCGGCTCAAGGCGTCCATGATAATATTCCGGGCCGCCAGGAGACACCCGACCGGATCATCGGAGTCGAGCGACAGAGAGAAAAGCCGCTCCGCGACGGTGAGAAGGGTCAGCGGATCCCGGGCATACAGGGCGGCGACCTCTCTAATGGAATCGAGCACCGGAACATCCCGGACGATAACCTCCTCGAGATACGCAGTCTCCACCGTTACCATGCCCCTCTCGGTTGTGAGGAATCCCGCCTCCTCCAGTGAATCGTACCGATCCGACAGGCTTTCAAGGCCGTGATACTGCTCCCGTCGCACCACGTGGAGGTTTATGAGCTCCGTGGGAAAATCACACACCCCCCGATGAAGGCCGGCCCAAAAGAGGCCCAGGATCGTTGTGAGAAGATCCCGCTCCTCCCGGGAGAGACCATCGAATCGTTCGGCCATCTCCTCCAGGGGGAGACAGATCGAACCGATTGTGCCGTTGAATCGCCCGAGGCGGGAGGATGTCCCCCTTCCCAGGAATCGGAAGGTGTCTCCCGCAACCCCGGCCTGCTCCCTCATGACCGGTGGTATGGTAATCGGATCGCCGAAAAACGAGTAAAGATCCCCCAGGGCCGTCTCGCTGAGAACCCTGCCCTCCCTCCCGGCGGCGATGATACAGTATCCCTCATCGTCGATGGCCTCGATGCGTTGTACGGCGTTTCGCTTCTGGATGAAGCGTTCGAAATCATCGATGACCACGATCCGTGTAATGCGTTTTTTTTCCCATGGAGGAAAAAAGGGGAGGCGAAATCGCTCGAGATCGGGGGAGTCGGGCCGGAGGACGGCGATACGAAAGCCAGACGGTAATCGAGCAAGGCTTTCGAAGAGTGTCCGGGTTTTCCCTGAAAGGGGAGCGCCTTCAACCAACACATGCCCGCCCCGCAGAATCCGGGACCTGATCTCATCATCAATGGCTCGGTATCGGTAAAGCCGACAATACCCGTGAAACGCCCTCGCGCGAACGCCCATAAGGTCTTTCGGCGCCAGGTGAAGGGGTCTCTTCCATCTTGTCGAGAAATGCCCGGTGACCATGCGTGTCCTGATGACGAGATGTCCGATAATCGGAACGCATACCGCCGCAGCCAGGGTAATCACAAACTGAATGATGAATCCGGAATTGTCCACATTCCACCAGTTACATAAACGGGGGGGCATCAAAAAGACGGAAACACTCGTGCGATGCCCTGAATATCCCATGACCGCACCCGATCACAGTACACTATTGTAGGAGTATATTATTACATTACCATATAATCTTTGTACTATACAACTCTCATTTTTCATGCCCGAGCTCACCTCTTTCATACGTATAGTGAAGACTATTCTTTCGTTCAAAAAAATATTGACTTGACAGTCACTCGTCTACTCTCTATAGTGACATGATATTTCACACTATCTTTACACTTCACGGAGCAGTAACATGACGCCACTAGAGGGCACGGACAATTTACGAATTTCCGATACCGACGCCCTGATCGTCGTGGACCTTCAGCCCGACTTCATGCCGGGAGGTGCACTGGCGGTACCAGGTGGGGATGAAATCATCGAGGGCATCAACAAGCTCGTCCCCCACTTCACAACCGTCGTGGTCAGTCAAGACTGGCATCCGGTGGGACATAAATCCTTCGCCAGCGCCCATCCCGGCAAAAAGCCCAACGACCTGTTCGAGGCCCCGGGATTGGGACCGGTACTCTGGCCGGATCACTGCGTCCAGGGCACGGCCGGTGCGGATTACCACCCGGATTTTCATTTCAACCACGCTTCCCTCCTCCTGAGGAAGGGGGTCAACCCGAATATCGACAGCTACTCGGTGTTCATGGAAAACGACATGGAGACCAAGACCGGCCTCTCCGGGTATCTGGACACCCGGGACGTAACCCGGATATTCCTGTGCGGTCTCGCTCTCGATTACTGTGTCGCGTTCTCGGCGAAAGACGGGATACGGTTCGGATTCGACACCCTGGTGATGGAAGACCTGAGCAGGGCCGTGGATGCCCCCCCGGGGCACAAGGAGAGGATCATCGACGAGATGAAGGAGATGGGGGTTTCACTGATCACCAGTGACATGCTGACGTTTTAACGCTGTATGCCGGTTCTGTGTCGTGATGATACAATGAGTTGATATAAGCCGCGGGACGGGAAAAAGCCCACCGCGGTTCATTTTTTGGCGGCCCGGGAGCGCTTTCTGATGAGGACCAGTCCGACGGCGGACATCAGAAGGAGATACGCGGCGCCGATCTCGAAGTAGAAGGCCCTCAGATATTCCGCACCACCGGCCAGCCACCCCGCCACGATGGGCCCCAGGATGAAGCCGATATTCCCCCCGGTCTCCATGTAGCTGACCCCTCGTCCCGGCTGATCGACAATCGCCTCGGACGCCAGGGTCGGAAACATCGGAAACAACAGCCCCGCTCCGCCGCCGATGAAGAAAAACGTCACAAACCAAATCCAGAAGTCAGCGGTGAAGATGAAGACCGTCAGCCCGATGAGGGAACAGGCGCTGCCGATGAGGATGAGCACCTCGGATCGGGCCTTCCCGAAAACTTCCCGCTGGAGCATCCACACCGTCACGATCATGCCCGATGAGAGGCCGCCGAAGAGAAAACCGACGGTATACTGGGGAAGTCCGATCTCCGGTGATACCGCGTACAGCGGCATGATGAACTGAAGGCTCCCCCAAACGAACTGGATGACGAAAATCATGGTGGTCACCATGAAAAGAATCCAGAACCCCGAGGGGGCGAAGACGATGCCGTTCTTGCCGCTTTTGTGAGTATCGTGGTCGGACAACGGCCGCTCCCCGCCGATCGCCCGGTAATTCTTTATAAAGAGCGCCATGGCGATGAGCCCGAACATGGAACAGACCACGAACGGCGACGAATAGGAGCCGGAGGCCCAGAAAACAAAGGCGCCCACCACCGGCCCCAGCATCGCCCCCAGCATCTCAAGCACCATGAAGCGGGCGTTGGCGATGCGGCGCATGTAGCCGTCGAGATAGCGGCGGGCGATGATGGTGTAGCACGCAACGATCACCAGCCCGGACCCGATGCCCGAAAGCCCCCGGGATATGAAAAGAATCGGGACGTTGGGAATGGCCGGAGCCGCGGACGAGATAATGAAGATGATAATCCCCGCGGTGATGACCGGTCTCGGATCCATCCGGTCGATGTAATGACCGATCAGCGGCTGGGCCACCACCCGGGTAATGGCAAAGAGGGCGATGACCAGACCACCCAGAATGATATTGATTCCGAGAAAATCGGTATAGAGGGCGATGATGGCAAGGATGATGCCGCCGCCGATATTGGTGGCGAAAATCGTCAGTGCCAGGGCGGTAATAGAAGCGTCTTTTCGCGGATCTTTTTCCATTCCGGCAATCATACCGGCATGTGAGCGAACTGTCAAGATATTGTGTCGTGATCAGTCCGTATCATCACCCCCCCGCCGCACTTCACAGAGGAACACGGCGGTTCGCTCGTCCCGTCGGGACTGAAGGCGGTGGGGGATGAATCCGTGACCCTTCAGGTATTCGGAAAAATCCATTGAGATGAACGAGCGATAGTCCTCATATCCCCCCTCCAGACGCTCGAGGATGTCGTTGATCGCCCGAACGAGCGGCCCGCCGCCCCGTCCGGTGGGCTCGATGAAGAGGGCCCGGTGTTTCGTATGTCGGCGCATTCCGTCCACGATGCCGGCCCTGATATCCGGGTCCAGGGCGTGCAGCCCCAGAGACTCGATGACCAGATCGAAGGGGCCGTCGTCCGCGAGGGACGGGTCCCGGGCGTCGGCGACCCGAAAATCCACGGCACCCGTCGTGTCATATCGTTTTGCTATCTCGATCATCCGTGGGGAGATATCCACGGCGATCACCCGCCCGCCCAGCTCCGACAGCATCCGGGCGAACAGCCCCGTGCCGCAGCATACCTCCAGAATCCGGGTTTCTTCCGTGAGGGGCATGTGTCGCCGGATTTCCTCGATCAGCTCCCGATTCAGAGTACGGAAGAATCGATCAAAGAGACGATACCAGGGGGCCGCTGCGTCGAAGACCCTGCGGACCCGGTCCATGGGATTGTCGTTTCTGTTTCGCCTTCCGTTCATATCGGCGTATTCCTTCGGCAGAGCGATTCCGTGCCGTCACCCCGCACCCTTCGTCCATGCGGACAACGATGGGGTGTCCAGCGATACACTGTCGTCTGATAAGTCACAAGATCGGGCCGAACCAGTCGCCCTGGCGTGCGGTTTGGCTGATGAGCGGTTTTCTGGATCCCCGGATGAAGGTGCTGTTCGGACCGGGGAGAAAGGCCCCGGTGCTGCGGCGGAAATACTGCTCGGCGTGAACCGAGCCGTCCCAGGACACGCGAAGGATATTGAAGTTGTGTCCCACGAGCCGGATCCAGTCGTCATGCTTCTTCGCCGACGACCCGCAGGCCAGAACCCCCACAGACCGCTCCTCCCCGTCCTGGTTTTTATACACCGCACGACAAAACTGGGGGTAGTGCCTGTGCCCGTGGATGATCAGGTCGAAGTCCTCTTGAATCAAACGATACAGAAGTGCCCCGGAATTTTCAAGCATCATGAAGCTCTCGTCCGCCATTCGGGGAAGAAAGCTGTACTTGGTGGGCATCGGGTGGTGATGGAGCAGCGCCACCTTGAAGGATTGGACATAGCGATCACCCTCGGGAGAGCTCCTGAGCTGCCGGGACCACTCGGAAAAGGCGTCCAGGTCCCGCTCGATGATCAGACCGTGGGACATGGCCCGCATCAACTGCACCGCCTTTCGCCAGATCCCCCCCCTCGGCTCGAAAATCTGATTGGAATCGAAGGTGGCGACAGCCATCATGTCATCGGAAAAGAAGCCGTGTCCCCGCTCCTCTTCGGTGAAGAGCCGATAAAACTTCCAGGTGCGGCGCATCCCGTAGGTGCCCTTATAGAAGAAATCATGATTGCCGGGGACCACCTTGAGTATCGGCAGAGCGCCCGAGGAGCGCTCCACGTCCCTCAGGGCGTTTCTGATCATCGTGACGGCGATGTCCAGGTCGTCCCCCGGCCCCTCTACCAGGTCGCCGGTGATAAACACATATCGGGGCGCGGACTCAACCAGGTGATGCAGCACGATCTTGAGAAGCTCCAGGTTTTTCCCGTTGAAATGGAGGTCAGACATATGGAAGATATTGAAACCGTCGCTCTGGGGCACGCTGCTGTCCTTTTCGATGAATAAGTGAATCGATGACAGTTCAACTGAGGAATGATATCACGTTTTGTGTTCGATGACAATCTCATCCACTGAACCCATAAAAAACGGGGAGCCATACCCATTTATACTGGAAAAGGCTCCCCGATGATGGTTCGGCTCCGCCCGAAATGCACCGATCCTGGCACGTCGGGCGTGCGCAGAAACGGCCGATCAGGCGGTGAGAAAATATCTTTTATCCGCAGGCAGGTATCCCCTGATGACCTCATCATAAAGGCGTCGGGCGTTGTTGGCGGATTTCGACATGGGCGGAAGCCCCGGATACTCACGGGCCAATTCCACGTCCCGGACCAGGTCCAGGTCCTTCTGGGATACCGAGTAGAACCAGCCCATCTTCTCGTAATAATCGCTCAGGTATTCCTGCTCGGTCTGTCCCGGTGTCGGGACGAACAGCGCCTGCTTTCCCCCCAGCTCCGCCAGCTCCATGACCGTCGTGTAGCCGCTCCTGGTGATCATGAACTTCGCCCGGTTCATCAGCCGTGTCATCTCATCCCGGGAGGCGTGGGACATGATGTGGGTATTCTCATCGAGCCTTTCATCCATATCCCCCCCGGGATCGCCAAGAAGCACCACCTTCTTACCGGGGAGTTCCGCGATCTGATCCATCACGACGGCCCGAAATTTCTCTTTCTGCTCCGCGGGGCCGGAGACGCTCACCAGGTAGTCGATATCCTCGGGCACGTCGAGCTTCTGGATGCTGCTCAATATCCCCGCGTAATAGGTCTTTTGCTTCGTAATGCGCTGGTTGGCCTTTCCCAGCTTGCCGCTGAGGGGCAGGACGTTCGGGGGATTATCCGGGATGATGACCCGATCGAAGTTACTGTGATACCGGGCGTTGAACCACTCGCTGGTTCTCTCCGCCCACTCGATGTATCCGGGAACGCTGTATCGAATCTGGTGGGAGATGAACAGCGACGGTACCTGATTGTCGTGGATTCCGAAGCGGTTGTCGCTGATGACCAGGTCGTACTTCTCCCGGCGGATAATTTTTCGAACAAGTCTCGTCTCCCTGATGATGTTACGAAACATCAGCGGATAGAGCGCCACAACCCGGACCACGGAAAAGCCCTCGGCGGTATAGGGGGACGGATAGTCCGTGATGTTGTAAAAATCAAAATCGGGGTATTCCTTTTCCAGAAGCTCGTAGGCCGCTCCGGTGGCGACGACGCCGATCGTGTGCCCCTCCTCCAGGAGCACCTTGATGATGGGAATGTCCCTGGTGGCGTGCCCCAGTCCCCAGGCCAGCGGGCTGATGAGAATCCGTGCCATATGTGTTCCTTATCGTGATTGTATTGAAGCTGTCGATACGTGTCCGTCGCGTCGGATAAGCGCCCCCAGGAAACATTCCGTGTACGGGTACGCCTACTCTGAGAAAAACGTGCCGCGGCTTCCGCACGCCGGTCAGGGCGATGGAATAACCGATCCGGAAACAGGGCAATGTCACTCTGTATACAAGAGAGATGTATTTATTTTAAGTTTTTTGCAAATATTCTGCAAACAAAACCAAACCTGCGCGATTTTCACTTGAATTTCTAAAAAATGTCATTATTTTATATGGTATATGGTATCGACCGAGCAAGACCGCTTGTGGACATTTTTTCTATTCACAAAAAAAGAATAGCAGGAAATACGCATTATGGAAACCTACTCTTTTCAGGCCGAGGCAAAAGAGCTTCTGGACCTGATGATCCACTCGATCTACTCCAACAAGGATATATTTCTTCGGGAGCTTATCTCCAACAGCTCCGACGCCCTTGACAAGCTGAAGTTTGCGGCCCTGACGGATAAATCCCTGGAGCCCTTCACCGCCGATCCGCACATCGAAATTGATATAGACCCGGACACGCGCACCCTGACGGTCCGGGACTCCGGTATCGGCATGTCGAAAGACGAGGTGATCGAGTATGTGGGCACCATAGCCCGCTCGGGCACCCGGGAGTTCCTCGCCCTCCTCAAGGAGAAAAAAGACGCCTCCATCTCCCCGGAGCTGATCGGGCAGTTCGGTGTGGGCCTGTACGCCAGCTTCATGGTGGCGGAAAAAATCAGTCTGACGACGAAAAAGGCCGGCACCGACACGGCGGTCCTCTGGGAGTCCGCCGGCAACGGCACCTACACCCTTGGAGAGACCGAGAAGGAGACTCCCGGCACCGACATCACCCTTTTCCTCAAAGCGGCGGACACAGAAGACGGCATGCAGGACTATACGTCGGAGTGGATCATCAAGGACATCGTCCGAAGATACTCCGACTACGTGGCCTACCCGATCCGTCTGAAAAAAATGTCAGCCGACACGGATGACGAGAAAAAGGACACCGAGGACGAGGTCCTCAACTCCATGAAGGCCATCTGGACGAGGCCCGCGGACGAGGTCACCGACGAGGAGTACGGGGAGTTCTACAAGCACATCAGCCACGACTGGAACGACCCCCTCACCCGCATCACCTTCAAGGCCGAGGGCACCCAGGAGTTCACCGCGCTCCTTTTCATCCCGTCAAAGGCGCCGTTCGACCTGTTCATCCACGAGATGACCCAGGGGATACACCTCTACATCAAGCGGGTCTTCATCATGAACGATTTCACCGACCTCATCCCGGACTACCTGCGCTTCGTCCGGGGGGTGGTCGATTCCGAGGACCTGCCTCTGAACATATCCCGGGAAATCCTCCAACAGGATCGCCGGGTCACCCAGATCAGGAATCGCCTGACGACGAAGATTCTCGATACCCTCGCCGACATGAAGAAGGACGACGCCGAAACCTACCGGACATTCTGGAGCGAATTCGGCCGTCTCCTCAAGGAGGGAATCTTCCGGGACCGGGAGCGCCAGGAGAAAATCCTGGAGCTGTCCCTCTTTGTCGGCACCCACGATCCCGACGAGCCGACGGACCTCCGGTCATACATCGACCGCATGAAGCCGGACCAGGATGCAATCTACTATCTGACCGGCCCGGATCCTGTCCAGCTTTTTGACTCGCCGCATCTCGAGGTGTTCAAGAAGCAAGGAATCGAGGTGCTGCTGCTGTCCGACCCGGTGGACGAGGTATGGGTGCAGGCGGTGAGCGCGTTCTCCGAGAAGCCCTTTCACTCGGTGGGTGCGGGCGAGGTGGAGCTGGGCGACGAGGGAGAAAAGGAGGAGGCCAAAACGAAGCGGGAGGAACAGGAGCGGGAATACCAGGGCCTCATGGACGCCTTGCGATCTACCCTCCAGGACGACGTCACACAGGTGCGCCTGTCCACCCGGCTGACCGATTCGCCGGTATGCCTCGTGGGAAATCCCACCGATATGACCCCCCAGATGGAGAAACTGCTGAGGGCCGCCGGGCAGGACGTCCCGACGGTCAAGCGCATCCTGGAGGTCAATCCGGACCACCCGATCCTGGTCGGCCTTCAGAAGAGGTTCCAGAAGAAGAAGGACGACCCAACCATCGAGGAATACGCCCGACTCCTCTACGGCCAGGCGCTGCTGGCCGAGGGATCGCTGCCGCCGAATCCGGGGGAATTCAGCAGGCGGCTGGCCGACGCCTTATCGAAGACGCTGTAATACCGGTTTCGAAGCAGCCCTCAATCCGCCCGGACTGTTATATCATCGGTACCGAAGCCGTATGGATTGAGAGAAAATAGGTATACTCTGGTATAAGTATCGAAAAAATCCTTGACAATCGGCCAAAAATAACATATAAAGATAGGGTTTTACTGTCAGTCGGGGCGCTGGTGTACACGCGCTCTTTTTTACCGATACAACGACGCTGGTCAATTACATGAAAACCCTGAGCATTAAGAAAGAAGACGTCACCCGGAACTGGTACCTGGTCAACGCCGAGGATAAGGTCCTGGGAAGACTGGCCACGGAAGTAGCAACGCTACTTCGGGGCAAGCATAAACCCACATTCACCCCCCACGTGGACGGGGGGGACTTCGTGGTGGTGGTCAACGCCGAGAAGGTGAAACTCACCGGCAATAAGCTGACCGACAAGAAGTACTACTGGCACACCGGCTATCCCGGGGGCATCCGGGAGATCACTGCGGAAAAGCTGCTACAGAAAAACCCGACGGACGTCATCTACAAGGCCGTCAGGGGCATGCTCCCCAAGAATCGGTTGGGACGCCAGATGATCAAGAAACTGAAGATCTACGCCGGGCCGACCCACGATCACGACGCCCAGAAGCCGATCGTCAAAGAACTGTAATCAACCATAAAGGATACGAATTCTCCTATGGCTACCGCTCCCACATATTACTCGACAGGAAAGCGCAAATCCGCCGTGGCCCGGGTCTATATGACCCCCGGTAACGGAGAGATTTCCATCAACAAGAAGGATATCGACACCTACTTCGGCAGGGAAACGTCGAAGATGATCCTCCGCCAGCCCCTGGAGCTGACCAACACCATGGGCAAATACAACATCTCCGTCAATGTCGTCGGCGGCGGGATCTCCGGCCAGGCCGGGGCCATCAAACATGGTATCTCCAAGGCGCTTCTGGAAGTCGATCCGAATTTTCGCGGAGTCCTGAAAAAGGCGGGCTTTTTGACCAGGGATTCCCGGGTTAAAGAGCGAAAAAAGTACGGCCAGCGAGGCGCCCGGGCAAGGTTCCAGTTCTCCAAGCGCTGATCGCTCGAATCGCCCCCGGGGCACAGACGCCGATGGCGGTGACTCGAGCCGGACCGTCCGTTTCGCAATCCGCTGGACCCACCACTTCCCGACGACCGGTTCGGTGGATTGGCAGGATTACTCGGATATTCAGACGACCGGCGGCGTCATCCGGGACGCATTCCGATACAGAGACACCACATACGGGGGGGATGCCGATAATCCTCCCCGTTTTTACGTTTTCACCCCCGTCACAGCAGGCACGAACCCATGACACGAGCGGCAATCATCGGGGCAAGCGGTTATACCGGCTCCGAGCTCCTCAGGCTCCTGGCCCATCATCATGACCTCACCGTATCCGTCGTTACGTCCCGTCAGTATGCGGGGAAGCACGTCGGCGATGTGTTCCCCCACATCGGTCGCCGATACGGTGATCTCGTGTTCCGGGAGCCGGATATCCCGGCAATCGCACAGGATGCGGACGTGGCGTTCGCAGCCCTTCCCCATAAAACCGCCATGGAGGCGGTCGATGTACTGGCCCGGGCGGGCATCCCGGTGGTGGACTTGAGCGCCGATTTTCGATTTCGGGACCAATCCGTCTATGAAAAGTGGTACGTCCCCCATATCGCCCCGGAGCTCCTGGAGCGCTCCGTGTACGGCCTGCCGGAGCTCTACCGGGAGGAGATACCAAAGGCCACGATAGTGGGAAATCCCGGCTGCTATCCCACGGGCGCTATTCTGGGTCTGGCGTCCCTGCTTTCGGCGGGGGCAGTCTCGTCCCAAGGGATCGTCATCGACTCGAAGTCCGGCGTCTCCGGGGCGGGCAGGTCGCCGTCCCCCGGCACCATCTACCCGGAAACCACCGACGGCATCCGGGCCTACGGCGTCCTCTCCCACCGCCATACGCCGGAGATCGCGGAGCATCTCTCCCGGGCTGCGGGGGAGACGGCGGATGTCACCTTCACGCCGCACCTGATGCCGGCGATCCGGGGCATCCTCAGCACCATCTACGCCCGGACAACCTCTCCCATGAAAACGGAGGATATTCTCGACATCTTCCAAAGCGCATACGCCGGCGAGCCGTTCGTGAGGGTCCTGGGGCCCTGGACTCTTCCCGACACCCGATGGGTCAGGGGATCGAATTACATCGACATCGGCGCCCTGGTCGATTCATCCGGCTCCCGGGCGATCATCGTCACCGCCATCGACAATCTCGTCAAGGGGGCCTCGGGCCAGGCGATCCAGAATATGAACCTGTTGTTGGGGCTCTCCGAAGACACGGGGCTGTCCCATATCCCGCTCTTTCCGTAACCGGAACCGCCCGGTCCGAAAGAATGCGCACGCGTCCCTCATGCGATGAACTCTCAGGATCAGATCGGCATTAACGACATCATCTCCCGGCTGGAAGACCTCGCGTCTGAGTCACCCCCGCTGAAGGTCGGCGGACTTGCGGGCTCCACCCCCAGTTTCTTGCGGTTCGGGCGGCCCATGAGCTCTCACGGCCGATCCTGTATATCACCCCCACAAGGCGCTTCGAGGATATCTCCGCAAATCTCGAATTCAACACCGAGGGGAGCGGGGCTGTCTATCACCCCTTCCCCGCCTGGGACTTCGCCCCGTACGAGCGGCTTATCCCCCAGGCGGAGACGTCCCATCAGCGCATCGACACGATGGTCTCGCTTTTAGATGTTTCGGGGCCGGCCGTCGTGGCGGCCCCCATCGGGGCGCTCATCATGCGGGTCGTCCCCAGGGAGATGCTCACCCACCACTGTTTCGACCTGTCCATCGGCTCACTCATTCCTCCGGCGGATCTTTCCAAAAAGCTCCTGGAGTCCGGATACACACAGACGGGGCTCGTGGTGATGCCCGGGAGCTTCTCGATTCGAGGCGGCATTATCGACCTGTTCGTCCCCGGACGGGTGAACCCGGTCCGGGCGGAGTTCTTCGGAGACGAAATCGAATCACTGCGCCTGTTCGATCCCCATTCCCAGCGGTCCATTGAATCCATCGAATCGATCCGGATCGTGCCCGCGTCGGAGCTGTTTCTCGATGACGAATCCAAGGGCCGGGGCATGCGCTGGGTCCGCCTCTTTTCCGGCCAGCACCATTCGTCCCTCAAGCGGGTCCGGGAGCTCATCCAGTCCCTGGAGGGATATCGGGTGCCCCCGGGGCTTTCCATGCAGTTCCCGGAATTCCTGGGCGGCTCCGAAACCCTTTTTGACTATCTCCCGGACAATACGCTGATATTTCTCGATGAGCCGGAGGCGATTTCGGCTGAGATCGAGCAATACCTGGCCGCCGTCCGCCGTAACTATGATCGGGCCATCCAACGAAAAGACCCCTCCCTCCCCCCGGAGGAGCTTTTCCTGAGCCACGACGATTGGGACGAGCGAACGGAGCGAGCGCCGGTTTTCGAGATCAACCCGATCATCGGCGACTCCCGGGAGGGTGTCCTTACCGCCGACACCATCGATCATCGCGCCATACGGGAGCACGTCGGGAAGACCGGGCGGGGAGAGTCGGTGTTGACCCCCCTGGTCAAAAAGATAACCACAGACCTGGACGACGGCAGGCGTCTCGCCCTGGTGTGCCTGACCGACACCCAGGGGCGACGGATGGCCCGGCTCCTGGCGGACCACGACATCACCATGCCGGTATCGCCGTTTTCCCTCTTCCAGTGGCTCACAACCGGCGACTCGGCTGCCATCCTCATCGGCGGATTGAAGGAGGGCTTTGAGGAAGCGTCGGGAGATCTCGTCGTCATCACCGAGGAGGAGATTTTCGGCGCCAAGGCGAAGGGGAAGCCGCCCCGGCACCCCGAGGCGGGGGAGGCCTTCACCTCCACCGACCCCCTCTCCCCCGGCGACTATGTTGTACACTCCCGGTTCGGCATCGGCATGTTTCAGGGGCTCGTCAACCTGACCGTCATGGACGTCATCGCCGATTTTCTCCACCTGGAATACGCCGACGGCGACAAGCTCTATATACCGGTTAACAATATCTCCCTGGTTCACCGCTTCCGGGGGGGGGAGGAGTCCCAACCCCGGTTGGACAAGCTGGGAAGCGACGCGTGGGAGCGCTCTCGAAAGAAGGTGAGGCGGGAGGTGATGGAGATGGCGGCGGAGCTGGCCCGCCTCTACGCCGCCCGAAAGGCGCTGCCGGGGCATGCCTTTTCCCCGCCCGACAGCGCTTTCAGCGAGTTCGAGGCATCGTTCCCCTACGTGGAGACATCCGACCAGCTTGCGGCGGTGGAGGACATCATCCGGGATATGTCCAGTACAGAACCGATGAATCGCCTGGTGGCGGGAGACGTGGGATACGGAAAAACCGAGGTGGCCATGCGGGCGGCCTTCCTGGCGGTGATGGACGGCATGCAGGTGGCCCTCATCGCCCCCACCACAATTCTCGCCGAACAGCATTACCTTACATTTTTGGAGCGGTTCTCCGACTATCCCGTAACCATCGGCATGCTCTCCCGGTTCCTCTCGCCGAAGGAGCAGAAACAGGTCGTCGCCGATATCAACCGGGGGGCCGTCGACATCATCATCGGCACCCACCGCCTGTTGTCCAAGGACATCTCCTTCCCCCGATTGGGTCTATTGATCGTGGATGAGGAGCACCGCTTCGGCGTCACCCACAAGGAGAAGCTCCTGCGGCTCAAGACACAGCTCGACGTGCTCTCCATGACCGCCACCCCCATCCCCCGCACCCTCTCCATGTCCCTGGCCGGCCTGCGGGACCTCTCCATCATCAATACACCGCCGCCAAACCGGCTGTCCGTCAAGACATATATCTCAGAGTTCGACTCGGATGTCATCAAGGAGGCGGTGCTGCGGGAGATCGATCGGGGCGGCCAGGTCTTTTTCGTGCACAATCGGATCAAGACCATCGACGGCATCAGGCGATACCTGGAAAAGGTCCTCCCCGGCGTGCGGATCGGCACCGCCCACGGACAGATGGCCGAAGACGAGCTGGAGCGGGTTATGGTCGAGTTCATCGATCATGAGTTGGATGTGCTCGTCAGCACCGCGATCATCGAGTCCGGACTGGATATCCCCAAGGCGAATACCATCATCATCAACCGGGCTGACATGTTCGGCCTCGCCCAGCTCTACCAAATGCGAGGCCGGGTCGGCCGGTCCAGCCTCAGGGCATATGCATACCTCTTGGTCCCCGGCGCCCAGACCATCACCGACGACGCCCGAAACCGGCTCTCGGCCATCAGTCGATTCACCGAGCTCGGCTCCGGCTTCAAGATCGCATCCCACGACCTGGAAATACGGGGGGCGGGTAACCTCCTGGGCAGGGATCAATCGGGCCATATCAACGCCGTCGGCTTCGACCTCTACATGGAGATGGTCCAAGACGCCATCCAGGCCATCAAGGGCGAAAAGAGATCGATACAGATCGAACCGGAGATCAACCTCCCCGTCACCGCTTATATTCCGGAAACATACATCCCCGACTCCCAGCAGCGCCTGACCATGTATCGACGCCTGATCAACGCCGAAGACGATGATGAGCTGAATGACATCACCACCGAGATAACCGATCGATTCGGCCCCATGCCCGGGGAGATGATGCAGATTATCGACATGATGGAAATACGCAGGCAGGCGGCCCGCTGCGGTGTTATCACCCTGGGGTACCAAAAAAAGATCGTGCATATCACCTTTCACCCCGACGTCGTTCTCGATACCGCCCGCCTGGTCACTCTTGTGGAGGAAAACCCGGCGCAATATCGGATAACTCCCACCGGCATACTGCAATATGTCGTCAACGGCGGGGAACAAACCGGTCTTCCTCCGGTGGTGAAAAATCTATTGCAAAGACTATCGCAATATGTTAATTTTTAAGGATACGATATAAGGGATGTATCAAGATTTACCGGGTGATGAATCATAGGAGTCCGTTCATCATCATTCTGTTCGTATGCCTCGGTGTGATCGCCGGATGTGAACAGAAGAATGTGGTGGCCAGGTATGACGGCAGAATCATCACCGTGGATGAATATCTCGAAGAATACGATAATCTTCCGGAACATACCCGCGCTTCAATAAACACCCTGGAGGAAAAGCAGGAATTTCTATATCGCCTGATCCGTCGTGAGCTCCTGTTGCAGGAAGCGGTCAGGATGGGCCTGGAATACGACGAGTTGATCCAATACAAGATAGAAACGTATAAATCGAATCTCTTAATCAGCGAAATGCTGGAAAGGAAATTCTCCGGGAAAATCATCGTTACCGAGGCGGAAATCAAGGAGTACTATTCGAACAACCTCGATGATTTCACAACCGAAACCGTAGAGGCCAGCCACATACTTGTCAAGACCCGGGAGGACGCGGAGCATGTCCTCTCGTTGATTAATCGGGGCAGGGATTTCAACGATCTCGCCACCGAATATTCCTTCGGCCCCGGCGCCGAGAAGGGCGGCATTCTGGGAGTTATCACCCGGGGGCAGATGATGCCCGAGTTTGAAGAGGCCCTGTTTTCCCTGGAAAACGAGGGGGATATCAGCCCCATTATTGAAACAGAGTTCGGCTATCACATCATCCGCCTTGATAAACCAAAAACCACCATCGTCAGGCCGTATGATGAGGTGAAGGAGACCATTCGAGAAATTCTCTCTGACTATAAGGAAAAGGAACTCTTTGAAACCTTCATTCAGGACCTGGAAGACGGAGTGGACGTAAAAATCAATGACACTCTCCTTGAGGAACTGGGGTAATACCATGAAATCGCATCTCATACATACAATTCGGATCGGAGCGATCATTTCTTTGTTGCTCTTTCTTTTCGCGCCTGTGGGCTGCGAAAAAGAACTGATACCCTCCACCACCGACGAGGTCATCGCCACGGTCAATGGTGTGGATATCACCGTCTCTGAATTCACCGAAGCCCTCACAAACCTGAAAACCGAGCTGAGCGATGATTCCCCCCTCGATGAAGACCAAGCACGGAAAATGAAGTTGAACCTTCTCAATCAACTCATTGACAGAAAACTCCTGGTCGCCGAGGCGGAAAACCTGGGCATCACGGTGAGTGAAGAGGAAATAGATGCCGCCGTAAACCGCATCATCGGCGAATACCCGGATCAGGAAACATTCGACGAGCTGGTTGCAGACGGTAACATCGATCTGGATCAATGGCGACGGGAGATTGAGTATACTCTGTTGCTGGATAAGTTGGTGGAGACCGCCCTGGCGACGGATATTGAGATCCTGCCGGATGAAATTGAAACGTACTACGAAGAACACAGAGAAGATTACAGCTCCGACGAGAAGGTGCATGCCCTCCAGATAATGGTGGAGACCCGGGAGACGGCGGAAGAGCTTCTCAGTGAGATACAAAACGGAGGAGATTTTTCGAATCTTGCCTCGATCCACTCTATATCACCGGATTCCGCCCGAGGAGGAGATCTCGGATTCTTCACCCGAGAAGAGATGCCCCCGGATTTTGAGATCGCCTTTGAGATGGACCCGGGCGATGTCAGCGACGTCGTGGAGAGTCCCTACGGCTTTCACATTCTGAAGGTTCTGGAAAAGTCCCCCGCTAAGGACATGACCCTCGAGGAAGCCACACCCGAAATCACCGAAAAATTAAAAAGACTGCGGGCAGAGGAGCAGTACGGCCTGTGGTTTTCCGAAATCAAGGAACGAGCGGAAATTGAAATCAATCCGTCAGTATTGGACGATATTTCATTTTAGTTGTTCAATACGCAGGAACGCAAACAGGAGGTATGCAGCGTTATGAAACGACTTGCTGTGAACACCAACACACTGAACACGAGTACTATCATGTTATGCGCCCTCGGCGCTCTCTTTTTATTGACGGCTGTGATCGTACCGACCCAGTCATCCGCCGTTGAGATATCCGATCGGGTTATCGCCCTGGTGAATGATGAAGTAATAACCATGAGCGACCTCATCGCCGAAGGCGGGGACGAGGTAGTCGGAGACCCCGATCGTGTGCTCCCCAGCGGTATGACCGTCGCCGAAGCCCGGGAAATCGTCTTGGAACAGCTGATCGCCAAGGCGCTCTTGAACCAGGCGGTGAAGGATTTCGGCATCGAGGTAACCAAGGACGATGTGGATGAAGCCATCGAGCAACAGATGGAGATGAACGGACTCACCAGGACGCAATTGATGGAAATCCTGGCGGAAAATGACATGACATTCGCCGAATATGAGGAAGAAGTTGAGTATTCCATCAAGAAAGAGCGCCTGATCGCCAAGAAGCTGGGGTCCCACATCATCATCACCGATGAGGATGTCACTGCGTACTTCAATGAACACAGGGAAGATTTTCAAGGTCTGGCTGAATACCGCATGAGTGAAATAATCATGGGCGCGTCTCCGGATGCGGACTCTCTCACGATGAATCTCCTGTTGGAAGAAGCGGAAAATGTCAGAAAACGGGCGGCGGCGGGGGAAGACTTCGCGGCGCTCGCCAGGGAATACTCGGTCTCCCCCAGCGCCGAGGAAGGCGGTGATCTGGGCTATATGCATCCGAAGGACATGGAAGCCGGCCTGCTGGCGTTTCTCTCCACTATGGAAGTAGGAGAGGTCTCCGAAGTCGTGGTGGTTGAGAACACCCTGATCATACTGAAGCTGACCGACAAGCGCCCGCTTCCCGGCGGCGTAACGGTGGATGACGTACGAGACGAAATAGAGTATATCCTGGGCAATGAGCGCACGATCTACTTTTTTGAAAAGTGGCTTGAAGATCTAAAAGAAGAGGCGTATATCACGATTATGCTGTAAGCCATTTCGGCGCCTCGAGATATTTCTCCACCCGGGAACCTTCATCCCTGAACATGTGTCAAAATGGAATGAGGGATTGCATGCTAGGGGGGGAGTATAAATTACTTACAAACCTTAACAAAAAAGATTCTGGATACCATAAAGCGATGAAACGGTCACAAGGATATCGTGCATCAGAAGAAAACCTGCGCAGGCTCACCGAGGATTCCTCACAGAGACGACGTATGGCTCTTCTGATCTTTCTTTCCATCACCCTTGTGTTTCTGGTGCTCGTCTCCTCGACACTGCTGGGGATGTATCTCTACTTCTCCCGGGATCTTCCAAGCGTAACGGCGCTGAAGGATTACCGGCCCAGCATTATCACCAAGGTATATGCGTCCGACGGCTCCCTGATCGGAGAGTACTTCCTGGAGCGCAGGGTAGTGGTGGAGTACGAAGAGATACCGAAAATGCTGGTCCTGGCCTTTGTGGCCGCCGAGGATGATGAATACTTTGAACATCCCGGCTTCGACATCAAGGGTATTATTCGTGCGTTCGTTCACAACATCCAGGCGGGCGCGGTCGTGGAGGGGGGCAGCACCATTACCCAGCAGCTCATCAAGACACTGCTGTTGACTCCCACCGTGGATATTTCTCGAAAGATCAAGGAGGCTATTCTCGCCTATCGCATCGAGAATTACCTGACCAAAGAGGAGATTCTCTACCTCTACCTGAACCAGATATACCTGGGATACGGCGCATACGGCGTCGAGGCGGCCTCGGAGGTCTACTTTAACAAGCACGTCAGCGAGCTGAACCTGGCAGAATGTACGCTTCTTGCGGGCCTCCCCAAGGCTCCCGACCGCTTTTCCCCCTATCGACACTGGGAAAAGGCAAAGGAGCGCCAGGCCTATGTGCTGGACATGATGGTAAAGGAAAAGTACATTACCGAGGAGATGAAGGAAGAGGCCCTGGCGACGGAGATCGATCTGATCAAGCCCCGGAACTACACAAGGGAGGAGACACCCTATTTCACAGAGCACGTCCGGCGCTATATTGAGACAAAATACGGCTCCACCACCCTCTATCGCGAGGGGCTGTCGATCTATACGACGGTCAACCCGGAGTTTCAGGAACACGCCCGGGACGCCCTGCGGGAAGGCCTCAAGGAGCTGGACAAGCGCCAGGGCTGGAGGGGCGCCATAGATAACCTCCAGGATGAAGCCGCCGAGGAATATCTTGCGGAGCTGGTGGAGGAATACGGTGATGAGCCTTTCATCGAAGGCGAAAGCTACGAAGGACTCGTCACCAAGGTGGACGATGCGAACAAAAAGGTTGCCGTGAACCTGGGCACGGCCGAGGGTACCATTTCGATCTCCGATATGAGCTGGGCCCATGAGTTTGATACGTCCGGGGCCTCCGGGAGCATATCAAAGCCGTCCTCGGCCCTCAGCGACGGGGACGTCATCCTGGTTAAAATCAAGTCCTACGACGAGGAAAGCGGTACATACACCCTGGCCCTGGACCAGGAGCCCCAGGTCGAGGGAGCGGTTATTTCCATGGAGCCGGATACCGGCTATGTCGTAGCTCTGGTGGGCGGATACGACTTCAACCGCAGCGAGTTCAACCGCGGCACCCAGTCCAGGCGTCAGCCCGGCTCGTCTTTCAAGCCGGTTATCTACGCGGCGGCCCTGGACAAGGGCTACACCCCCGCAACGGTCATCTACGACGCACCGGTCGTCTACAAGGACAAGTACTCCTCCGGTGGTGTCTGGAAGCCGAAAAATTACGACGGCAAGTTCTACGGACCCACGACCCTCAGAAGAGCCCTGATGCTCTCTCGGAACATCGTCTCGGTCAAGATCGTCTTTGACATCGGGCCGGACTACGTGGTGGACTACGCGAAGCGTCTGGGGATATCCTCTCCCCTGGACGCCGTTCCGTCCATCGCCCTGGGGGCGTGCGGTGTATCGCTTCTTGAGCTGAACTCAGCCTTCGCCGTCTTCAACAACGGCGGCTACCGGGTGGACCCGATCTTCGTCACCAAGGTCGTCGACCGGGACGGCAATGTCATCGAGGAGAACCTGCCCAAGCTGGAGCGGGTCATCAGCGAGGAAACAGCATACATCATGACGAGCCTCATGGAGAGCGTCGTCAACTCCGGCACCGGCACCCGGGTGAAGGCCATCGGCAGGCCCGCCGCGGGGAAGACCGGCACCACCAACGACTACATCGACGCGTGGTTCATGGGATTCGTCCCCCAGCTCAATACCGGCGTGTGGGTGGGCTTCGACGACGAGAAGAGCCTGGGGAGATATGAGACCGGCTCCAAGGCGGCGGCGCCCATCTGGCTGAACTACATGAAAGAGGCGGTCGAGGACATGCCGGTGGAGGTGTTCCCCATCCCCGAGGGGGTGGTCTTCGCCCACATCGACCCGGAAACCGGCGGCCCGGTGACAGGTGAATCCATGGAGTCGGTCATCGAGTGTTTCAAGCCGGATAATCTGCCGGAGGAAACCGCCGAGACGATCCTCCCTGAGGAGGGGAGCAGGTTCTGGAAGGAGGACCTGGGATTGTAATTGAGATGATATTGATTCTTTAAAAAGGGGGAGAAATCCCCCTCAGACGATAAAACCCTCTCCATACTGCTGGAGAGGGTTTTTTCACACCGAAGGGTGCTTTAGTACGCTTGCATATACCGGCCCGAAGGGCAACGGCTTTTTTATCACTCGTATTTTAAAAGGAGAAGACGATCCGTCCCAGCCGCCCCTTGATCGATACGGCTCCTTGCGATTTTTCTGGGAACGCCCCAGGCGCTCATTGGAGCACTGGGGAATACAAAATTGATACCAGGTATTCCCTTTTTCCTTCCCCTCTTTCGATCAGACCACTCCGCACCTTATAATCTATACTACTTGAACTCCTTGAACTTCTCCTTGGGGACTCCGCACACCGGGCAGGTGTCCGGCAGGACGGAGTCGGAGACGTATCCGCAGACGGTGCAGACGTAGTAGGTGGTGTCCTCCTCCTGCATCAGGTGCCCCATGGCCTCCTTGTAAAGCTTGGCGTGTATCTCCTCCACGTCCCGGGACTGGGAGAATATCATCATCGCCCGCTTGTCCTCCACCTCCGAGGCCAGCTTGATCAGGTTATCGTAGGCCACCCCGGCGACCTTGGTCTCGGACTCGAAGCTCTCCTTGAGGTTCTCTTCGGTGCTCTTGATCTCCTTGAGATAATTCAGCGCCCGGGCGCCGTGGATGGTCTCGGAAAAGGCGATTACCTCAAAGAGCTTCGCCATCTGGTCGTATCCCTCCTCCCTCGCCTTCTCGGCGAACAGACGGAGCCTGAGCACTGCCTTCGCCTCGCCGATGTACGCCTTATGCATCCCGTCCTTTATTTTTTCGTCCATACACTCCTCCAGGTTCGTCTATTCATGCTGGCATGGTAACTGCTAAAAAACGGATTTTATTGTACCAAATGACCGGCGGTATTTCCAGATGAAAATCGTGTGATCCATTCACACTCACACCTCTCCACCCCGGATGGTACCGTTGTATCGGCTCCCCCCTTTTTATGGGGTTGTGTTCTCTCCCCTCGTTGACTTTCGTCGTCGAAAGACGTACAATAAGCAACTACACTGAATCGAATGTAACGGTGATCGTGCTTCATAAATCTCCGATTGGATTATCGGTCGCCGCCGATTAGAAACACCCAGGTAAAACAAAGGATCGTTTCCATGCTGCTTCAATCCATTCTCAATGCCGTGACCGCCTTCTTCACCAAGCTTCCCTGGCTTCCCCCCACCCTGTTCATCCTGGGCGGGCTCATCCTGGGAATCATCTTCGAGAAGATCATCCTCAAGAAAATAAATAAATTCGTCAGCCGGACCGAATGGGAGGTCGACGACTTCATCGTTCAGTCCTTGAAAGGCGTAACCGTCCTCTTCTTCTTTGTTGGCGGCATCTACGGCGCCCTGGCGTACTTCGACCTTCCGGAACAGGCCGACACCATCGCCAACAAGACGCTCCTGGTCATCCTGATCCTCGCAATCACGATCGTCGCCGCACGCATCGCCGTCGGACTGACGCAGTTTTACAGCAACCGCCTCAAGGGGGACTTCCCCTCGTCGTCGATTTTGACCAACGTCATTTACGGACTGGTGCTCATCATCGGGGTGCTCATTATCCTCCAGTCACTGGGCATCTCCATCGCGCCGCTCCTGACGGCCCTCGGCGTCGGTGGCCTGGCGGCGGCCCTAGCGCTGCAGGATACCCTCTCCAACGTCTTCGCCGGGATACAGATTATCATATCGGGACAAATCAGACAGGGGGATTACATCGAGCTTTCCGGCGGCGAGGCGGGATACATCACGGACATCTCCTGGCGCTACACCATCATCCGGGCCATCTCCAACAACATGATCATCGTACCCAACTCCAAGCTCTCCACGTCGATCATTACCAATTATCACAAGCCCCAGCAGGAGATGTCCGTGCTCATGCCCGTGGGCGTGGCCTACGACAGCAACCTGGAGCATGTCGAGCGGATAGTCATCGAGGTGGCGAAGGAGGTCATGGAGGAGGTGGACGGCGGTGTGCCGGAATATGAGCCCCTCGTGCGCTACAACGAATTCGGCGATTCATCCATCAATTTCAACGTAGTGATGCGCACCAAAGAGTTTACCAGCCAGTACCTGCTCCGGCACGAATTCGCAAAGCGGCTCCACCGCCGCTTCAACCAGGAGGGCATCGAGATACCATTCCCCATCAGGACCGTATACATGGCGGATAACGACGATGACACCTCGAAGTAGAAGGCGACTGTCATTCCTTATCGGATTGGTGCTCACGGTAATGCTCTCTATTCCCACGCTCGCCCTGGAGCCGCCGGCCCAGGAGACCTGGGGAAGCATTAACGGGGTGACCCTCGCGGCGCCCTTTTCGAACATGAGCATGGAAGATCTTTTGGACATCTCCCTGGGCGCCATGCCCCGGGACCTGGTGCGGGACGGGCTCCCCTGGTTTGGAGCGGTCAGGGATGATTTTCTGGGAAAACCGAGGGATCACCGGGGGCTGGATTTCTACGGCGAGGGATTGGAGATCCGCGCCCTGGCTGACGGCCGGGTGATCAAAAACAGCACGACGAAAACGGCGGGGTATTACGTGAAGATCGATCACGGCTCCGGCGTAAAGAGCATCTATATTCACCTGGATGAGCCCTACGACGGGCCTGATCTGGTCTCCCGGGGAGATGTCCTGGGCACCACCGGGATCAGCGGAAACGCCATATCCCCGCAGCTTCACCTGGGCGTCTCCGTTGACGATGTCTACATCGACCCTGTCGATATCCTGTATGAATCGGCGAATGAAGAAACCAAAGGGATGATCGACTACTACCGATCCCTCATGTCCGCCAAGGAGGCGGCACGGGATCGGCTGGTGGCGGCATTCCTCGCGGACGACGAGGCAACTCGGGCCGCAGAATACGAAGAGGCCCTTCTCATCCTCTCCATCATCGCCCACGACCGAAACATCTCCCGCTGGTTGGATGAAGCGCTTCCCCCCGGCGAGTAGCGTCTCATCAAATTTACATCAATCTCATCCGGGAATGCCGCGGTCCATCAACAGCGCCCTCCCCTCGCCCGTCATCTCCTCGTGTGAATGCATCAGGGAGGGCCGGGCCACCACCAGGCCGATATCGTCAAACCTCGAATGCGCCGACTCCACAAGGATCGCAATCCTGTCCGAAATCCGATGAGGGCAGCCGATGTCCTGGGGTCTTGCCACATGCCGGGTGATGAAATCCGCCGTGTTCAGCCCGTGGGACCGGGCGAGATCGGTGATCCCGTCGGTGGAAAGAACAACGATACTTTCTTCATCGAGGGATATCAACTCCGTCTGGAACAGGTGCGGCGACCTGCCGATGAGAAAATGGTTGGTGCGGGAAAGCTGCGTCACCTCCCCGGAATCCGTAGAGAGGGTATAGACAAGGCTGTCGCCGGTGTGAAGCAGAATCGTCTGCCCGTCCGAGCCGAACAGCAGGGCGGAAAAGGTGGTGCTGTCGTGGTAGTCGGAGTCCTTCACAATCTCATTCGTTCGGGAGACGACCTCCTCGAACCGCTCCCCGGCGGCGATCCACCCGTCTTCCATACAGCAGATATCAACCACGCCCTCAACGAAGCGCTTGAGAAATCGGGACGACGCGGTGGGATTTTTATCCGGTCCATCGGCCACCGCGAGCACGCCCCGGACAAGATCCACGAAAACGGCGTCGCCCACATGACCGCTGTACGATCCCCCGGGGAGAACCCGGCGCGCACCGGGAATCAGCGAGGCGGAAACCGCCCCCTGGTGTGTGAATGTGTCAATTCCATCGAGTGTCATGGCAGTAAATTCGGTAGTCCCCCAGTCCCCCTGTGCAGACGAAATACTGATGTTGCGAAAACCAAAAGATCATTGTACCCGAATTAGTGAAAAATGCAACCGGAATCTCAAACGGAAAACACTGTCTGTATGGAGATCTCCACCTCTTTTTTGAGGCGGCGATACGGGAGTATTCTCCTGTAGGGTCAAGGTGGAATGGACGGATTGGCAGGGGGGGATGGAATCGATCAATTGCCGCTCATGCGGTATTTCCTGATGAAGGACGCGAGAAAAAGCCCGAGGAACATCACGAGCAGGATTATCTCGCAGGTCAGCGCCAGGGGGCCGAGCACCGGATCGACCACGACGTACGTGTGAATGACGGCCCTATTCACAAACAGGGAAAACAGCACCGAAACACCCGCGATGTATTCGCCGGCGAAGCCGTCCCGGGAGAAATCCTCCAGGTCAAATCCGTCATATTGAATGGTTCCCGCAGGCAGGCTGGACGGCAGGTTCTCCGATTCCGGATTCAGGATGATGATCGATCTGTTTTCGGGCCCCTCGATGATTTCCGCGGTGATGTTCGAGGGGATCGTCTCAAAATCGACGCCCTTCGGCGCGATGCCGATCCGCAAAAAGATGAAGCCAAAGACCGCCACCACCGCCGCCGCCCAGATGAGGGCGCGAAACGGCCGCTCGCCGTAGAGACAGAACAGGCGATACAATCGCAATATAACCCGGGACCAGGGCTTCTCCCCCGCCTCCCGGCGACGCATCTCCAGAGAGCCGGCAAAGAAGTCCCCGGCGTCGTGATATCGATGGGCGTCGACATAGTTCCGGCTCATCTGGTTATACAGGCCGTAGACGCCCCAGTGGTTGTCCTCCTTCGGCGCGGCCGCAACCAAAAGCCTGTCCCTCAGGCGAAAGAGCCCCCGCTTCAGCGGCGAGGTGAGTATTGCATCGTCAACGGAATACTCCGGCATGAACCGCTCGAGAGCCCGGCGGATACCGTTCCATATCGGGATGTTTCGGATAAATCCCGCCAGGTGACGCATGAACCGCCCCCGGTGCTGAAACAGCTCGTCGAAGAGCTTCATCCTGCCCGGGGCATAGGCGGAGCCGTAGGAACGGCCGTTCCAGGTGATGTCGACGAAATTGACGCCCTGAAGGTTCGTCCGCAAAAACCGGCACCTTCCCAGGTCCACCCGCTCAAAGGTGACCCGGCTCGGATGCTCAAACAGAATATCGGTGAATTCACCCCAAACGCCGGGCCAGAAGATCCGGCCCTCGAAAACGGTTTTTCCGGTGCCGGAAAACTGGGACCCCGAAAAGGAGACGCCGCCCCGACAGGCGAAATCGGGATTCTTGAAAAAGACCGCCCCGTCCCCCAGGAACTGGGCTTTGGAGAAATTCGCCTGGCCCGCCCCCTCGACGACCATTCCGGAGAAGTCGTTCTTCGCCTTTGAGGTGAATTGGGCCATGGAGAAATTCACTCCACCGTCACAGGAAAAATTGGCCTTGCTGAAATTGACGCCGCTCCTGGCCGAAAAGGTTGAAAGGGAAAAATTTGCCTCTCCGGCTCCCTGGAATTTGGCACCGCCGAAATCGGCCACACCGCCGCCCCGAAACTGCACCAGGGAAAAATTCGCACCGCCGTCCCCCAGAAAGCGGGTGCCGTTGAAGTGAATTCCCTTGCCGTCGAATTCGGCGAAATGAAAGTCGACGACGACTGCGCCGGAAAAATCCGCGAGCTTGAAGTCCGCCCCCCCCTCGGCATTGAATTTCGCCCAGGTGAAGTCGACCCGCCCGCTGCCTGTGAACTCGGCCCTGGAGAAATTGACTGCGCCGGCTCCCTCGAACCGGCACATCCTGAAATTCGCACCGCCGTCCCCGGAGAAGTGAGCCCCGGAGAAATTCACCCCGCCGTCGGACAGGAAGGCCGCCTCGATGAAGTTTGCGCCTCCCTCACCGGCAAACCGGGCGCCGGGAAGCTGCACTGGGCACTGAAACTCTGTCTTGGAGAACGCCGCGTTGAAAAATGTCAGCGGACCATCCGCCTCCGCCTCCTGGGTAAAATCGGTAAAGGAAAACTCCGCAGGAAATACAAATCCGACGAACTGGTGTTCACCGGATTTGTATAATTTGAGAAATTCGTCGGCGAAAACGTCTGCCTTCTTTTTCTCGCTGGTGCTATGAAAGATACAAAAAGATTCGCCGGAAGGTTCTTTCTGAGATAGTTTCTTGTGCGGACACTTGTAGGAAACGTATTTTTCCCTGATGAGATCGAAATAGTTCGTGGTATAATCGCACATGGTTCAACCGCCTCCGGGCAGAAAACATGCCAATGCACCAGGCACCGCATTCGGGGAGTCGTCTTCCTCTATTTATAACATAGAAACTACTCTCGCGTAAACAAAAACCGCAAAAAACTATTACGTTTTAGAATCGTAGAAGATACGGTTGGCTGAAATATCCCTGCTCGGAGTGTAATAGAAAGGATTTTTCACCGAACGGACGGTCGATTCCCCGAGACCGATTGGGGAAATATCTTAAAAAGATCCTTCACTATCAAGACGATATCATGCTGGTGTCTCTCGAAATGTTTGTATCTTCTTTCCGGTAAAAGCAGTTGTACTTGCGATAAAACCGGTTGCCTTATTCCACCGATCGAGATATAGTATATTTTGTTTTTTTATTATCAGGAGGTCTGTATGAAAAAGGGAGCGATCCTCTGTTTCTTTATTGTTACGCTTCTATTCTCTTCCTTCGCGGTCGCCCAGGATACGGTGACCCCTCAGGAGATCATCGACAAGGTCATGGAAGCCGCCGCATTCCTGGCGGAAAACGGGGAAGAGGGCCTGAGCGCATTCAATGAGGCCGAAGGTCCCTGGGTCTGGAGCGGCACATACGTGTTCGTATTCGATTGCGATGCGGGTGTCATCGCAGCCCATCCGAACAACGACCTCATCGGTGTGGAGTTGGGCTCCCGGGAGGATGTAAACGGCTTCAAATACAATCTTGCCCTGTGTGAAGAGGCGCAGAAACCGAACGGCGGCTGGGTTGAATACTGGAGACCCACAGACACCCTTGACGCCGAGGGAAACGAGCAATATCGACGGAAAATATCGTATATTATCGGTGTGGAAGGGCAGCCCTATCAGGTGGGTGCGGGCATCTATGAGCCGGAAATGACTGTTGACGAGCTCAACGCCCTGACTGAATAATCCTGAAGCAAGAAACCTGTAAAACGGCCGGTGGATCGATCGTAAGAGAGATCAATTCACCGGCCGTTGCATTTTTCCGGACATGAGAATACCGAAAGACCGCAGTTCAAATATGATTTCCGGACATCTTGACGAACGGCGATGGATTCGTTAGAGTAGCAGATATATGGAAAAATCACAGAACAATCGCATCGTTGTCGGGTCGGCGCCTTTTTTTCCGCCGCTCGAGGCGGGGGAAAAACTGACCGTCGTCGTCGAGGGTATACTGCTGCGGGAGGTCGTCAAGGCCATCGAGACCGCGGATGAAGTCATCAGCTTCTGCGGGCACGAAGACTCGGCCCATTACCTGGGGGTTGAGCTGAACAGGGAGGCGGCGCCCCGGGAGTATTTCCGGTCCGGTATCGTGTGGGTGGGCATTCGACCCGTCAAGCGTCCCATGCCCGGAGAAGAGGTGGATGTCTTCAGCGAGCGGTTTGTGGGATGGCGCATGACGTTCCGGGAAGAAGCATGACCTCCGTACCCGATACAGAGGCCGCTTGAAACGCCCCGGATATGAAGATCCAGGATCATCCCCCATATCGTCTCAACCCTCTTCGAGACGCCGTTTCATCCGCTTCAAACACATCCCCAGGGAACTCAGCACGAAAACGACGACAACCAGACCGACGCCGAGCACCACCGCAAGCTCCTGGGGACCCTGCACGGAAAACAGAAGCGACGCCGCATCGGGGACGGCCCGGGCCGTGATGAGCCAGAATCCGAACACGCACACCGTCGTCACGCCGATAATCCAGCAGACAATACGCACTACGCGAACGGCCCATGCCCTTTCATGCCGGGCGGCATGCATGGAAACGATCGTCAACACGCCGAAGAAAAAGAGCAGTGAGTACATGGGGAGAGAATAGGGTGCCAGAGAGAAGAAGACGCGAAGAAACACCGGGACATCCGCCTGGAGCCCCTGCATGATCGCCAGAAGCCTCACGACGGGTGATCCCATCACGACCGCGTAGACCGGATACAGCATGAACGCGATACCCAGAACCAGTATAACGCCGTCACATATTTCAAACGGCTTTTTATTCGTCGTATGTACCGTCGTGCTCATGATATGCTCCTGTAGTCCGTGTGTTGTATGAATCGCCGGACCTGTTCTCATCTACCGGAATCGGCCCCGACGGACTCCCAACTATTTCCCGCTATTATTTATATTCACCCCGTGGGTCTTTTCATGATATTGTACCGGTGTTACCGCTTTTATGCCATCATTTTAAACACAATATGACAATAATATAGTATATCACACACCATTTCGATACAGGAGGCCACCATGAAGCGGATCGGAGCCGCAGGCAGAAAATGGCTCAACGGAACACATATTTTTTTTGCATCGGCATGGATGGGAGCGGCGATCTGCCTGACACTGCTTCGGCTTTTGACCTGGACAAACGACGTGCAGGCTGACGGTGACATCCTCTACGCCGTAAACGTGGCCCTCAAACTGATAGACGATGCGGTCATCATCCCGGCGGCCCTGGGGACCCTCCTGACGGGGCTTCTCATCAGCATATATACTCCCTGGGGATTTTTCAGGCATCGGTGGGTGACGGTGAAGTGGGCGGTGACGGTGTTGGCGATCCTTTTCGGGACATTTTTTCTCGGACCCTGGGTCAACGAGCTGACGTCGCTCACCGACGAGTTCAGGACCGTTTCCGTCGTCGAATCGAGATTCCAGGTACTGATGATGCATCACACCCTCTGGGGCGGTATCCAGACCACGATCCTCATCGCTACCGTGTTTATCTCCGCCCTCAAGCCCTGGGGAAAGCAAAGTGGGAGGTCCGAGGCGAAAACAACGTGATCAGATGATTTATTACGGGAGTATCTCTATGGGCGCGTAGCCGGTGACCAGCTTCTTCATGCCGATGCCGGAAAAGAGCACCGTCAGCTTGTATCGATCCCCCTGGGGCTCGATCTTCTTGATGACACCGATACCGAACTCCGGGTGCCGGATGCGCCCGCCGACCCGGTATCCCTCTCCGCCGCCGGCGTCATCAGCGAAGTAATCGTCGACACTCACGTCCCGCTGGGCGTAGGATCGGTCGATCACCAGATCGCCACCGTATCCCCCGGAAATATCCCCCGCCCCCCCTTCATCCCTATCCCACAGGGAGGCCCCGGAGGATGAGAAGTACAGGTAAGCGGGATCTATCTCACCGATGAATCTCGATACGGTATTGAAACGCTGGGTGCCGAAAACTCTCCTCCGCCGGGCCGACGCCAGGTAGAGCCGTTCCTTGGCCCGGGTCATCCCGACGTAACAGAGCCGCCGCTCCTCCTCGATGTCGTCCTGGGATTCCAGGGTCCTGCTGTGGGGAAACAGCCCCTCCTCCATACCCACCAGGAAGACCACCGGAAACTCCAGGCCCTTGGCGCTGTGTATGGTCAACAGCGACACCCGGCTGTTCTCATCAATCATCTCGTCCACGTCGTTGACCAGGGCTACCTGGTCCAGGAAATCGATCAGCCCCGCCTCGGGGTTCTGTTCCTCGTACTCGCTGACCGCCGTGGCGAATTCCCGTAGGTTGTCCACCCTCCCCTCCGCCTCCACGGTCCCCTGGGAACGATAATATTCCAGAATGCCTGATTCGTTGATGGCCATCATCACCGTTTCGTAGGGACCCTGGGCCGCCGCCACCCGCTCGATGATATCCACGAACGACGCGACCCCCTGGGCCGCCTTTCCGGTAATCGTCTGGTTGGCCAAGGCCTTTTTGCACGCGTCGAAGAGCCCGATATCGGCATCATTCGCCGTTTTTTCCAGCCGCTCGACGCTCTTGCTCCCTACCCCCCGGGGAGGGGTGTTCACCGCCCTCAGAAAGCTGACGATATCATCCGGCGACGCCGACAGCCTCAGGTACGCCAGGACGTCCTTTATCTCCTGGCGCTCGTAGAATCGGACACCCCCCACCACCTGGTAGGAAATCCGGGCCGAGAGCAGGGCATCCTCAAAGAGCCTCGACTGGGCGTTGGTCCGGTAAAAGACGGCGAAGTCCGCCGGTTCGTATTCGCTTCCGGAGACCAAATCAGCAATGGTCTCCACCACAAAAGAGGCCTCTTCGTGTTCGTCCCCCCCCTCGGCATAGACGACCGGCTCCCCCTGGTCGTTCTCGGTGAAGAGAGTCTTTCCCTTTCGGCCCAGGTTTTTCTCCACCACAGAGTTCGCGGCGGCCAGGATGTTCTTCGTCGAACGGTAGTTCTGCTCGAGCTTCACCACCACCGCCCCGGGGAAATCCCGCTCGAAATCGAGGATGTTGTTCAGATCCGCCCCCCGCCAGCGGTAGATGGACTGGTCATCGTCCCCGACTACGCAGAGGTTTCCGTGCCGGGCCGCCAGCCGCCGGATCAGCTCGTACTGAGCGGTGTTGGTGTCCTGATATTCATCCACCAGGACGTGAAGGAACCGCTCTTGGTATCCGTCCCGAACCTCCGGGTGTTCATCCAGAAGCCGCACCGTCTGCATAATGAGGTCGGAAAAATCCATGGCCCCGGATTTCTCCAGCTCCCGCTGGTACCGGGCGTAAACCTTCCCGATCCGGGCCGTCATCGGATCCCGGGCCTGATCGATGAACGCGGCGGGGCCGACCAGCTTGTTTTTCGCCTGCTCGATGTAGTAGCCGGCAAGCTGGTGGCTCAGGAACTTCTCGTTGATCTCCAGTTCCTTGAGGCAGCGGCGCAAGAGTGAGCGACGGTCTGCATCGTCGAAGATGACGAAATCGGGGGTAATCCCGAGGCTCCCCGCCTCCATGCGAAGCATCCGGAGGCAAAAGGCGTGAAAAGTGGAGAGCCACAATCCCCCGGGCCGATCGGGCACCAGGGAGAGGACCCGCTCCTTCATCTCTCGGGCCGCCTTGTTGGTGAAGGTGACCGCCAGGATGCGGTCGGGGGATACGCCGCCCTCAACCAGGTAGGCGATGCGGTGGGTCAGCACCCTGGTCTTACCGCTACCGGCCCCGGCCAGTACCAGGATAGGCCCGCCGGACATGGCGACCACCCGCCTCTGGGTTTCATTGAGATGTGAGAGGATATGCTCTTTGTGTGTCACGATGATGCGAATTGCGCCTCCGGGCAGACTGGCACGTGTTGGATGAATTAATAGCGGGCTACAGGTTTTTCAGCTTGTCGAGGTCCTGGTCCCGTCCCAGGATGACCATGATATCACTGTCCTTGAGAACGAAATCCGCCTCGGGATTGAGCACCAGGCGCTCGGGCACCAGCTCCTTGATGGCGATGACGTTGATGTCAAAGCGCTTTCTCAGGTTGAGGTCCAGGAGGCTCTTTCCCGTAAATGCCTGGGGTACCGACGTCTCCTGGATGCTGTACCCCTCCGAGACCGGGAGGTAATCCAGTACATTGGGTCGGGACAGGTTGTGGGCGATTCGATGGGCCATGTCCTTTTCCACGTGGATCACCTCGGTGACGCCGAGACGCTTGAGGATCTTCCCGTGATCCTCACTGATGGCCTTGACCCATATTTCATTCAGCCCCAGCTCCTTCAGGTGCAGGGAGACGAGGATCGAGGCGTCCATCTTCTCCCCGAGGCTCACGATCGCCACATCGACGTTATCCACCCCCAGGGCCGTCAGATTCGCCGACACTGTGGCGTCCGTCACTACCGCCTGGCTGGAATGGTCCTGGATACGCTGGATGACCTCCTTATCCACGTCGATGGCCGTCACCTCCTGTCCCAGCTCGTAGAGGGTCTTGGCCACATTGAAGCCGAACTTCCCAAGGCCGATTACCACGAAACTTCTCATAGGTCTCTCCTATCCCACCAGTACGTTTTCCTCGGCGTACACGTAGTCCGCCGCATGGGCCCTGCGCTTCAGGGCCATCAGCACCGTCAGAGGTCCCAATCGTCCCACGAACATGGTCAGGGCGATGAACGCCTTGTTGATGGTCGTCAGGTACGGGGTGATGCCCATGGAAAGCCCCACCGTCCCGAATGCGGATATCACCTCGAAGAGGGAGGAGACGAAATAGTCCCGCTCCATAAACACGCCGGTTCCCTGGCGCACCTCGGAGACGAGAAGACACATGGTCACCACCATCACCAGGGCCATGGACGTGGCCAGGATGGCCTGGGCCTGAGAGATGGTCTCCTCCGGTATGGTCCTGCGAAAGGCGAACACGTGGTCCCGTCCCTTATAGCGTGATATGATCAGCGACCATATGACCGCCAGGGTGCTGGTCTTGACCCCTCCCCCGGTGGAGCCGGGAGAAGCGCCGATGAACATCAGGATGATCAGGGCGAATATCGTTGGGTTGGCGAGCTCGGATACCCTGAGGGTATTGAACCCGGCGGTCCGGGCGGTAACGGACATGAACAGCGAATCCATGATCGATAGGACCAGCCCGTCGTCGGTGAGGGTATTATATTTTTCGAAGACGAATATTACCGCGGCGCCCACCACGACAAGTAACAGGGAGGTCAGCAGCACAAGCTTCGAATGAACCGTGATACGATGCATCTTTTTCATGCGGATATACTGCATCACGTCGTCGATGACGAAAAATCCCAGCCCCCCCATGATGATGAGCACCATCAGTGTTGTCGTGGCCAGGTAGTCACTCCTCAGTCCCTCGAAGCTGGTGCTCATGAGGGAGAAACCGGCATTGCAGAAGCCGGAAATCGAGTGAAACAGCGCATAGAACATCGCCTGCAGGAAATCTCCATTTGTCACAGACAGCATGGGAACAAACAGAAACAGCATCCCCAACAGCTCCACGGCCAGGGTAAAGGAGACGATGGTGCGAAACAC
>Ga0180432_10000864_pt1 | contig 49141 bp, 44 predicted proteins | sample SS_ome_10_FD_132414 | JGI IMG/M metagenome (GOLD analysis project Ga0180432, IMG submission 132414) | Hypersaline lake sediment archaeal communities from the Salton Sea, California, USA - SS_1_MS_2 metaG | ecosystem: Environmental > Aquatic > Non-marine Saline and Alkaline > Hypersaline >...
CGGATCGGACTTCGTCGAGATGTTCGTCGGCGTCGGTGCCGCCCGCGTTCGCGACATGTTCGAGAAGGCGAAAGGCCAAGCCCCCTGCATCATCTTCATCGACGAGATCGATGCTGTCGGTCGGATGCGCGGCGCCGGGCTCGGGGGCGGACACGACGAACGAGAACAAACGTTGAACCAGCTCCTCGCCGAGATGGACGGATTCCAGCCGAACCGAGGAATCATCATCCTCGCGGCGACGAACAGGCCAGACGTTCTCGACCCGGCATTGCTGCGTCCCGGCCGCTTCGACCGCCGGATTACCGTGCCGTTCCCGACGGCGAGCGAACGACTCGAGATCCTCAAGGTTCACCTCCGAACGCGCGTCATCGCAGAGGACGTCAACCCGGAAGTCATTGCCCGCCAGACGCCCGGCTACGTCGGAGCCGACCTGCGGAACTTGTGCAACGAAGCGGCGCTCCTCGCTGCCCGCAAAGACAAGGCGGCGGTCGAGATGGTCGATTTCGAGGAAGCGCGTGATCGCCTTTCCCTCGGACTTCGACGCCGGAACGTCGTTCCGACCGAGAAGGAACGTAGACTGAAAGCGTACCACGAAAGCGGGCACGCCATCACGGCTCACGTCCTCCTTTCGGAGGATCAGAAGGTCCACCGAATCTCGATCCTTCCACGCTCGGGCGGCTCGGGCGGCGTCACGGAGTTTCTCCAACCGCTCCAGGAACGGTGGAATCCGACGGAGAAAGAATTGGCCAACCAGCTTGTCTTCGCGCTCGGAGGACGGGCGGCCGAAGAGGTCGCACTCGGGGAATTCGCCTACGGGTCGCAGAGCGATCTTCGTACCGCCACACAGCTGGCGACCGAGATGGTCATCGAGATGGGGATGAACAAGGAGCTCGGGCCGATCAGTCTCGGGCGAGAACGGACGAACGTCTTCCTCGGCGAGGAACTCGTCCGTTCGAGCGAGCACTCCGAGGAGATGAAGCGCCTCGCCGACAAGGAAATCCAGGGCCTTCTCACGCGCTCGTATGAACGAGCAAAGGAGATCCTCTCGAAGTATCGCGACGAGCTGGAGAGACTGGCGACGAAGGTCCTCGAAGCCGAGGAGCTCGCCGGACCGGACCTGGACAACCTTCTCTCCGAGCTGATTCCGCTTCCCGCGGCCGTCTGATGTCGACGCGGCCTCTCCGACTCGTCATACTCGGATCGACCGGGTCGATCGGCCGTCAAACGCTCGACGTAGTGGATCGTCTGCGCGATGCCGGCGCGCGGGAGATCGACGTGGTGGGACTCGCCGCAGGACGAAACGTCGAGCTTCTCGATCAGCAGATCATTGCTCATCGTCCGCATGTCGTCTCGATCGCGTCACCCGACGGGGCCCCTGAACTCGAACGACGCCATCCGGGCCTTCTCGTCGAGCGAGGCGACGAAGGGCCGAAGAAGCTCGCCGAGCTCGATGACGTAGACCTCATCGTGAACGGGCTCGTCGGCGCCATCGGGCTCGCCCCGACGCTCGCGGCCCTCTCCCTCGGTCGGCCCGTAGCCTTGGCAAACAAAGAGAGCCTCGTCGTGGGAGGAGAGCTCGTTCGGGAGACCATCGAGCGGGACGGCGGTCGCCTCTTCCCCCTCGACAGCGAGCACAGCGCTCTCCTGCAATGTCTCGATGCGGGCCGACGCGAGGACGTCGCGCGGGTGACCATCACAGCCTCCGGCGGCCCCTTCCTGAGAACCCCGATCGAGCGCCTCGACCGTGTCACCCCATCGGACGCCCTCGATCACCCGAACTGGACCATGGGGAGTCGGATCACGATCGACTCGGCGACCATGGTGAACAAGGCGTTCGAGGTGATGGAGGCCCACGTCCTCTTCGGTCTTCCGTACGAGCGAATCGGGGTCGTTGTCCATCCCGAGTCGCTCGTCCACGCGATCGTCGAGTACGCAGACGGGTCGACAATGGCGCAACTCGCCGCACACGACATGCGGATTCCCATTCAGTATGCCATCACGTATCCGGAGCGCCTCGCGACCGCACTCCCGCAGCTTTCGTTCGACGTGGCTCGAACGCTGAACTTCGAGTCTCTCAACCTCGACCGGTTTCCGGCCTTCTCGACCGTCCTGGCGGCCGCCCGTGCCGGTGGAACCGCTCCGGCTGCGGTGAATGCCGCCGATGAGGTGCTTGTCTCTCGGTTTCTCGCGGAGGAGATCCCGTTCACACGAATCGCCGACGGCCTCCGCGCCGTCCTTGATCGGTGGAGACACGAGGCACCGAGCGAGGCCGAAAGCCTCGATGACCTCTTCGAGGTCGATCGCTGGGCACGCGGGATCGCAGGAGAGCTTCCTCTCGGGGACGGCGTATAGCCGACCGAGCCGTCGTTCACTCCCCTGACGCGCCCTCGGTCGATCGTCCGAAGCCGACAATCAGCTCCCACAGATTCGTAAAGCGGGCGAAAAGCCCATAGAAGAGGAGGCCGGCGAGCGTCGGGACAGCGACTCCAACCGCCGGTGAGGCCGCGTCGACAAGTCGATGCGTGCCGAACACGATCGCGAAAAGCAGAGCGACCCCGACGGCGATCGCGCCGAGACGCCGCCCGAGCAGGCCGTCCCAACGGAATGCGCCGCGCAGCAAAACGAAGAGGACGAGCGCGTTCACGGCGCCGGCGACCGCCGTCGCCAGAGCGAGGCCGGCTTCCTGAAGCGGCCCCACGAGCGCAAGATCAAGCCCGACGTTGACGCCGACCGCAAGAACCGAGGCGACCACAGGAAGGCCGGTCCTCCCGAGCGCGTAGCAGGCTCGTGTCTGAACGTAGACGAGTCCGTAGGGAAGGAGGCCGGCGACGTATGCCGAGAGCGCGCCCGCCGTCCTGACGGTATCCGAAGCGTCGAAGCTCCCATGCTCGAACAGCAGACGAATCACGTCCGATCCGACGACCAAGAGACCGATCGTCGCCGGGAGAAGGACGAAGGCGCTCGCGGCGAACCCGTCCCTCAGGTACGCAGCGAACAAACCCCGTTCCCCCCGAGCGCGCGCCGCGGAGAGACGCGGGAGGAGGGCGGTCGCAATGCTGACGGCGAAGACACCGAGCGGCAACTGAAAGAGACGCATTGCGTACTGAAGAGCCGAAATCCCCCCGTCGGGGAGATGCGATGCGATCTTGTTATCGACCAGAAGGTTGATCTGCGCAACGGCAAGAGCCAAGACGGCCGGGGCGATCCGACGCCCGAACCCGGCGATCTCCGGGTGAATCGGCAGCAGGGAGAACCGGAAGCGAAAGCCGAGCCGACGGAGCGCCGGAACCTGACTGACAAGCTGACCGAGGCCTCCGATCAACACGCCGATTCCGAGACCGTAGATCGGACGATCGGCGAAGCCCTCCGAGACGGCCAGAACGCCGATCAACATCCCCACGTTGAACCAGACCGGTGCGATGGAGGCCGGGAAGAACCGGTGATGTGCGTTCAGAATCCCCATGAAGACCGCGGCGAATCCAATCAACGCGATGAACGGGAAGACCAAACGCGCGAGCGTCGTCGCAAGCGCCAGCTTTTCGGGAGAGAACCCACTCGCCAGGAACGGCACGTAGTACGGTGCCAAGAGCACACCGACGACGGCGATCGCGGGAAAGACGAGGAGAAGCCAGGAGAGCAGGTTGCTGGCGAAGGCATCGGCTTCTCGAGGAACCGCGTCCGATCCGCCCGCGTCCAGGGCTCCGACGCGAAGGCGCGTATAGATCGGAACGAACGCCGTCGAGAGCGCCCCCTCAGCAAGAAGGGACCGGAGGAAGTGAGGGACGAAGAAGGCGATCAAGAAGGCGTCGTACGCCGCGCTCGCACCGAACCGGTCGGCGATTGCCGCCTCCCGGCCCAGGCCGAGCAGCCGGGAAGCGCCGGTCGCCACGGCCATCAGCAGGATGTCACGCGCGAGTCTCCTCATTCGGGAAGAGGCACCAGAACGAGCCCGACGGCGACCAGATCGCCGTCGGCCAGCTCACGGACTCCCTCCCGATTCAGAACGAGCGTATCCGATCGCCCGTCGCTGAGAGCAAACGCATCCTCGATCGGTACTTCGAAGGCACGGAGGAGATCCATCACCTCCCCGAGCGTTGCCCCGGCGCTCCACTCGTTCCGTGCAATCGAGAGGAGGACGAGGCCACCGTGCCAATCGGTCGCCACGACACTCCATCCGCGCGATGCCTCCGATCGCCCGCTCGCGTCATCGAGCGCGATCCCGTCCCGGAAGAGGACCGAGCTGATGGTCACGGCGTTCGAAAGCGGCTCCTCGGCCGATGTGACGTAGACCTCGAGTCGGGCGTCGTCGCCGATCGAGACGTGGGAGAACCGCGCGTAGGCTTCCCCGCTGGCGACGATCAAGGTGGCCGACGGATCCCGATCGATGTAGCTGCCCTGGTAAACGGAAACGATCCGGTCATTTCGAAGCTTCAGAACCGTGAACCCTCCGGGGACACCGGTCGCCATTGCCTCTCCGTATCCCGGCGTGTAGACGACCGCCTCGCCGTAGCGGAGAGGGCGGTTGGCTCCGTCGAGCGGGATCTCCGCTCCCTCGACCGACAGGAACGGAGCACCGGTACCACGAAGGTCGGAGAGACGGCCGAAGGCATCGCTCACCAACACGAGCGCCTCGTCCCGCCTTAGACTGATCGGGGCCCCCTCGACGACCAAGAAACCGAGCTCGCTCCCCACGCCGATCGCGGCCATCCCGTTCGACTCAACGGCCATCCCTGCCAGCGAACTCGTCCCATCCAAGACGTACGCCGGACGAAGCCGGAAGCGGGACCTCCAGTCTTCGACCTGCAGGTAGGCAACTCGGGTCGTCCCCGACGAGGAAGCGAGGTTCGCTTCGTGCAGCTTGATTCCTGAATCGACGACGGTGATCGATTCGTCGCGCGGGACCTTGCCGATCCGGGAGGTCGCGGAGAAGAAGTCGGCCGCCTCGAAACGCGTCAGGTCGAGGGCCCCTTCCTGTCTCAGTGTGATGAGCAAATCGATCGCACTCCCGCCAACGGATCGGACCTCGGCGCGCGTCATTGGGCCGGCTCCCAGAGAGACCGACCGACGTCCGTCCGGGGCACTGCAATGATGGAAACGAAGGCGAATCGACGCCTCGTCGGTCGAGACGATCTCGATCGGAACGAACGCGTCGAACCGAAGGACGATCCGCTCTTCCGACGCGTCGAAGTCGTTCAGAGATGCCGGCTCCGTCTCGACGTACGTCGTCCTCCCCACCCGTCGCACATCACCCCCGCAGAGGTCGACGAGCCACTGAAGAGAGACGTAGCGCGTTCCTTCGACTGACGGAAGCTCCGCCGGATGAAGGCTCCGCAGGCCTCCGTTCCACCGGAGAGTGAGCGATCCGTCCGTCGCGTCGACCACCGCGACGCCGACCAAGAGACCGAATTCACGCAGTGGGACGAGAGGACTCGACTCGGCGAAGACCACGGACGCCTCGAGCGTGGCCGCCTCACCGTTGACGAAAAGAATCTCCTCCTCTGCGAGCGCTGCCGTCGCAAAGAGGAGGAGTGCTAGGACGACGAATCCCCGGAACCGCCCGCCCCTCATCAAGGGGTTACTCCTCCCTTGCCTCCTCCTGAGCCTCCCCGTCGGCGCCTTCCTCGTCGACGCGAACGCGGAGGTCTACCACGATCTCCTTGTAGAGACTGATCGTCACAGAGTGCGCGCCGAGCGTCTCGATCGGACGTTCCAGCTGAACCCTCGACGACTCGATATGCTCGCCGACGAGGGCCTCGATCTGCGCGGTGATATCCTCGACCCGCACCGACCCGTACAGACGATCGTCGTCGTGTGCCTTCCGAACGAAGACCAACGTCTGATCGGCGAGCTTGTCCCTGAGAAGGCGTGCCCTCTCCTCTCGCTGAAGCAGCTCCGCCTCGTGTGCCTCTTTCGCCTTCGCGTACCGCGCGATGTTGTGTTCCGTCGGCGCCACGGCAAACTTTCTCGGGAAGAGGTAGTTCCGTGCAAACCCATCCGCCACATCGATCACTTCACCGACGTGGCCCACGTTCTCGATCGTCGTTGTCATCAATACCTTGGCGATGGCCATCACTCCTATCTCTGCGCTTCGGAGGAATTGTAGACTCCCCCGCAAGGCCCGTCAAACGGCGATGCGATGGGCATGAACGTGCGTGGTATACTCCCGTCGATGAACCGACTGGCCGAATGGATGAGGGATCGCGATCGCGTTCTCGTGATGGGCGTTCTCAACGTGACGCCGGACTCCTTCCACGACGGAGGCCGCTTCGCCGACCACGAGGAAGCGATCAACGCGGCGCTTCGGATGGAAGCGGAAGGTGCGGATCTCCTCGATGTCGGTGGAGAGTCGACGCGCCCCGGCGCGGCTCCGCTTCCGTGCGACGAGGAGCTCGAGAGGGTTCTTCCCGTCATTGAGGGAATCCGCAGGCGAAGCGAGATCTCGATCTCGATCGACACGACAAAGGCCGACGTGGCCCGCGAAGCGATCGAGGCAGGAGCTTGCATGGTAAACGACGTCAGCGCCCTCCGATTCGACGATCGAATGGCATCTGTCGTCGCGTCGTCCCGCACGCTCGTCGCCCTGATGCATATGCAGGGTCGTCCTGCAACCATGCAGAAGGAGCCCTCGTATGACGATGTCGTCGTCGAAGTTCGCCAATTCCTCTGCGATCGCATACAGGCCGCCGTCGACGCCGGCATCTCTGCGGATCGGATTCTCATCGACCCGGGAATCGGGTTCGGAAAGCGCCTGGAGCACAACCTGGACCTCCTTCGGAACCTCCATCAGCTCGTGAACGTCGGCCGGCCGGTGATCGTCGGCGTCTCGCGCAAGTCCTTCCTCGGACGAATCCTGGATCTCCCTTCCCCCGAGCGGCTCGAGGCAACGATCGCTGCGAACGCCGTCGCAATCGCCAACGGCGCCGATGTCATCCGTGTCCACGACGTGAAGGAGGGGAGGCGCACGGCCGATGTTGCCCGTCGCCTCCGGCCGGATGACCGTTAACGTTCGACAGTACCTGGACAATCCGGGCAAGCGATTCCCCGTCGATCTGACTCTCCCCTGCAGACGAGAGGCCGACGACGGCCTCCGGACGGTCCAATCGGTTCGCCTCGAAGGCGAGGCGTTCTCACAGCTCTCGACCCTCTACCTTTCGGTGAAGATCACGGCGCCCGTCGAGCAACCGTGTCGCCGGTGCCTCGAACCCGTGGTTTCCACGGTCGAAATCCACGAGGAACTTGATGTGCCGATTCCGCCGGGAGCGGAGACCGTCGATCTCCTTCCTGATGTGGTCCGCCTCGTCCTCTCGGCCCACGATCCGAACGTCCTCTGTTGCGAGGATTGCCGCGGTCTCTGCCCGGTCTGTGGCGCCGACCTGAACCGCGATCCGGATCACGCGTGCGAAGAGGACGAGGACGACCGACGCACGCTGGGCGATCTTCTGACATGGCCGGACGGGTCGTGATCATCGGCTTCGACCCCGGGTTGGCGACGACCGGCTACGGCGTCGTCCGGGAAACGGACGGAGGCTGCGAAGTCGTCGCGGGCGGGGTCATCGTGACCGAGAAAGGCACGCCAAGAGCGACCCGGCTCCGCGAGATCTACGACGAGGCGCGCGCTCTGATCGAGCAGTACCACCCGGATGGGGTCGCAATCGAGGAGGTCTTCCTCGCGACGAACGCGAAGTCGGCAATGCGAACGGCAGAGGCACGCGGCGTGCTCCTGACGGCCGCGTCGACGGTCTCGGTCCGAGGATACACGCCGCTACAGGTCAAGAAACGAATCACCGGGTACGGCCGCGCCACCAAAGGACAGGTTCAAGCGATGGTCAAGCGGCTCCTCGCTCTGCCCGAGACGCCAAAACCGGACGACATGGCCGACGGACTCGCCCTCGCCCTCTGTTACCTGCTCGACCTCCGAAGCCCAGGATGTGATGACGATGTCTACCTATAGCCGAATCCTTCGGCTGCCGAGCGAGCCGGACAACGAGCGCGTTCTGCTCTTCGACGGCCACTCCCTCGCCTATCGCTCCTACTACGCGATTCGCGACCTCTCGACCCACTCGGGAGACCCCGTGAACGCCGTCTTCGGATTCTGGCGCGCGGTGCTGCGGACGCTCCGTGAGTATCCGAGTGCCTTCGCCGCCGTCGCATTCGATGCCGGAGGTCTGACCTTCCGTCACGAGATGTTCTCCGAGTACAAGGCAACGCGGAAGCCGATCCCGGAGGACCTCGCATCGCAGATCCCGCTGATCGAACGTCTCCTTTCGGCTCTCGGAATCCGCGTCTTCTGCGAGTCCGGCGTCGAGGCGGACGACGTCCTCGCGACCCTCGCACGACGGGCAGCGTCCTCGGGTCTAGAATGCTTGATCGTCACCAGCGACAAGGACATGGCACAACTCGTCGACGATCACATCTCGCTCCTTCGCCCGAGCGGGCGAGGCTCGTCGACCGAACAGGAGCGGCTCGACCCGACCGGTGTCCTGGAGAAGTACGGCGTTCCTCCGGAGCAGATCGTCGATTGGCTCGCCATGGTCGGTGACTCGTCCGACAACGTTCCCGGAATCCCCGGGGTCGGGGAGAAGACGGCGGTCAAGCTCCTGGAGGAGCACGGGTCCCTCGACGCACTTCTCGCTGACCCGACGATCGTCGCCAACGGACGAATCCGCGAGAGCCTGAAGGAGAACGCCGACGCCGCACGGCTCGCGCGTCGCCTGATCGAGCTTCGGACCGATCTTTCGATCGCCGGACCGAGCGACTGCCGCCTCCGGGCGATCGACGTACAGGAGCTTGCCAGGTTCTTCGAGCAGGTCGAGTTCCGCAGCGCGTTCGAGGATCTCGATCTTCGGGGGCTCCCGGATTTGCCGGCGGCTCCGACGCCGTCGACCGAGGCCGCTCGCTCGGCCGACTATGTCACCGTCCTCGACGAAGGGGCTCTTGGAGAGGTCACCGACGCCCTCCGCGAAGTCGACGCGTTCGCCGTCGACCTGGAGACGACGAGCATCGATTCCATGATCGCGGAGATCGTTGGCATCGCTGTCTCTCCGCGCCCGTACGTCGGCTACTACATCCCCGTCGGGCACGACGCCCTCGGGGCGCCGAAGCAGCTCCCACTCGACCTGGTCCTCGAGGCGCTCCGGCCGCTCCTCGAAGGGGAGAGACCCGAGCTCATCGGGCAGAACCTGAAGTACGATCTGAACGTGCTCGAACGCCAGGGGATCCGGCCCGCCGGGGTCGCTTTCGACACGATGATTGCATCCCACCTGGTCCGACCGGACGAACGGAGGCACAGCCTCGAGGTGATCGCGGAAGCGATCCTGGGATACCGCGTCACGACCTACGCCGAGGTCGCGGGGAAAAACGGTTCGTTCGCCTCGGTTCCACTCGAGACCGCGACGGCCTACGCGGCGGAGGACGCCGAGATCGTCCAACGCCTTCGACCTCCGCTCGCTGCAGCCTTGGAGGAGGCCGGCGCTCGCCGCCTGTTCGAGGAGGTCGAAGTCCCACTGATCCCCGTGCTGGCTCGGATGGAGCGGAATGGAGTCCTCATCGATCCTCAGGTGCTCGCCGCGCAGGGCGACGAGCTTCGCAAGGAGGTCGAGATCGTCGAGGCCGATCTGGCCGAGATGGCCGGTGGACCGTTCAATCCGAACTCACCGAAGCAGGTCGCGGAGATTCTGTTCGAGCGCCTCGGCCTGCCGGTCATCGATCGGACGAAGACCGGACCGTCGACCAGCGCCCGCGTGTTGAGCGAGCTTGCCGTCCACCATGCCCTTCCGGGCCGCTTGCTCGTCTACCGAGAGCTGAAAAAGCTGCTGACCACGTACATCGATCAGCTTCCGAAGGCGGTGAACGCCGCGACCGGACGAATCCACACGTCCTTCCATCAAGCCTCGACGGCGACGGGACGCCTCTCCTCCTCCGACCCGAATCTGCAGAACATACCGACGAGAACCGAAATCGGGGGACGCATTCGTCAGGCGTTCGTCGCACCGGAAGGTTTCGCTCTCGTCTCGGCCGACTACTCCCAGATCGAGCTGCGCCTGCTGGCACACTTCTCGCGGGACGATCGGCTGATCGCCGCTTTCGAGGAAGGGGCGGATCTCCATCGTCTGACGGCAAGTCACGTCTTCGGCGTCCCCGAGGATGCCGTCTCCGACGCGCAGCGAACGGCGGCGAAGCGGATCAACTTCGGAATCATCTATGGGATCAGCCCATACGGTCTGGCCAGGGATCTGGGAGTCACGCAGTCGGAGGCAAGAGCATTCATCGATCGCTTCTATGGAGCCTACCCCGACGCGCGAAAGGCGATCGACGACCTCGTCGACCGAGCGACGGAACACGGCTACGCCGAGACGATCCTCGGTCGGCGTCGGCCGCTGCGCGAGATCTCGTCCCGGAACGTCGCGCGTCGCAATTTCGACCGTCGCAACGCGGTCAATACGCCGATCCAAGGGAGCGCGGCGGATCTGATCAAACTGGCGATGCTTCGGATCGATGAGGAGATCGAGGCGGGCGACCTTCCCGCCAAGATGATCCTGCAGATCCACGACGAACTCGTCTTCGAGATCGAATCGACAGTCTGCGAGTTCGCGATCCCGAGAATCGTCGAAGCGATGACGGAGGTCCTCCCGCTCGCAGTCCCTCTCGAAGTGAAGACGGCGGTCGGAAAAGACTGGAGCGAGATCTGAGCTGATTTTCGTAACGGCGGGCCGCGCGACGACGTGGTAGACTCCCCGTACGGCCCCGTCGCCGAGGTGAGAGCGGTGTGGTGACACCAAGCAGAAAACCACGTGTAGGTCTGAATGCCGTGAGGACGAAAGGACCGATGCATCCGCTGAAGGCGGCAGGCGCGGTCGCCCTGGTTTCCCTGATGTTGGCCGGCTGGGCGGCCTTTCCCGCTGCTGACTTGTTGATCGCCGATCTGGCGGTCGATCCGTACGCCCCGCTTCCCGGAGCCCGCGTGCTGTTCACAGCAACCGTCGAGAACGTCGGCGACGAGGACGCGGAGGACCAGTTCTTCGTGAGATTCGAGATCGACGGGACCTTGATCGGGAATCCCGCCGTGAGCGGCGGCCTTCGCAGCGGGCAGCGGAAGCCGGTCACCGCGTCGTGGATCGCGGAGCCGGGTCTCCACTCGATCGTGGCCGAGGCCGATCGGCCGTTCGATCGAATCCCGGAGTTCGACGAATCGAACAACGAAGCGCAAAGCGAAGTCGTCGTTCCGTCGTCCGCAGAGATCTCGAATCGGCTGAGTGGACTCCGCGTTGCGGTCGGCCCGTTCGAGGATCGCAGCGGCTCCCGGCTGGTGAATGTCGAGAGCGGGATCGCCGAGAAGCTGGGGGAGCGACTATCCGATTGCGGCGTCCGCACGATCGAGGCCGGCGAAGTTGAAGACGTCATGCGGCAGCGTGATCTGAATCCCTACGCTCTCGACGACGTCGGAGTCGCCGCAGAAGAGCTCGGAGCCGACGTCTTGATCGTCGGCTCCGTCGCCGGGATTCAGATGTTCGAGTCGACGCTCAGCCTCGGCGTCGTCAGCCTCGGCGGGGGATCGGCGGAAGTCTCCCTCGCAGCGAGCGTCGTCGACCTCCCTGCGATCGACCCGCTCTTCGACGTCTCTGCCGACGGGCACTACGAAGGAACGACGGAGCTATCTCTCGATCTCGGAGTGTTCCTATCCCAACCGGGGACGGTCGATGTGTGTGCCGGCGGCTTGCAGACCGACCGGGAGGCGTACTACGGGGGGGACCTCGTGTCGATCGGATACACCAACGCCGGTTCGGCGGCGTGGTACAGCGCCGAGATCCACACGGCCACCGGGACTTTCGTCCGTTGGCTCGGATGGCAATACACGGCGAACGGATCGTGCGGGCGATGGTTCTGGGATCAGCGGGATTCCTTCGATGCGCAGGTTCCGGCGAGCGTCTACACCGTCAAGGTCTGGGACGGCTTGTCGTACGTAGCTTCGAAGACCTTTCAGATTCGGCCCGGCGTCAGCCTCTTTCCGCTCGTCGATGAGATCACCGTCGGATCCCAATCCTTTGAGGATTCAATCGTGGGCGAGGCGATGACCCGCGCTGTGGACCGACTCGCCGCGGAGCTGGTCGATTCGTTGGAGGAGATTGCTCCGCGAGTGGCGAACGAGTCCGCCGAGCCTGCCCGCCGCGAGGCGATGCTCGGTTCGCCGGCAGAGGAAGGGCAAGTCGCCGCAATCCTGCCGAACGGACGCATCGTCATCACCCTCGGGGCGTTGGCGGGAGTCACCCAGGGTGATCACTACGTGGTCATCGCATCGGGAACGTCCGAGATCCGTGGGGAGATCGTCATCGTCGAGGTTCGGGACGATGTCTCTTATGCACTGCGTACGACCGGCGACGACCCGGCGGTCGGCGACATCGTCCGGGCAATTCAACCGTAGACGCACAAGGGATTCGCAGGGACTCGACCCCTTCGGTAGACTCTCCCTATGCGCCGCTCGACAACGCGACTTCTCATTCTGGGGTGCGTCCTCCTCGCGCTCGCCGTCCCCGCGTCAGCCGAGACGTTCATTCGTTCAGTCGGCCTCCGGGCGGTCCTTCCGTGGACCGGACTTCCGTTCCTGATCGGTATCGAAGCGACAACCGAGCTCGCCTTCGGCCTCGGCACGGCCTCCTTCTTCATCACGACGGAAGGCCGCACGCTCTTCACGATCGGCGCCGACGTTCGATTGACCGAGGCTGAGAGCCCCGCTGTTACGTACCTTCGCTTGACGACCGGGCTGGCCTACTTCGATCCGTCCGCGTTCGCGCCGAAGGTTGTCCTCGGAGCCGGCCTGGCGTACGAGTTCGGCATCCTCGATCCGCTCTCTCTGACCTTCGCAGCCGAGTTCCTCTATCCGATCGCCCTCCCGATTCCGATGTTCTCCGCCTCTGCGGGGTGGCTTCTCCCATGACGTCCCTCTTCGGAACCGATGGCGTCCGCGGACGCGCAAACGCCCTTCTGACGCCCGAACTCGCTCTCCGACTGGCCCGTGCGGCCGCTCTCCGCCTCGCGCGGACGGGCGGACGTGCGATCATCGGCCGTGACACGCGGGAGAGCGGGCCGATGCTTGAAGCGGCGCTTGGGTCAGGGTTCTCGTCCGCCGGCGTCGACGTCGATCTCGCCGGGGTGATCCCGACGCCGGCGATCTCCTTCTTGATCAAGGACGCGCACGCGGATTTCGGTGCGGTCGTCTCCGCTTCGCACAACCCTCCGGCCGACAACGGAATCAAGCTCTTCGATCGCCGCGGAATGAAGTTGACGATCGACGAGGAGCGCGCCGTCGAGAACGCCCTCGAAGACGATCTCCCGCCGGCCGACCGGATCGGCAAGGTTTCCATCCTCGACGCCGCGGCGACGCGATACGCCGCCTTTCTCGCCGGCACGATCGACGCGGAGGCGATCGACCTCTCCACTCACAAGCTCGTCGTCGACTGCGCGTTCGGTGCGACGGGAGCCATCGCGCCTTACGTCCTCCGGCATCTCGGCGCCGAGGTGATCGAACTCAACACGGAACCTGACGGACGACGCATCAACGTCGACTGCGGATCGACCCATCTGGAGCCGATCCGGCGAGCAGTCCACGATCAGGGAGCCGATCTCGGGATCGCGTTCGATGGAGACGGCGATCGAGTGCTGCTGGTCGCGCCGAGTGGACGGACGATCGATGGCGACCAAATGATGGGGATCGTCGCGCTCCACATGCTCCGAAGCGGAACTCTCTCTCCGCCGACCGTCGTCGCCACCGTCATGAGCAACCTCGGATTCGAAAGGGCGTTGGCCGATCGAGGAATCCGACTGATCCGAACGCCGGTCGGTGATCGCAACGTCTCGCAGGCGCTGGTGACGCACAACGCCCAGCTCGGCGGCGAGCAATCCGGACACATCATCTTCGCCGATCACTCTCCGACCGGCGACGGAATCCTGACTGCGGTCAAGCTCCTCGAAGTTGCTCACGAGTCGGACAGGGACCTGGAGTCGCTCGCCGAGGAGATCCCGCTCCTTCCCCAGGTCCATCGATCGATCCCGAGCGATCGACCGATCGAGGCACTCCGTCAGGAGAGCGTTCAGACGGCCCTACGCGCCGCCGAGAAGGATCTCGGCGACGGCGGACGCGTGATCGCCCGGGCGTCGGGGACGCAACCCATCATCCGATTGACTGTCGAGGCCGAGTCTCCGGAGCTCTGTGAGTCGATCGCCGCCCGCCTCGAGCAGACGATCGCCGAGGGAGCCTAGGTCCCCCTCGGAGCTTTCAGATCATAGGTCAGGACAGGGTCTCGCGCAGCGCGTGTCTGATCGAGGCGCCGAACCGGGGCTACGTGGGGGGCCGATCGGAGGAGATCCGGATCAGACTCCGCTTCGTCCGCGATCTGTCTCATCGCATCGACGAATCGATCGAGCGACTCCTTCGTCTCCGTCTCGGTCGGCTCGATCATCAGCGCCTCTCGCACAATCAGCGGGAAGTACACAGTCGGCGGATGGATTCCGAGATCGATCAGCCGCTTGGCCACGTCGAGCGCTGTGATCTCGCTCGGAAGCCCCTTCGCCGACAGGACGAACTCGTGCTTGCAGAGGCCGCCATACGGCAACTGGAACGTCTCCTTGAGCCTCGCCTGCAGGTAATTCGCATTCAGAACGGCGATCTCTCCGGCTTCCCGCAGCCCATCGTCCCCGAGCCGCAGAAGGTAGGCGAACGCCTTTACCGCGACCAAGACGTTGCCGTAGAACGACTGAACCGAACCGATCGAACGGGGACGATCCCACTCGAGGTCGAAGCCGTTCTCGACGCGTACGATCCGGGGGACGGGGAGGTACGCCTCGAGGCCCCCGGCGACCGCGATCGGCCCCGCCCCGGGGCCTCCCCCTCCGTGAGGTGTGGAGAGCGTCTTGTGAAGGTTGAAGTGGAAGACGTCGGCCCCCATGTCTCCGGGGCGAGCCCGTCCGAGAAAGGCGTTCAGGTTGGCTCCGTCGAAATAGCAGAGGCCGCCGGCCGCGTGAACCGCTTCGGTGATCTCGAGAATGCGCTCCTCGAAAATGCCGAGCGTGTTCGGGACGGTCAACATGATCCCGGCAACCGTCTCGTCAAGCGTCGATCGGAGCGCTTCGACATCGACCATCCCACGATCGTCGGACGGAATCTCGTCCACCGTGAACCCGGCGACCGACGCCGACGCCGGATTCGTTCCGTGCGCCGAGTCGGGAAGAAGGATCCTCGTCCGAGACGTCTCCCCTCGCGCCTCGAAGTGCCTCCGAAACAGCAGGAGACCGGTCAGCTCTCCGTGGGCCCCTGCGACCGGCTGCAACGACACCGCCGGAAGCCCTGCAATCCCCGCCAGATGCTCGGAGAGCTCGGCTAGGAGCCGGAGGGCCCCCTGCGCGAGGGAGGGGTCGACGAGCGGATGGAGCTCTGCAAAACCCGGCAACTCCGCAAGCACCTCGTTGATCTTCGGGTTGTACTTCATCGTGCAGCTGCCGAGCGGGTAGAGACCGTCGTCGACACCGAAGTTCGCCTTGGAGAGCTCGGTGTAGTGACGAACGACGACCGGCTCACTCACCGTCGGAATCCGCGGCGCCTCGCCCCGGAGGAGGTCTTCCTCGATCCAGGCTGCCGGGCGGACTGCGTCGATGGCCCCGGTCACGATGTCCGTCGGCCCGTCGGCGCGAGACCGCTCGAAGATCGTCTTCACACCGATCCTCCTTTGACCACCTCGACGAACCGATCGAACTCCTCGTCCGTCCGCTTCTCGGTCACCGCGATGCGAAGCGCGCGATCAACGCCGAGGCGAGTCAGGTCGTCCGGCGCTGCGACCAGCAGGCCGGCACCGGCGAGACGCAGGCGAAGGTCGTTCGGATCATCGGACGTTCGCAGGACGAACTCATTGAAGAACGGACCGCCGAACGCCGGCTCGAATCGGCCGGTCTCGACCAGACGGTCCGCCAACTCGTGGGCACGCGCGACGTTGCGGTCGGCAATCGCACGAAGACCTTCTCCGCCGACCGACGCGAGATAGACGGTCGCCGCAAGCGCACAGAGGGCGGAGTTGGTGCAGATATTCGACGTCGCTCGTCCCCGCCTGATGTGCTGTTCGCGCGTCTGAGCGGCCATGACGTATCCAACCGCGCCATCTGCATCGACTGTCCGACCTGCAATTCGCCCGGGCAGCTGCCGAACGTATTCCCGCCGGCTGGCAAACAAGCCGAGAAGAGGCCCGCCATAGGCCATCGGCAGTCCAAGGGATTGGCCTTCGCCGACGACGACGTCGGCCCCGAACGCCCCCGGAGGCTCGAGCAACCCGAGGGCCAACGGATAGGCCGACACGACGAGCAGGGCGTCGCCGATCCGCTCCTTCAACCCGTCGAGACGCTCGACGATCCCGAGCGCATTCGGCGTCTGAACGATCAGCGCGGAGATATCGTCCGGAAGTCCGCTTGGATCCAGTCGACCGCTCGAACTGAATGGCACGTCGATCAGCTCGATCCCCGCTCCCCATGCGTAGGTGCCGAGGACGCGCCGAAGATGCTCGAAGAGAGATCTCGCAACGGCGACTCTCCCCCGCCCGCGAACGCGCTCGGCCATCAGCGCGGCCTCGGCGAGTGCGGTCGCTCCGTCGTAGAGCGACGCGTTGGCGATGTCCATCCCGGTCAACTCGCTGATCAAGGTCTGGAACTCGAACATCGCCGTGAGCGTCCCTTGACTGATCTCCGGCTGGTACGGCGTGTAGGCGGTCGAGAACTCCGAGCGCGAGATGACGTGGGACACGACGCTCGGGATGTAGTGGTCGTAGATTCCTCCGCCAAGGAACGGCACCAGAGGGGACGCCTCGTTCTCGGCCGCGAGCCGCTTCACGTATGAGGCAACCTCGGACTCACTTCGCGACGGAAGGCCGAGCGGGTGAAACCGCTCCCGAACCGCAAGCGGGATGTCGGAGAAAAGATCCTCGACCGAATCACGACCGATTGCGGCGAGCATCTCCCGACGATCGTCGGCCGTAATCGGGACGTACCGCATCCCGACCTAGCCCTTGCTGATGAAATCCTCGTACGCCGCGGCGTCGAGGAGTGCGTCGATCTGCGATGGATCGGCGATCTCGAGGACGAGGATCCACCCCTCCGTGTGCGGCGATTCGTTGATCGTCTCCGGTGCCGATTCCAGGTCGTCGTTCACCTCGACGATCTTCCCTGCGAGCGGCGCCAAGACGTCCCCAACCGCCTTCACCGACTCGATCGCCCCGACGTTGTCTCCCTTCGAGACATCGGTTCCGACCGCCGGGAGCTCGACGAAGACGATGTCGCCGAGTTCGCTCTGCGCGTGGTCGGTGATTCCGACCCTGGCGCGATTCCCGTCGACGCGCACCCACTCGTGGTCCTTCGTGTACCGGTACTCGGCCGGATAGGACATACTCCCTCCCATCGTTCCGTACGGATGATCGGCGCATTATACGAGGGGGACCGAGGGCGGGCCACCGCGCGCCGATCTCGAGGCGAAGCGCGCCTCTCGCCAGCTCCTTTCTCGTGAGCAGTCCCCGCCCTCGCTCCAACGGACCGGCGCGTTCGTCGCCGGAATAAGTCGCCGGCCATCGGTCGAACCACATGCCGGTGCCGGAAGGCGGTGTGTTCTCGATTCCCAATGCAAAAGCGACTTCCTAGAACGGCGCCTCTTCCGCCGTCCGTGGATAGAAGCTGGCGTAGGCCTTGTTGAAGGAGACCATGACCGTCCCCGGAGGTCCGTGGCGCTGCTTGGCGATGATCACTTCCGCGTCGGAGCCGGCTCCCTGCCCGGAGAGGTGGGCCTTCTCCTCCGGTCGGTTGTAGTAATCCTCGCGATAGATGAACATCACGACGTCCGCGTCCTGCTCGAGTGCTCCGCTCTCCCGAAGATCCGAAAGCAGGGGACGCTTCGATTCGCGGCGCTCGACCGCACGGCTGAGCTGAGAGACGGCGAGTACGGGAACGGAGAGCTCGCGAGCGAGCTTCTTCAGAGATCGCGAGATGTAAGCGATCTCCTGCTCTCGAATGTCGGTGCGAACCCCCGCGTCGACCAGCTGAAGGTAGTCGACGATCAGCATGTCCAACCCGTACTGCGACGCCATCCGACGCGCCTTCGCGCGGATTTCCAGGATCGACGCGCCGGGCGTGTCGTCGATGACGATCGTCGACTTCTGCAGCTTCCCGGCGGCGGCCGCGATGTCGCGCCACTTCGGTGCCGGGACGTACCCGCCTCGAAGCCGATGAAGGCTCACCTTCGCTTCGCCGCACAGGAGACGCTCGAGAAGCTGCTCCTTGGTCATCTCGAGCGAGAAGATGCCGATGGCCGCCTTCTCATGGATCGCCGCGTATCGCGCGAGGCTGAGCACGAAGCTCGTCTTCCCCGTCCCCGGTCGTCCTGCGATGATGATCAGATCAGAGCTCTGCATCCCTGAGGTCATCTCGTCAAGCTCACGGAATCCGGTACTCAACCCTCGGATCGTCTGGCGATCCGGATCCCGGTGAAGCTCCTCGAGCGAGTCGATGTGCTCGTAGAGAAAATCGTCCACAAGGTAGTACGAGCGGTCGAGGCTCGACGCCGTGATCTCGAAGATCAGCGATTCCGCGCGATCGAGCACCTCGTCCGCCTCGCTCACTTCGTCGTAGCCGAACTCGGTGATCTGACCCCCGGCGTGGATCAGCCCGCGCAGGACCGCCTTCTTCCTCACGATGTCCGTGTAGTACTCGAGCGAGGCCGTCGTCGTGACTCGGTCGAGGAGTTCGTTCAGATAGAGCCTTCCCCCGGCTCGTTCCATGTCCCCACGCTCCTCGAGACGATTCGCCACCGACACGATGTCGGACGGCTCACTGCGAGAGAAAAGCTCGCGAATCGTCCGAAAGATCACGCGGTGCCGCTGCACGTGGAAGTGCTCCGGCGTCAGCCGCTCGACGAGAATCGGGACACTTCGCTCCGGGTCGAGAAGAGCCGAACCGAGGACCGCTTGCTCGGCCTCGATGTTCTTAGGCAGTTCCCGAACGTCCGAGGAGTCCCTCTGGGGGAGGTCAGATCCGGTCATTGGCCACCTATCACGCGCGATTATACGATGTCGGCGGTCGCCTCGGCGAACGCGTCGCCCGGCACGTCGTGCGCGTCCGGAATCGCCCGATTGAAGGTGTCTTGGCCGCTTGCTATACTTCCGCGGTACGACAACCGACGATGGTCCGGAGGATGATGTGGAAGTACTAACGATGAAGGAACTGCTCGAAACGGGCGTCCATTTCGGGCATCGAACACGCAAGTGGAACCCCAAGATGGGGCGCTACATCTTCACCGAGCGCAAGGGGATTCACATTATCGACCTCGAGCAAACGGTCGAGATGTTCCGGAAGGCATACTTCACCATTCGCGACTGCATCGCGAACGGCGGAGAGATCCTGTTTGTGGGAACCAAGAAGCAAGTTCAAGCGACGATCGCCGAGGAAGCCCAACGATGCGGCGCGCATTACGTGAATCGGCGCTGGCTGGGCGGCACGTTAACCAACTTCGGAACGATCCGGCAGTCGATCGAGCGAATGAAGCGAATCGAAGGGCAGATCGAGGACGGAACGGTCGAGGCAATGCCGAACAAGGAGGCGAGCAAGCTCCGCCGCGAACTGGCGAAGCTGCAGCGGAACCTCCACGGCCTCCGATCGATGGAACGGAAGCCCGACCTGTTGTTCATCATCGATCCGGACGTCGAAGCGATCGCCGTTCGCGAAGCGAACATCGTCGGAATCCCGATCATCGCCATCGTCGACACGAACTGCGACCCCGACCCGATCGATTACCTGATCCCCGGAAACGATGACGCGATCAAGGCGACGAAGCTGATCACCTCGCGGATCGCCGACGCGGTCCTTGAGGGGCGAGAAGGCAGACAGGATCAAGTCGAGGAGCCTGCACCGGCCGAGGGGGCAGAGGAGATCGCGGTCGAAGGCGAAGAGGGAGAAGCCGAGCCGGCCGAGCAGGACAAGACCGAAGTCGAAGAATCGACCGAAGATGCCGGGGAAGAGGACGAGACTGAAGTCGAAGAGCCGAAGGCGGCCGAGGACGACGCCGCAACCGAAGATGCCGAGGAAGACGAAGACGCTGAGGAAGACGAGACGAGCGCAGACGAGACTGACGACGGGGAAGAGGACGATGACGACGATTAAGGTCGAGGAGATCAAGAGGCTTCGCGAAGAGACCGGCATCGGGATGATGGACTGCAAGCGCGCCCTCACCGAGGCCGCCGGAGACATGGAACGGGCGAAGGAGATCCTCCGCGAGCAGGGCCTCGAGCTGATGGAGCAGATCGGTCGCGAGGCGACCGAGGGACGCATCGTCGCCTACGTCCACCACACCGGAAAGGTCGGCGTTCTCGTCGAACTCTCCTGCAACACCGACTTCGCCGCCGACAGCGCCGAGTTCCTCCAGTTCGCCAACGACGTGGCGATGCACATCGCGGCCGAAGCTCCGACCTACGTCGCCCCGGAGAACGTCCCGGGCGACGTCATCGAGGCCGAGAACGCCGAGTTCCGCGCGCAGCTGGAGTCGCAAGGAAAGCCGGCCGAGATCATCGAAAAGGCGATCCAAGGTCGAATGAAGAGCTACTACGAGGACAACTGCCTGCTCAAGCAGGCGTTCGTCAAGGATCCGGAGGTCACGATCGAGGAGATGCTCGCCGATCTCCGCACGAAGACCGGAGAGAACATCAACATCAAGCAGTTCGCTCGCTTCGCGATCGAGGTCGCGGGATGCGCGGATCCCCTCGCCGTATCCTCCTGAAGCTCTCCGGCGAAGCCTTCCACGGCCCTGAAGAGGCCATCTCTTCCTCTGCGCTGTCCCGGATCGCTGGAGAAGTGGCTCCTCTGCAGGACGTCGAAGTCGCAATCGTGGTCGGCGGCGGGAACATCATCCGCGGCGGACGGACCGACGCCTTCGAACGGATCGAAGGGGACACGCTCGGAATGCTTGCGACCGTCCTGAACGCTCTTGCCTTTCGATCGTATCTCGAGCGCGTCGGACGGGACGTCCTCGTCCAATCAGCCGTCGCCACCGAGTGGACCGAGCCGATTTCGCCTCGAGAGGCGCGGAAGGCGCTGTCGGACGGAACGGTCGTCCTCTTCGCCGGCGGGACCGGAAGTCCCCTCGTCACGACCGACACGGCCGCCGCGCTTCGCGCCGTCTCTGTCGGGGCCGACCTGCTCGCGAAAGCCTCGAATGTGGATGGCGTTTACGACGATGACCCCGCCGTGCACACCGACGCCAGGCTGCAATCGGAGCTTTCCTACGCCGAGTACCTGGCAAAAGGGTACGCCGTCATGGATCGGATCGCCGTCGAGATCTGTGCGGAGCACACGGTGCCGATCGAGGTCTTCAACTTCGACCGCTCCGGAGCACTCGAAGAGCTGGCCGCCGGGAAGCGGGTCGGGACGAGAATCGCGTAGCCGCCCCAACGGCCGGCCGCTTCCCATAACGTGCATGCGGGTCCGACGAGCTCGCCGAGACCTGTCGATGCCGGATTCGGCCCTCTTCCCATCTCGAAGCCGGACCGCACGAACGAGGCAACGACTCGTTCGTGCCCGCGTCTGAGGGCCGTCCACAAGAGAAGCCAAAGGCCCTCAGACGCGCAGCCACCTCAGCAACTCCCCAAACCGCCGCTCGATCTCGTCGCCAAAGGTGCCCGCCTCGCCCGCTTTGTAGACAGCTCGTGCCGCCGCCCGTGCCCGGCTCATCAGTTCGAGATCCTCGGTCAGATCGACCGCACGAAGCTGCGTGAGAAAGCCGTGCTGATGCGTTCCGAGAAGGTCTCCCGGCCCGCGGATTCTCAGGTCCTCGTCCGCAATGGCGAATCCGTCGTCCTTCGTCACGAACGCGTCCAGACGGAGCTTCGCCTCGTCGGTCTTCGGATCCGCGATCGCCACACAGACGGCCGGCTGCCCCGATCGGCCGATCCGCCCCCTCAGCTGATGGAGCTGTGAGAGCCCGAACCGATCGGCATGCTCGATGATCATGAAGTCGGCGTCCTGAACGTCGATTCCGACCTCGATCACCGTGGTGGTGACCAGCAAAGAGACCTCCCCTTGAACGAACGCCTCCATCGCCAGGGCCCGGTCGGCCGACGAGAGACGACCGTGAAGGAGTCCGACTCCGACGTCGGGGAATCTTCCGGTCAGCTCCTCCGCCACCTGAATCGCCGCCCCCGCAGCGACCTTCTCCGATTCCTCGACAAGCGGCAGGACCACATAGCCCTTTCTGCCGTCGCGCAAGGCCCGACCGACCTCCCGATAGACGCTGTCACGTTGAGACTCCCGGACCGACCGAGTATCGATCCGTCGCGGCCCGGATGGGAGAGAGTCGAGGGTCGACACGTCGAACTCGCCGTAGAGCGTCAGAGCGATCGTCCGCGGGATCGGCGTCGCGCTCATGACGAGGAGATCGATCTTCTCTCCTTTCTCCTCGATCGCCGAGCGCTGGACAACCCCAAATCGATGCTGCTCGTCGATGATCACCAAGCCGAGATTGCCGAATGCGACTGCCTCCTGGATGAGTGCGTGCGTCCCGACCACCAAGTCGACCGTCCCGTTCGCGATCGCCTCGTTCGGCCGGTCCTTCTCCTTCGTTGTCCCCGTCAAGTGCGCAACGCGAACCGGAAGTCCCGCGAACAGACGTTCGATCGTCGCTGCATGTTGGTCGGCCAGGATCTCGGTCGGCACCATGAAGGCGACTTGAGCCCCCGATTCGATCACGGCGAGGGCCGCGACCAACGCGACGAGCGTCTTTCCCGAGCCGACGTCCCCCTGAAGGAGCCTCATCATCCGGATCGGACGTGAAAGGTCGTCCTGGATCTCGCGGAGAGCGCTCATCTGCGATGCCGTCAGCGTGAACGGAAGGCTTGCCAGGAAGGAATCGACCCACTGTCCGGACGACTGCCGTGCAATCCCGTCTTCCTCTCGAGCCACACCGAGGAGACCAAGTTGTAGCAGGAAGAGTTCCTCGAACGCGAGGCTCCGCCGCGCGCGCTCGAAGTCGCCCGGATCGGCCGGGCGGTGGATGACCGCGATCGCCTTCCGCTTCGCGAGGAGCCCGTTCTCCTCGCGGACACTCGGCGGCAGGATCTCCACGACCTCGTCGAGGAGATCGTCGAGGACGCGCCCGATCAAGGATCGGAGCAACCGGTCGCTCACTTTCTCAGTCGCCGGATAGACCGGGACCAAGCGGCCGATGTCGATCCCCGATCCGGCCGCCTCCCAGATCGGCGACCGCATCTGCAGCTCCCCGTAGCTTCGCTCGACCTTTCCGTACAAGTCGAGCGATGCCCCTTTCCGGAGCTGGTCTCCAATCCACGGCTGGTTGAACCAGACCGCGTACAAGAAGCCGGTCCCGTCACCGATAGCCGCCTTGACGATCGTCATCCGCCGTCCGGCGCGACGGCGGTCGACCGCAAGAACCTCTCCACGGACCGCCGTTTCGGATCCCGGAGAGAGCCGACCGATCTCGACGAAGCGCCCCCGATTCTCGATCCGCCGCGGAAGATGAAGGAGGAGATCCTCGACCGTACGGATCCCGAGACCTTTCAATGCCTCCGCTCGCTTCTCCCCGATCCCGGGAAGACTCGTGATCGGCCGCTCGAGGGATTCCGTCCGAGCGCCCCGGCCCTCATCCCACCGTTCGAGAAGGGTGAACAGGGCGTCGACCGCTCGTCGTCTCGTCTCCGGATCGGACCTCCCGTAGCCGCTGACGACGGGAGCACCCTCAGGGAAGTGCTCCCGAACGAAGGCTTCGAGCCCGCAGGTCACCGCCGAATCGAGAAAGCCGCTCGTGCTCTCCAGACGGAGAACCTTCTCGACCGTGTGTCGCGAAGCCCCGTTCCCTTGTGGCATATCGACGTCAACCATATAATGCCTCGAGGCGACAAGCAAGGGGAGACGATGACCATCCGAACCTACGGAGACCCGGTGCTGCGCCGTCCAGCCGAGCCGGTCGAGACGATCGACGACGAAACACGAGACATCTGCGAGCAGATGGTCGAGGCAATGATCCGCGCCGATGGGGTCGGCCTGGCCGCGCCACAAATCGGCATCTCGAAGCGGATCGTCGTTCTCGACGTCGACGGCGAGTTCCACATCCTCATCAATCCCCGCCTCGTCGAGACGTCCGAGGAGACCGAGTCGTTCACCGAGGGCTGCTTGAGCGTCCCCGGGGTTCATGCCGAGGTCTCCCGGAGCGCGCGCGCCACGATCGAAGGAACATCACTCGACGGTTCCCCCGTCCGAATCACAGGCGAGGGCCTCTTGGCCCGCGCAATCCAGCACGAGATCGACCATCTGAACGGGAACCTGTTCCTCGACCATCTCACACCGGTACGTCGGCAGAGCCTCCTCAAGGAGTTCCAGCGAAAGCGCAGAGAGGCGAACACGTGAGGATCGTCTTCCTCGGGACGGCTCCCTTCGCCCGTCCGGCACTCGAGGCGGTCGCGGCGCACCATGACGTCACACTCGTCGTCACGCAGCCGGATCGGCCGGCCGGCCGGAAGGGCGATCCGAAAGCACCGGCGGTCAAAGAAGCGGCCCGCGAACTCGGTCTACCCATCGTTCAGCCGGAGCGCGTCAGCCGACCGGAGGGAGTCGAGGAGATCCAGAAGGCCCGTCCGGAGGCGATCGTCGTCACCGCCTACGGACAACTCCTCAAGCCGTCCGTCTTCGAGATCCCGCCTCTCGGGACGATCAACATCCACGCCTCGCTCCTCCCCGCCTATCGCGGTGCCGCTCCCGTTCACTGGGCGATCATCCGCGGCGAGCGAAGGACGGGAATCACCACGTTTCTCATCGATGCGGGAATGGACACCGGCCCGCTCCTGTTGAAGCGCGCCATGTCGATCGGCGAGGACGAGACGGCGGGGGACCTCACGACCCGCCTGGCCAATCTCGGAGGGTCGGCCATCCTGGAGACCCTCGACGGCCTCGCCTCGGGCGAGATCGCTCCCTCTCCGCAACCGGAGGAGGGAGTCTCCTACGCCCCCCCGCTGACCCGCGAGGACGGCCGGATCGATTGGCGAGCGAACGCGTCGACGGTCCACGATCTCGTTCGCGGAACGTCCCCGTGGCCCGGAGCATGGACTCGACTCGGCACCGAGCGGGTGAAGGTGCACCGAAGTTCGAGGCCCGGCATCCGCCGAGGGTCCGTCGCCTCGGGGGAGATCGCACTCACCGAAACGAAGCGCCTTCTCGTCGGTTGCGGTGACGAACTCATCGAACTGGTCGAGCTTCAACGAGAGGGACGCCCCCGAACCGACGGTCGCGCATTCCTGAACGGACTTCGCGACGATCGATGCTTCGAACTCCTCCCTCACGCCGAGACGCCTTCGTGAGCCTCGATTCCCCCGCGCCCCGCGGAACGGTCAGGTCCGCGGATAGAGCCCGGCCACCCCGTTCGGCTCCTCTCGACGTTCGAGGACAATCCCTCGGGGGACTCCAAGCACGATCTCGGCGGTGTTTGCCACGGTCGCTGCGAGCAGGTGGCCGCCAGCGACGGTCCCCTCCCTACGAGCCACGCTCACGTGACAGTGCACAATTCGTTCCTCATCGCGCCGCGCGATGTTTCCTTGCATCGAGAGGAGCTCAGCCGGCTCGCGGATCTCATGTTCCTCGTACGCTGTTCCGTTCCAGTACCCCAGCACAGCATTGCGCACCATCCCGATTCCGCCCAGGATGAGCGCTCCGTCGACCTCGAGTCCGAGAAGCCCGCCGAGCAGGTCCTCTCCGTCGACAAGCCGCAGGACGATCTCTCGATCTCCTCGTGCTTCGATCATAGTTCCTCCGGAGCTCTTCGCAGATTCATCAAAGAGATTCTACGGGAGGCGCTCGCCTCTCGGCCAGTTGCGCCCTCCTCGCCTCGTCTCCTATCCTCCGCCTGCGATGAATCGGACCGAGGAGGCTCGTTGGATGGTCGCCCGCCTGGCCAATCGGTTCGGCCCGAGTCGTCCGGAATCACGGACGCCGGTCGAGGAACTCGTTCTGACCATCCTGTCACAGAACACCACAGACGCGAACCGAGATCGGGCCTTTGCGTCCCTCCTCGATCGCTTTGGGACCCTCGCCGCCGTCGCCGAGGCGGACGAGCCGGAGATCGCCGAGGCGATCCGCATCGGCGGCCTCCAGCAGCAGAAAGCTCGCGCAATCCGAGAGGCGTTGCGCCGCCTTGGTGCCGAGCGCGGCGAACTGGACCTCGGTTTCCTCGACGACTTGTCGGTCGAGGATGCGCTGAAGTGGCTCCTCGACCTTCCCGGCGTCGGCCTCAAGACGGCCGGTATCGTCCTGCTCTTCTCGTTCGGGAAGCCGTATTTCCCCATCGATACGCACATCCGCCGCGTCCTGGCCCGTGTCGGGTGGATTCGCGGAGGCGAAGAACCTCATCGGCGCGTAAACTCGATCCTCGATCCGGAACCCGCACTAATGGCCGATCTGCATCTGCACCTGATCCGGCTCGGGCGAAGCTTGTGTCACCCGCGGAACCCGGAGTGCGACGAATGCCCGATCCTCGAGCGATGCGAGGAGGGCGGGAGGCGCATCGGATGACGGACAAGGCACGGGACATCGGCGAGAAGCTCCGGCGAATCGGCCGGACGATCTCCGTTGCGGAGTCGTGCACGGCCGGCGGGCTCGCTCACGAGATCACAAGAATCCCGGGATCCTCCGCGTACTTCCTCGGAGGGATCATCGCGTACGACAATGCGGTCAAGGTCTCGCATCTTGGCGTGTCTCGCAACGATCTCGAGAGATACGGTGCCGTCAGCGCCGAGACCGCACGCACGATGGCTTCGAACTGCCTCCGGAGATTCGGAAGCGACCTGGCGGTGAGCATCACAGGGATCGCCGGACCGGGGGGAGGTACGAACGAAAAGCCCGTCGGCCTCGTCTACATCGGCATCGCCGACCGGGCGGGCGCGCGCTCCCACGCCCGCCGCTTCTCCGGCGATCGCGCGAGCATTCGAGCCCAGGCCGTCGACGCCGCCCTCGATGGGATCCTCGAGCTTCTCGGCGAGGACGGAGCCCTCGCTGCAGCGTAGTCCCATCGAAGCATGTCCGGGCGGTTCGCCCGCTTGATCCCTCTTCCGCTCCCAGGCTAGACTCCTCGCATGAAGGGTCCCCAAAGGTCCGGGTGGAAGGTCGCCATCTCAGGCGCCGTCGGTCTTGGCATGCTCGCCGGCGTCTTGTATTTCGTCGGGTGGAGAGAGATCTTCGCCGAGATGCGTGCCCTCGGTGCCCGCGGAATCCTCGGCGTCGTGGGGGACGTGTTGCTGGCGATGGCCGCCTGGGTCATCTGTTGGTGGATCATCCTCCGCGCCTATGGAATCCGAATTCCCTTCCGCCGGATCGTCGGCGCGCGGATGAGCGGGTACGCCGTCAGCTATCTGACGCCGACGCTCTACTTCGGTGGAGAACCGTTCCGCGCACTCCTTATCGCCGATTCGACCGCCGCTCCGACGACCCGTGTCTTTGCCACGATCATCGTCGAGCGCTTTCTCGGCGGCTTGAGCATGATCCTGTTCATCCTGATCGGTGGATTCAACGCAATCGTCTCGCGAAGCATTCCGTGGCAGGACAAGAAGCTCCTGATCATCGGGACGGCGTTCATCACGTTCTGGATCGTCATCGGACTGATCGACTTCGCCGGGAACTTCAAGTGGATCAGTCGAGTCATCCGCCTCCTCGGGCGGCTTCTTCCCCGATGGGCGGACCCGCTCGACCGAGCAGCGAACAAGGTCTCGGAGACGGAAGACGAGGTCCACTACGCGTTCACGCGACATTGGAAGGCGACGGTCGTCGCCTTTCTCGTCCAGACCCTTGCCACGTTCTTCATCTACATGCGCCCGCAGGTGTTCTTCCACTTCGGAAGCAACATCCGGTTCACGTTCCCCGAGCTGTCACTCCTCTTCTCGTTCAACATCCTGCTCTCGTCCTTCCTGTGGATCACTCCGGGCGGCCTGGGAACCGGTGAGGCCGGGATGATCGGAATCTTCCGGCTCGTCGCGCCCGGGATTCCGAGTGAGGGGGTCGTTGCCTACTCCCTCGTCTTCAAGTTCGCCGAAACGATCCTCGTCGCCGTCGGCGTCCACTACCTATTCAATCGAGGGCTCACGTACTTCCAAAGAAGGCGCCAGCGAAGAGCAATCGGCCAAGGGACGTCGCCGTCATCGCGTGAAGACGCACGATCCAAGGGTGAAGCCCCTCCAGCGGACGACACCCCTCCCTAACGGGCCAGAGGAAGGACCATCGCGAAGCGACCTTAGGGGAGCGGGGAGAACTCTCGGGAACTGAGCAAGCTGGCACCGAGCAGGCCGACCAACGTTCCCAGAAGAACGCCGAGGATCAGATCCGCGAAGACGACCACCAGGACCCGCCCGCCGTTCGCCAACTCCGAGACCGAAGATGCCCCCTCGCCCAAGGCGTACTGAGCGAGGTAGATCCCGACGATGAGGAGAAGAGCAGCAAGGAGCCCCATCAGAGTGCCGAGACCGACAACCGGCGGGACGATCGTCCGTTCGGAAACGCCGGATACTCTCATGACTCGGATCTCCGCCTGGAACGTGCCCAACAGGGCCCTGAAGCCGCCGCGCGCGAGGAGAAGGCTGAAGACGACGCTCAAGACGAGCGCGGCCAGAAGCGCAATCCGCGCCGCGCCGGGCAGGGAGAATCGGGCTTCCGACGAAACGACCACGGTTCCGGCCTCGACTCGCGTAATCCCGTTCATCGAGCCCACTGCCGTCAGCACGCCGGCCGTTGCATCGCCTCCGCGCGTCCGGATGAGAAACTGCCCTCCCGTGCTCCCAGGGCTGACCTCCTGCGCAAAGCGGAATGCAAGCGAAGCGACGTCAGGGTGTCCCTGAATCTCTCGGTAGAGCGAGTTCACCGCATCGGCCGATAGTCTCGGCGAGATGTCGGCGACGATCTCGTCAACGCCCAATCCGACCTCATCGCCGACGGCCGACCCCCCACCGACGAGGAGGAGGGCGGCAAACGACGCAAGACAGAGGAAGATGAAGAGACTCGCCACGGCGAGAAGGCTCGCACTTCGCGCTCGAATCGACCCGAGAAGCTCGCGGAAGACGAAGAGGAATTGACTCACCGGCTCACCACCGTTCCGTCGACCAACTCGAGGACGCGAACAGAATAGGCCTTCGCCGGAACCGGACTACGCGCTGCGGCAAGGATCGTCAGACCGCGCTCGTTCATCCTCTCGAGCAGAGCGCAGATCGGCTCCCGCTCGTCGCTTGCCAACCCGTCGAATAAGTCGTCGATGAGCAGCAGAAGGGGATCGTTGCATATCGAGAGCGCGATACCGAGTCGAAGTCGCTCGGCCGCCGAAAGCTCCGAGGTCTCCGTCGTCTGCTGTCGAAGAAGCCCGACCATTTCAAGTGCGACCAGCGCCTTCTCCTCAGCCTGTTCGCGGAAGTCGCCGAGCGCCCGAAGCTTGAACATCAGGTTCTCGCGGGCCGTCCGCGGAAGCGGGACGAAGGCCTGAGGCAGGAGTGCAATCTGACGACGAAGCGCGAGGGCCTTCTCCCGGGAGAGCCGGGCGACGTTTCGCCCGTGAACCAGGATTTGGCCCTGTTGAGGCGGGATTTGCGCGCCGAGAAGACCGAGGAGAAGCGTCTTCCCGACGGCCGCTTCGCCTGTCAGGTAGACCAATTCGCCGCGGTCGATGTGAAGGTGTACGTCCTCCAGGACCTTGATGCCATCGTCCGTTGTGAAGTGCAGCTCGGAAACCTGGATCATCACGGACATCGCGCGACCACGAACCTCTCGACTCCGGCGACGTCCGTCTCTACGTGCGCCTCGCTCAGTCCCACTTCGCGGAGCAACTCAACGACCGCCTCGGCCTGACCGTAGCCGATCTCGAGGAGGAGAACCCCCTCGGGTGCCATGTGATCAAGCGTGTCGCCGATCAGCGCCTCCATCTTCTCCAAGCCTGCATTCCCCCCGTCGAGCGCGACGCGCGGCTCGTGCAGCCGCACCTCGGGCGCAAGGGCTTCGATCTCATCGGTCGACACATACGGCGGGTTGGAGACGATCAAGTCGAAACGGCCCGACAGGCGATCGAACCAGTTGCTCTCCAGGAACGTAATCCGTTCCTCGACTCCGTTTACTTGCGCGTTCTCCACCGCCAGACGAAGAGCGTCGGGCGAAACGTCGACGCCGAATACCTCGGCTTGACGGAGAAACCGGGCTAGACAGACAGCGATCACGCCGGCTCCCGTCCCCAGATCGACGCAGCGGATCTCGCGGTCGCGGGGCGCCAGCTTCAGCGCCCGCTCGAGGAGTTCCTCGGTCTCCGGACGCGGAATGAGTGCATCTCGACGGACCTTGAATCGGAGCCCGAAGAACGTCACCTCTCCGATCAGATGCTGAAGTGGCGTCCCCGACTTCCGTTCCTGGATGACCGTCCGATACCGCAGACGCTCGTCATGGGTGAGCGGCTTGTCCGGGGAAAGGTAAAGGTGAAGGCGGTCGACATCGAGTGCGTGAGCAAGCAGGATCTCCGCCTCCAGACGAGGTTGGGTGATCCCCGCGTCTTTGAAATACCCCCGAGTCCAGTTGAGAACCTCGCGGATGGTCCACTCGACAGCCAGTTCGTTCTCCCCCCATCCAAGACGTCGAGAGCCCGCTTTCGCGCAATACAATAGCGAAATCTTGTGTCCAATACAAGAACTCCCTATACTGTTTGTTCTTCGGTGATTCGCCCTTCGGATCGAACGATGGGGCGTGTCGAGTCGAGTCCGCGGAGGCGCACTCGGAGGATTCTCGAGCCGGACGCCGAGAAGGCGGAAACGAACGAAAGGGGAGCGCGTGCGAAGGAGACTATGGCTCGCAATCGGCGGGTTGCTCGCCGTCGGAACGCTCATGGGATGCTCGTACTTCGGAGACCGAGGGCCGGAGTTCACGAATTGGGAGCCCGAGCTCTCACCGGACGGGACGACACTCGTCTACGAGTCGTACACTGACGGAACCCTGGAACTCTACACTCGCGACCTGGCAACCGGCGAAGAGCACAGGTTGACGCAGAACGAGCTCGAAGACTGGTCCCCAAGCTGGTCCCCGGACGGCGAACGGATCGCCTTTGCTTCATTGCGAGAGAAGAACAACGACATCTACATCCTCGTGCTCGAGACGGGCGAGACGCGCCGATTGACTACGCATGAGAGCGACGACATCAACCCGAGCTGGGCGGTCGACGGCCGAATCTATTTCAACTCGAATCGCTCGGATGTCTGGGAAATCTACGCGATCGATCCGGACGGCTCGAACCTCAGCAAGATCACGGAAACCGGCTCCCAGGAGTAGTCATGTACGTGACCGCCGTGATCCTCGCGGCCGGGCGCGGACGGAGGATGGAGTCCGATGAGAACAAGGCCTTCCACCTCCTGCGCGGGATTCCCGTCCTCCGGCGAACGCTCGGCGCATTCTTGCATGCGCCGAGCGTGAACGAGATCGTGGTCGTGGTCGGATCGGGTGAGGAGGATCGCGTTCGGGGCCTTCTCACGAGTGTCTCCATCCCCTGTTCGATCGTCCCCGGTGGTGAACACCGGCGTGACTCGGCGATCGCCGGCGTGACCGCGGCGACGGGCGAGATCGTTCTGATCCACGACGGCGCAAGACCGTTTCTCAGCCCCGAGCTGATCGAGCGGATCGTCGAAGGGACCGTCCGACACGGCGCCTGTGTCCCGGTCCTCCCGATCGCCGACACCGTCCGGACCGTCAAGCCGGAGAGCACCCTGAGCCCTCGCACGTTCGACCGCACCGGGATGGTCAGAATCCAAACACCCCAGGGATTCCGGATGTCTCTCATCCGGCGGGCACTCGATCTCAGCCCTCCCACAATCCCTGACGACGCTGCCGCGGTGCTCGCCCTCGGCGAGCCGGTCCACACCGTCGCCGGCGAGCCGACGAACCTCAAGATCACGTCTCCGGCAGACGTGCCGCTGGCCGAGGCGATCGCCGATCATCTCGCCTCGTTGGACCGCTGATCCGATCGATCCCCCCGTTGTCGAGCGGCGTCTCTCTAGGCTAGAATGCCTGAGATCTCGATCCGTCAAGGAGGCCTACATGCTTCGCAGGAAGAGCTTGTCTGTTGTCTTGGGATTGGCGTTGCTCGTATCGTTCGCCGCAGCCGCGCAGGTCGATTGGATCCTTCCGTACACGAGTCCGGTCGGGACCGAAGCGCTTGTGTCATTCAGCAACACCAACGACGTAGCCGTCGAGGCTCTCCATCTGGAGTTCGACCAAGAGGTGACGGTCACGTATTACATGGCAATCGGGGGGACGCCGATGCTGCTCGGCGAAGCAATCGGCACCTCCTTCGACTTCGCCGGCGGGATGATCCCCTACGGTGAGCTCTTCGTGACATGGGAGCCCGTCGCGGCGTTCCCGGTCTACGCAACGTGGCTCATCGGCCAGCGCCCGACCGGAACCCCATTCATCGGCTCGATCGCCGTTCTCGGGCGGCTGTTCGGACAGGGAATCGCGCACGCCCGTGAAGCGGATCCGGCGGGTCTCATGGCCGCATTCCAGCAGTTCTTCGCAGACAACGCGGAGTACATGGCGTCGCTGTCTGCATCGCTCGGAATGTCGCTGCAGGACTCACTGATGCCGATCATTCTCGAAGCTCCCGCGGAGGGGATCGAGAACTTCTTCAACACGATCGTCGGAATGCTCGGCGTGTCCTCTCTCGAAGAGGTCGTCGGAGGCGACATGAACTTCTCGGCTCTGTTTGCGTTCCTCGGTCTGTAAGGGGAAGAAGCTGTCAATCCGGACGAAGGGGAGGCCAGCGGCCTCCCCTTCTCACATTCCGGGGGTCCCTATGCAGCTTGTGCCTCGTCGATGAGCGCGCGGACCGTCTCCGGTGTGAGCGGGTACCACGTAGGACTTTGCCCAACGGCGTGAGCAACCGCGCGGGCCACGGCGGCATGTGCCGCCATCAGCGGGACCTCGCCGATCCCCTTCGCGCCGAAGGGGCCGGCAGGGAATACGTCTTCGACGAAGCCGACCGTCGTCTTCGGCGCTACGTCCTGAATCGTCGGAATGCGATACGTCGTCAGGCCGTTGACGGCCAGCCTCCCCTCATGCTGAGGGATCTCCTCTGTCAAAGCGAACCCAATCCCTTGCGCGATCCCTCCCTGAACCTGGCCCGAAGCGAGCGTTCGGTTCAGGATCCGACCGGAGTCGTGCACCGCGACGAAGTCGACCACGTGGGTCTCCCCGGTGGTCCCGTCGACTTCGACCTCCGCGACGTGTGTCGCATACGCGTAGACCGGATAGACGTCTCCGAGACCGGTTTCCGGATCCCAATTGACCGGCTCGGTCTGAGCCCAGCCTTCGACGGCGGGGTCAAGGTTTCGCAGCCAGAAGGCCTTCCCGATCTCCGGCAGCCGCTCCGAGACCTGGTCGAGTGGGATCCCGAGGTCTCGAGCGACCGCGTCAATCCTCTCGCGAAGCTTCCTCGCTGCGTCGAGGATCGCGAGTCCGCTCATCATCGTCCCGCGTGACGCGACCGTCGGACCGCTGTCGGGCACACGGCTCGTGTCGACCGGGGCCATCTGAATGCGGTCGATCGGAACCCCGAGCGACTCGGCCGCCACCTGGAGCATCACCGTCGTCAACCCTTGTCCCATTTCGACGGTCCCAACGGCGACGACGACCGATCCGTCCGCCTCGAGCTTCATCGTCGCTCCCGCCTTGTCGAGGAACGGGGCCTTGCCTCCGAGACCGACCCCGTAAATGACGCAGGAGAGGCCGACGCCGCGCCTCGTCCGACGGGATGCCTCGGCGTTGAAGGCCTCGACCCGTGCGAGGCGCTCGCCCCATCCCGCCATTTCGATCGCACGCTCCAACGTCTCGAGAACGCCGACCGACTCGCCTACGACCTGATCGGTCGACGTTCGATCGCCCGACCGCAGGAGGTTCCTTCGCCGGATTTCGGCCCGATCGATCCCGAGACGCTCCGCGAGCCGATCCATCTGCGACTCGTGCGGAAAGATGACTTGAGGGCTACCGAACCCGCGAAACGCGCCGTTCGGGACAGTGTTCGTTGCCACCGACCTCGCGTCAACCCTGACATTCGGGATCCGGTACGGCCCGGCCGCCGTGCAGAGGCTGCGCCAAAGCACCGCGGAGGAGAGCGTCTGGTATGCGCCGGCGTTCAAGATCACGTCGACGTCGATAGCCGTCAGTGTCCCGTCCGCCTTCGCCCCGGTCCGGTAGCGGACGCGTGACGGATGCCGCTTACTCGTCGTCAGGGCGTCCTCGTCGCGGTCGAAGACGAGCTTGACCGGTCGACGCGTCGCCCGCGCGAGAAGGGCGGCAAGGGACGCGACGAGGGACGGTACGTCCTCCTTCCCTCCGAACGCCCCACCGGTCGCCGTCTGAATGACGCGGGTCTTCGACAGAGGAAGACCGAGGACGTTGGCGACGGCCTCCTGGACGTAGAACGGGCACTGTGCCGACGCGTAGATCGTCATCGACCCGAGATCGTCGGGAACGGCGATCGCTCCTTGAGGTTCGATGTACGCGTGCTCCTGGTATCCGGTCTCGTATTCCCCTTCGATGACAACGTCTGCATCGGCAAACCCACGCTGCGTGTCCCCCTTGCGCAGAACCAAGGCGTTGAACACGTTCCCCTCGCCTTCGGCGGCCGCCGGATCGGCGACGACCGGTGCATCCGGTAACAAGGCTACGAGCGGATCGGAGACGCTCGGTAGCTCTTCGACCTCCACGAAGACTGCGTCGGCGGCCCGCCGAGCTGCACGACGAGACGTCGCAGCAACCAAAGCGATCGGCTCGCCGACATAGCGAACGACATCGGTCGCAAGGGCCGGCTGATCGTCATAGACGACGTGGACCACGTTCTTCCCTGGAACGTCCTCGCGGGTGATGACGCAAACGACCGAAGGGTCGCCGAGCGCAGCCGACGGATCGATTCGGAGAACACGAGCGTGGGGATAGCGGCTACGAACGACGGCTCCATGAAGCATCCCCGGAAACGTGAGATCGTCGGCGAATCGCGCCTCACCCCGTACCTTGTCCACCGCATCCGGCCGCGAGATCCCGGCGCCGATCCACGTTGCCCGCTCGTGCTCCACGCTACAGCCGCCCTCCCATCGTCAGGGTCATGATCGCCTTCTGAGTGTGAAGGCGGTTCTCCGCCTGATCATAGATCCAGGAGAGGTCGTTGTCGCAAACCTCCGGCTCCGCTTCGTGCCCACGGTCGACCGGCATGCATTGGAGGAGGTAGCCGGGATCGGTGAACCGCCGCTGACGGTCGGCCGTGTAGCACCAGTCCTTGTACTTCAGGGCAAGCTCGTGCTCGGCCTCCTTGCCGATCTGGTAGCGGTCCTTGGTGAACCAGTTCCGCGGGAAGACGACCGTCGCCCCTTCCAAGGCTCGATCGAGATCGTTCTCCACCGTGAATCGACCGCCCGACGCGTCCGCAAGATCGCGGCATTGAGCCATCACGTTCGGATCCATGTCGTATTCCGATGGATGGGCGACGACGACGTCCATTCCATACATCGCCGAGATCAGCGCCGTTCCCTGAACCGAACAGAGGCCGCGAATCCACGGGGTGTACGCCCACATGATGACGATCTTCTTCCCTGCGACGCTCCCGCCGAGCTTCTCGTGCATCGTATAGATGTCGGTCAAGGACTGACACGGATGGTTGATGTCGGAGGCCATGTTGATGATCGGAACCGACGCGTGCTCAGCGAACTTCCTCATCACCTCATCCCCGAATCCGTAGCGGTCGATCGCATCATCGAGCAGCCGGATCCCGATTCCGTCGCAGAAGCGTTCCATCGCCTTTGCCGTGTCCTTGACGGTCTCTCCCGCCCCGGGCTTGTCCTCCAACGACAGGCGCATGGTCGAGGGATTGAGGAAGTGCGCGTGTCCGCCGAGCTGTGTCATTCCCGTTTCGAAGGACATCCGCGTTCGCGTCGACCCAGCGAAGAAGAGCATCGCGAACGTCTTGTCTTCGAGTGTGTGGTGCGGAGTACGGCTGTAGTAGGCCCCTTTCAGCTGATCGGTGACCGTCATCGCGATGTCGTACTCCTCGCGCGTCCAATCGACTTCGCTAATCAGATCCCGTCCTGCCAGATCGAACCAGCTCATGGTCTTCGTTCCCCCTAGCCCATGATCAGGGCCATCATCCCCTTCTGCGCATGCAGACGGTTGGCCGCTTCCTCGATGATCACGGAATTCGGGCCGTCGATGACCTCATCGGTCACTTCCATGTCCCGATCGGCCGGTAGGCAATGCATGTAGATCGCGTCGTCGGTCAACGCCATCTTCTCGTTCGTGCAGATCCAATCCTTGTTCGCCTCGAAGACCGGCTTTGCCTTCGCCTCGTCCATCAGACCCGACCCGTCTGTCGGCTGGACGGTCCACGCCTTCGGGTAGACGACGTCGGCATCCTTGAAGGACGCGTCCATGTCGTGACTGATCTGAAACGCGCCACCGTGTTTCTTGGCCAGATTCTTGGTCGCCTGGAGAATCTTTGGATCGAGATCGAGCCCCTCCGGATGCGCCAACGTGACGTCCATCCCCATCATCGCGGCCGAAACGATCGCCGACTGCGGCACTGCGAGCGGCTTGGCGACCGAACCCGAATAGGCCCAGCTCATCACGAACTTCTTCCCTTGCAGGTTGTGCCCGAGCTTCTCCTGCATCGTCATCACGTCTGCGAGCGCCTGACACGGGTGATAGACGTCATCTTCCATGTTGATGACCGGCACCTTCGACCATTCGGCGAACTCCCGGACGATCCGATCGCCCTTCCCGTACTCCCAGCCGGTTGGCTTTCCGTAGATCCTGATCGCAATCGCGTCGCCCATCTCCGCCAGAACGCGCGCGACATCTGAGATCCGCTCGGTCGAGTACGCGACCTCTTCCCCTTTCAGAGCCGGTGTGTACACAGCCCCCGGTTGCAGGAAGTGCGCGTGGCCTCCAAGTTGGGTCATCCCCGCCTCGAACGAGTTCCGCGTTCGAAGGGACGTGTTGTAGAAGAGCATGTGCAGCGTTTGCCCCTCGAGCACCTTGTGCGGCTCACGACGGATGAACTTCCGCTTCAAATCGTGAGCCACATCGAGCATCGCCTCGATCTCGTCGCGTGAGTAGTCGAGCCACGTGACGAAATCGCGCCCTCGAAGCGTCGTATTCGACATCGTCTCAATCCTCCTTGAATCGCTCTCTATGTAAACCGCCCGGGTCGACCGGCGGTCACGTTCTCGTAATCGTGGTCCCTGCATCGCCGGCGAGCGCGTCGAACGCCTTGTCAAGCGACGTGATAATCGCCTTCTTTCCTCCAGCTTCGATGAATCGAATCGCCGCCCGTACCTTCGGCTCCATCGATCCCTTAGCGAAGTGCCCCTCATCCCGGTAGCGCTTCGCCTCGTCGACCGTCATGCGGGACAGGGGCTTCTCCTCGGGCGTTCGGTAGTGAAGACGAACGCTGTCCACGTCGGTTAGAACCATGAAGATCGTTGCGTCGACATCGACGGCCAGCCGCTCGCCGGCGAGGTCCTTGTCGATCACGGCATCGACACCCTTCAGTCCCCCATTCTCCCGGACGACCGGGATTCCGCCGCCCCCCGATGCGATGACGATCGAGCGCGCATCGACGAGCTGCCGAATCGCTTCCTTCTCGAAGATCTCGATTGGGTCCGGGGAGGGAACGACGCGCCGCCAACCGCGACCTGCGTCTTCTCGCACGTCGTATTCCTTCTCGCTTTCGAGAGCACGCGCTTGGTCCTGATCGTAGAACGGTCCGACCGGCTTCGTCGGATTGGCGAATGCCGGGTCATTCTTGTCCACGACGACCTGGGTGACAATCGTGGCGATCGGGATGTCGCCCTTCCCGTGCTCGGCGAGAAGGTTCCCGAGGTTCTGCTGGATCATGAGGCCGATCAGCCCCTGGCTCTCCGCCCCGCAGACGAAGAGCGGCATCGGTGCAGCCACCTCTTTCCCCGCCTCGTTCTGGAGAAGGAGATTCCCCACCTGAGGACCGTTCCCGTGCGTCACAACGATCTTGTAGGCACCCGATTCGACCATCCTCGCCAACTGCTCGCACGTCACGTGAACATTTCGCATCTGCTCCTCGAACGTCCCCCGTTGGCCGGGTTGGAGAATTGCGTTCCCACCGAGTGCGACGACCACCACCTGCTTCTCGCCTTCCATCCGATCACCCTTCCGTGCTCAGGTTGCAGTTTCCTGACCGCTTTTCCGAATGCGATGGACCCCGAACGTGAGAGCCCCCTCTGCCGGAGAGCTTCCGTTCGCCCGATTCGTCGGAGCGGTCAAGCGGACCGCTACGAGGCATCGGCCCTCAAGCCTATGCCTCCCAGATCTCCCACATCCGGGACCAGTGCTCATCCATCTTCTTCGCCGCCGCCGTTGCGTCTCTTGACTGAATGGCGTCGACGATCTCCGCGTGCAGATCGACGACCTGCTGAAGATCCTCGACGTTCTTCAGGTAGTAATGCCGAGTGAATTCTCTGTACACCCGTTGATCCATCGTTCGCACGAGCGGGGCGATCGCTGCCGAGATCAATGCGTTCCCGATCCCTTCCGCCAACGCAACGTGAAACGCCTTGTCCGCGTCGAAATAGGCATCGAAATCGTCGCGAGCGGCATGATCGCGCATGATTTCCACCGCTTCACGGAGCGCCGCCAGCGCCTCGCCCGACCGCTTTTCGGCCATGATTGCCGCGACCGGTGGCTCGAGCGCTCGTCGGGCCTCCATCACGTCGAGACATCCCGACTCGCTCTCGATCAGGTGTACAGCGTGCGTCTCGTCATGCGACGAAGGGGCTCGAAGGACGTAGTTTCCGCTTCCGGGCCTCGACTCAATGATCGACATCGCTTGAAGCGCGGAGAGCGCCTCACGGATCGACGGCCGGCTCACTCCCATCTGCTCCGCAAGTACGAACTCCGAGGGGAGCTTGCTTCCGATCGGGAAATCCCCGCCTTGGATCGCCTCGACGATCTGCTCCGCCGCAATCGACGATACCTTGCGGGGTTGGACCTTCTCGAACGACACACTCTCTCCTTCCCGAGACTGGTAAAGCTGTATGATAGCTTGACCGAACGATCGGCCGCAACTGGGTTTCTCGTTTGTTGATTAGACCGCGCGAGGGACGTAGACGCCCCGCCCCCCTTCGGCCTTCACCTCGCCCGCATCGAAGAGGACGGACCCGCGCGAGATCGTCGTGTCGACCCGACCGACGACCTCGCGCCCTTCGTACGGCGAGAAATCGACGTTCATATGCAGATCGTTCGCCGCGACCCGCCACCGCACGTTCGGATCGAAGATCACGAGATCCGCGTCCGCGCCGGCCTCGATCGCCCCCTTCCGAGGGTAGAGGCCGAAGGTCCTCGCCGGACCTTCGGAGAGAAGGCGCGGAAGGTCGTTCAACGCCAGACGTCCGCTTCCGACACCTTCGGAGTGAACGAGTGGCAGCAACGTCTCCACGCCGGGAAGGCCGTACGGAAGGGCGCGGAAGTCGCCACGCCAGCGCTTCTGCTCCCGCGTGAACGGGCAGTGATCGGTCGCGACCAGGTCGAGATCCCGGTGCCGTAGCCCGGTCCAGAGAGCATCGCGGTCCTCGTCCGATCGAAGCGCCGGCGCCGCTGCGAACAGGTGCCCATCGGGACGGTCGTAGACGTCGCGGGTCAGAAGGAGGTACTGCGGGCAGGTCTCCGCCGACAGCGGTGCGCCGGCGGTCCGCCCCTCACGTACTGCCTCCAGCCCAAGCCGAGAGCTGACGTGCACGATGTGGGCCCTGCAGCCTGTCGCTCGTGCGATCCGAGCCACCTGAACGATCGCCGATCGTTCGCACAGGTCCGGACGGGCCTCTGCGAGTGTCCTCATCCTCCCGATCTCCTCGTCGGTCAGACGTTCAGCGATCGACGCGATCAGACTCTCCTCCTCGCAATGCACAAGAGCGATCGCTCCCCACTCCGACAACGCTCCGAAGGCCGTCTCCATCTGGTCGGGCGGCGTTCGTCTGCCGGATCCTTCGTATGCCGTGTAGAACTTGAAGCTCGTCACGCCCTGGCTGATCGCCTCACGGAACTCCCACTCGCGTCCCGGCCGCCACCCGATCACCTCGGCGTGGAACGCGATATCGACGACCGCGTCCGCCGCATCGGCCCGGCGTCGTTCGAGATCCTCCGGAATCGACGAGTCCGCCCCGCCGACACTGAAGTCGACGATCGTCGTCACCCCGCCACAGGCGGCGGCGATCGTCCCGCTTCGGAAATCGTCACTGGACCGTGTGCCGGCGACGGGAAGGGCCATGTGCGTGTGCGCGTCGATCACGCCGGGGAGAACGAGCCGACCGGTCGCGTCAATCTCGCGAACCCCTCGAAGACTGCCCTCGACCGCGGCGATCGACTCTCCATCGATCCCGATATCGGCGACCTCCGAGCTCATCGGCGTAACGACCGTCCCTCCACGAACGACCAAGTCGAATGAGCGCGCCATATTACCCTTCCCTACGCAGATCTTGCGGATTAGTCAGGCAGCATGATAGCATTACCGAACGAGGCACACAACGAACGGAGGAACCCATTTGATCGACCTGACCGTCCATCCGGAACAGCTTGAACGAACCGTCGCCCGCGCGCGGGAGCGCGGCATCGTCATCCCCACCTTTGCGCAGATGAAGGATCCGACGCGAATCCCGCAAGGGATCGTCGATCGACTGCGCGAGGTCGGCCTGTGGGACCTTCACCCCCTGAACCTGTTCCGAATCACTTGGAAGAATGAACCGACCGCGCATGGCGGCGGATTCGACGGCGTGAACTATCTTGAGTTCCCGCCGGAGCTGACCGGTGTACCGGCCCGGATCCTCGCCTTGGTCGGAAAATGGTTCCCGACCGGAGCGCACAAAGTCGGCGCAACGTTCGGGTGCCTCGTCCCCCGTTTGGTGACCGGGCAGTTCGATCCAACCTTCCACAAGGCGGTCTGGCCGTCAACCGGCAACTACTGTCGCGGCGGCGCCTATGATGCCAATCTCCTCGCATGCGAATCGATTGCTATCCTGCCCGAGCAGATGTCGCGTGAGCGCTTCGAGTGGTTGTCGAACGTCGCCGGTGAGGTGATCGCCACCCCGGGATGCGAGTCCAACGTGTGGGAGATCTTCCAGAAGTGCAAAGAACTGCAGGCGACACGGGACAACGTGGTGATCTTCAACCAGTTCGACGAATTCGGAAACCACCTATGGCACTACGATGTGACCGGCCACGCCATGGAGGAGGTCCTGGCTCGGGAACTCGGGGATTCCGAGTATGCCGGGGTCGTTCTGACGTCCGGATCCTCGGGCACGATGGGCTGCGGCGACTACCTGAAGGAACGATTCCCCCGGAGCAAGCTGGTCGTCAGCGAGGCACTCCAGTGCCCAACGCTGCTCGAGAACGGGTTCGGCGGCCACCGCATCGAAGGGATCGGCGACAAGCACGTCCCGTGGATCCACAACGTTCGCAACACCGACATGGTCGTGGGAATCGACGACGAGGACACCATGTGCCTCGTCAGGCTGTTCAACGAACCGGAAGGACGTGCCCATCTTGCTGCGCAGGGCATCCCGGAAGAGCTCGTCGGCCGGCTTGACCTCCTCGGAATCTCAAGCATCGCGAACCTTCTGTCGGCCATCAAATTCGCGAAGTACTACGAGCTGAGCGGTTCGGACGTCGTTCTCACGGTGCTGACGGACTCGATGGAGCTGTACCGAAGCCGTCTCAAGGAGCTACACGAGGCGCACGGTCCGTACACGGAGACGGACGCCGCCGTCGACTACGCCGCACACCTTCTCGGAATAAAGACTGACGCCACACTCGAACTGGGGTACCGGGAGCGCAAGCGGATTCACAATCTGAAGTACTACACGTGGATCGAGCAGATGGAGCGCTCCGTCGAGGATCTCGACGCCCAGTGGTACGACGATCCGGGATACTGGGATCGAATCCACGCCATGGTCCCTCGGATCGACGAACTCATCGTCGAGTTCAACGAGCGCGCCGGACTCCTCAGAGAGTTCGAGCGGGGCCGTTGAATCCGCCATGGAGCCGAGTCGGACACCTCCGCTCAAGGGACTTCTCGAGAGAATCCTCGCGATGCTCGCCGGCGATGAGCCCGCCCGGGCGGTGCTCCTCGTCGGAGGGATCGGCTCCGGGAAGACCTCGACGGGCCTGCGGCTTCTGTCTCTCCTTCGCCAGTCCGGCGTCCGTGTCGGCGGGTTCCTCGCCCCTCGAATCCTTCGCGAAAACGAGACGACCGGCTACTCGTTGATCGAGTTGGCCACGAACGCGACGCACCCTTTCGCCGACACGGAGCCTGGGGAAGTCGCAATCGGTCGCTTCTACGTCTCCGAGAACGGTCTGGCCGTCGCCGACCGCGCTGTCTCCAACGCGATCGAAGAAGCTCAGGTTGCCTTCATCGATGAGATCGGACGCCTCGAACTCGGCGAAGGCGGGCACGCCTCGGCGGTCCGGCGCCTTCTCGCCTCCGAATGCCTCCCGATCCTCTTGGTGCGCGATGAGTTCGTCGAACGCGTGGAGACGACGTTCGACATCGAAGAGCCGATCCATTTCGCCGCGCAGGAAGCTTTCAACGGGACTGTCGCCGGTCCGGCGGGAGTCAAGACGTTCTGGGAGATCGTCGATTCGATCCCGCACCCGCTCCTCGTCACCCTCGGCGAGCGTGGGTTTCCCGAGTCCCGCCCGATGTACCTCGTCGAACGTCAGGGAAGAACGCTCTGGTTTCCAACCTCCCGGGCGTCGCGGAAGGTTGCGCAGATCGCTGCGCACCAGCAGGTGACGATTCTGTTCGTCGACTCGGCCCGGTTCAACTACGCTTCGATCTGTGGCCGTGCAGAGGTCGTCGCCGATCCGGGCCGGCGACGGGTCCTCTGGCGCGACGAGTGGCGCGACGATTGGCCGACCGGCCCGGCCGACCCGGACTACGTTCTTCTGCGGATCGAGGGCGTCTGCGGCCGGTACCTTCGCGGAACGACCGGCGAGTCGGGAACACTCGATCTCGCCTAGCCATTGGGGGCTCGCTCCACACCTCGGCCCTCCGGTATGATGTCGAATCACCCTCGGGAGGGATTCGACCGTGTACCTCGGACTCGGAATCGCCATCGGCCTCGCCATCGGCGGACTCATCGCCTGGTTCCTTGCCGGTGCTCGAACGGCGTCGAAGCAGTCCGCCCTGCGGATTGCTCACGCAAGGCTCGAAGAAGAGCTGCGGACCGAGCGCGAGAAGGCCGCTTCCCTCGACGCGATCCAAGAGCGGATGCGGGAGACGTTCACCACGTTGGCTCATCAGGCCCTCACCTCCAACGCCGATCAACTCCTCGTGCGTTCGCGCGACCAACTGGACGCGCTCCTCAAACAGGTCCGCGGCGACTGGGGCACGCACAAGGAAGAGATGAAGGGCCTCGTCGATCCGCTGAACAAGGCACTGGAGGCGATCGACCAGCAGGTTCGCGATCTCGAGCAGAAGCGCGAAGGAGCTTATCGGGCGCTCGGCGAGCAACTTCGTTCTCTCGGAGACGCCCAGAGCCAGCTCCGCCAGTCGACCGTCCGACTGGAGCAATCCCTGAAATCCTCGACCGCACGCGGCCGGTGGGGTGAGCTACAGCTTCGGCGTGTCGTCGAACTCGCGGGGATGACGAATCACGTCGATTTCTCCGAGCAGGTGGCGGCCGAGCAGGGACGACCGGACATGATCGTGTGGCTGCCGAACGAAGGGATCCTCCCGATTGACGCGAAGACGCCGGCCGCAGCCTATCTTGACGCGATGGAACTGGAGGGAACGCAGCGTGCACAGAAGCTCACCGAGCACGCCAAGGCGCTGCGGTCCCGCGTTGTCGAGCTGTCGCGCAAGGCCTACATGGACCAGTTCGAGCGCGCTCCCGAGATCGTCGTGATGTTCGTCCCATTCGAGTCGGCCCTCTCTGCCGCATTCGAGAATGATCCGGAGCTTCTGGAGTACGGGATCGAGCATCGGATCCTGGTCGCGTCGCCGGTCACGCTTCTCGCTCTCCTTCGTGCCGCCGCCTTCGGCTGGCAGCAGCACCACATGGCGGAGAATGCCCGGCTGATCGCCGAACAAGGCCGGGAGCTGTACAGCCGATTCTTGAACGTCCTCAAGCCGATCGGCGAAGCCGGCGACCGGCTCGGCAAGGCCGTCGACGCATACAACCAGGCGGTCGGCTCGCTGGAAAGCCGACTTGTTCCCTCCCTTCGCCGGCTTCGGGAATCGACCGCCGCCTCCAACGAGGTTCCGGATCTCCCGCCGATCGATCAGACTCCGCGCCTCCCGCTCGACGAGGACGAAGCCGACTCCTAGAGGAGTCGCATCCCACCAAACGAAGCCATCCCGGCTCGACACGACGGCACTCGGCGGGCAGGATCTCCTCGTTCCTGCAGCGGCGAGCCCCGGCTCCTTAGGACTGGTTCTCAGACCGGATCGGCGAGACGTCAGAGGTCGAACTCGACGAGCATCGGGGCGTGATCCGACGGCCTCGGGGCCCTTCGCGGTTCGAGGTCGATCGACGCTTTCGTCGATTGATCCGCGAGCGGTCGCGTCGCGTGGACATGATCGACCCGCCAGCCCTTCCCCTCGGCGACGCCTTCATTCGTTCGGTAGTCGTAATACGTGTACTGACCCGCATCGGGAACGTGCTTCCGGAAGACGTCGACCCAGCCCCACGACCGGACGTTCTCGAGAGCCTCGGTGACCTGAGGATTGAAACAGACGTGGCCCGCGAGCCGCTTCGGATCCCAGACGTCGATCGCCTCCGGAGCGACGTTCAGGTCGCCGACCCACAGGAGCGGATCCTCCGAGGAGAAGTGAGCCTCGAAAAACGCGCGCAGGCGCGCGAACCACTCGAGCTTGTACGCGAACATCTCGTGGTCGGGGGCCCGCCCTTGAGGAACGTAGGTATTGACGATCGTTACTCCGTCGACCTCGCCGACGATCAGACGCGCTTCGTCCGCCGGACCTCCGTCGTCGAACCCGGAGCACGCCAGCTCGATCGGCCTCTTCGACAGGATCGCGACCCCGTTGTAGGCCTTCTCTCCGCGGAAGATCGCTCGGTAGCCGCTCTCCTCGACCACGCCCCTGGGGAAATCGGGGTCCTGCACCTTGGTCTCCTGAAGACAGACGACGTCCGGACCGACTTCGTCGAGCCAAGGAAGGAGAACGTGGAGGCGGGAGCGGATCGAGTTGACGTTCCAAGTTGCGACAACGAGCGGCATCGGGCTACGCGGGGAGGATCCCGCTGAAGGTCGTTACGTCCAGTCCTTCGGAACGAAGCCTGTCGACGTACGGATTGATCCCGATCGAGTCGCTCGCGATGTGTCCGGTCACGATCAGAGTCTTCTCATCGCCGACCTCGCCGCGAAGTCGCTCCCCGTCCTCCGGACGGCAGTGGATGTACAGAACCGTGTCGATCCCGTGATCGAAGTAGGCCTTCGCCACCGGGTATCCACCGTTTGTTCCCGCCCCGTGGGACATCACCGCGCGCCCGACCCGGTGGGCCCCCTTTCCGACTCGGACCTCGATCTTCGTCTCGGCGCTTCGGAACTCCCCGAACGTCGAACGGAGCGTTTCGACCAGCTCATCAACCGTACGGTCAGGTTCGAACGCTTCCACGACCGTCGCCAGCCGACGCCGACCGATTTCATCGAGCGGCGTGTGGATGTTCATGTACGGCATCTCGAGGAGCTTGGCGATCGAGGGAGCGTGATCGTAGTTCTGCATGGACGCAAGGACGCGTCTCGATTCGATCGTCTTCTCCATCGTCGACCGCGCACGATCCTTGGGGACACCGGCTCTGACCATCTGGTCGACGTGCCGGTGGAGCACTTCGTGGTAGTGAAGGATCGAACGCCCGGCGCTCGGATGGTGGGCGATCGCGCAATCGAAGCCGAGATCCTTCGCGATCTTCAGCTCCGCCTGCTTCAGATCGATCCCGATCAAGACACGCTCGATCCCGTCTCCGGGATAATGAATCGCGCTGTCCCCGGGGACCTCGTTCAGACCGGCCATCTCCAGGGCGATCGACATCAGCCGTTCCGTATTCACGCACGTCCTCCCTTTTGCGTCTCTTCAGCGGTTGTGTTGTTCTCGAGCTTTTCGAACGGAGCCGGACTGAACCCGCGGAGGCTCGATCCCCCCACGAACTCACGGACGATCGAGTTCGACGGGATGCTCTCGTCTCCGTACGGGTCGAACCACCGGAGGAGATCGAGGAGCCGCTCCGCTTCAAGGCGAAGGCCCGGCTGTCGGATCTGCAGTAAGTAGGGTTCGACAAACGGCTTCAGGACCGAGAGCTCGTAACAGAGGGCGGAGTTGAACATCACGTCGGCCGTCTCCTGGTGCGGGAAGATGTTCGTCTTCTCTCCGCGGCGAACGTTCTCCCAAACGCCCAACGTCTCGGACGCCGAGTACCCTCGGAAGACCGCGTCTCGAACGATTCGACGGATCAGCCGCGTGTCCGTCGTCGACACGCGATTGTGAATGTCCAGATTCAGCTGCGTTAGGGCGCTGACAAAAACGCGCATGCTCGACTCGGGCATCTCGGTCGGGAGGATCTCCGGATTCAACGCATGAATCCCCTCGACAAGCAGAATCTGATTCTTCCCGAGTTGGACCGTGTCTCCCTCGACGCGCTCGCCGGACCGGAAGTCGAAGCGCGGCAGGCCGACTCGTTCGCCGCGAACGAGGCGTTGCAGATCGCGCCGGAACCGAGCGACGTCGAGAACGTCGAGCGACTCCAGATCGATCTCTTCGCCAAACCTGAGTTTCAACTGGTCGTGCGGAATGTAGTACTCGTCCATCCCAAGCGGATACGGCTGCAACCCGTCGGCCATCAACTGAATCGCCAGACGCTTGCTGAACGTCGTCTTCCCCGAACCGGAGGGTCCGGCGATGAAGACGACCTGAATGTCGCCATTGCTCCGAACCTTCACCCGATCGGCGATCTCCGCAATTCGCTTCTCGTGGAGCGCCTCCGCAACGAGAATGACCTGCTCGATCCGTCCCGATCGGATCGCCTCGTTGAGAGACGCGACGTCCCGCATGCGAAGGAGCGTCAGCCATTCGCCGTACTCCTCGAACACCTCCTGCAGCGCGGTGAACGATTGGGCCGGTTGCAGTTTGGCAGGAAGATCTCGCCTCGGGAACCGAAGGATGAACCCTTTGGGGAACGACTCGAGAGCGAAGACCTTCAGCGGTCCGGTCGATGGCGCCATCACGCCCAGGAAGTAGTCGGAGACGCCGTTCAGTGTGTGGAGATAGAAGGGCTGCGAACCACTCCCTCCGAGACGGCGCGTCTTCCACGCCTCGCCGCGATCGGCGAAGAACGCACGGATCTCGTCGAGGCTGCAGCGCCGCCGCTCGATCGGTCGATCCTCCTCGACCAACTGGCGCATTCGATCCTCGATCCGGTTCAGCTCTTCTTGAGTGAACAACGACCGTCCGCTGACGCGACAGGCGTACCCTCCGTACGGCACCGAGTAGTCGATGTGGATGGTCGCGTCCGGGAAGAGCTCGGAGACCGCAACGATCAGGACGAACGAGAGGCTTCGACTGTAAATGCGGATCCCGGCCGAATCGGAGACGAAGACGGGTGCAACGTCCATGTCCCGTTCGACCGAAAGCGTGAGGCTGTGCAGCTCTCCGTCGACGATCGCGGCGATCGGCGGATCCTCCGGCTTCGGATAGGCGACCGTGAGAACGTCGAAGATGGTGGTCCCGCGCAGAACGTCGTAGATCCGGTCGTCCGGGAGTCGAACCTGAACGTCCTTTCGAAGCACGCCGGCGCGGATCCGCGCCTCGCTGTCATCTCGGCCGATCGTCTTGCTCATCGTCCTATCCTTGTCGCCTCTCACGTAAGATCGGGAACGTCGTCGAGCGGAGGCGGGCGATGACCTCCTCTAAATCCTTGAGGACAGCCGGCGGCGTCGCCGTCGGATCGGTCGAACCGCGCAAGTCGGGGATCGACACCCCGTACGCCGCCGCCCGCGTCGACCAGCCGGGCGGGATCTCGTCGGGCGGATCGACGCCGACCATCGTCCCCCAAGCGAGTGTCCACGCGCGGACGACGTTTCCTACGTCGTAGCCGCCACCACCGAACGCAAGCCACGGAAGGTCGAGCGCACGCAATCGCCGAACGGACCGCTCGAAACAGCGCGGGCTCATCCGGAGGTTCGCCACAACGTCTCCGTGAACCGCGTCCGCCCCGAACTGCGTCGCGAGGATGTCCGGATCGTAGAGGTCGAGCGCCGGGAGGATCACTTCCTCGAACACCTGGTCGTACGCCTCGTCCCCCGCTCCGGGCTGCAGCGGCACGTTCACCGCATGGCCCAGCCCCGGTCCATCCCCAACCTCCTCGACGAACCCGGATCCCGGGAAGATCGTGTACCCGGACTGGTGGACCGAAATGGTCAAGACGTCGTTCCGAGTGAAGAAGGCGTGCTCCACGCCGTCCCCGTGATGGGCGTCGATGTCGACGTAGGCGACCCGCTTCCCCTCGCTCAGAAGGGCGTGAATCGCAAGGACGATGTCGTTGACGTGACAGAATCCCGAGGCGCGGGACGGCATCGCGTGATGAAGACCCCCGGTCATGTTGAACGCCCGTTCGACCCGACCCGAAACGATCGCCTTCGCGCAGTCAATCGACGCTCCGGCGACCGACATCGCCCACTCATAGACGTCCGGGAAGACCGGATTATCGGGGGTCCCAAGGCCATGAGCGAAGAGGTTCGGGACCCACATCCCCGAACTCGCCAAGCGGAGCGTCTCGAGGTACCCCTGCGAGTGGAAGACGGAGGCCTCCTCCTCGGTCGCCTCTCGCGGCTCGAGGAGTGAGACTCCATCCAGCTCGGTCAACCCGAACGCTTGCAGTAGATCGTAGGTCAACCCGAGCCGGAAGATCTTGAACGGATGGCCGGGGCCGAAGTCAAAGCGCAGCAGTGACGTTGGATCGACCAACGCTGCGGCCACCTCACTCGCAGTCCGCTCCGCCATCGCGCCTCCCCTTCACTTGAGTTCCTCGACTAGAACGTCCACGTC